>Ga0116192_1003219_pt1 | contig 10331 bp, 22 predicted proteins | sample AD_UKC113_MetaG_FD_89876 | JGI IMG/M metagenome (GOLD analysis project Ga0116192, IMG submission 89876) | Active sludge microbial communities of municipal wastewater-treating anaerobic digesters from Hong Kong - AD_UKC113_MetaG | ecosystem: Engineered > Bioreactor > Anaerobic > Digestate...
GTCGAAGACAAAGAATTAAAATGGCATCAAGACCTAGAAGATAGATACGTCAAACCATTACATGAAACCGATTGGAAAGTTCAATTAGATGACGAATTACCCGTTGATTTATCAACTGAATCCGAAATCTATATACCAGAAGGTAAATGGCATAGACTAATTAAAGGTACTGGAAATCTAAAACTTCAAGTAAAATTTAAATAAAAAAACCCCCACTTTAAATGGGGGTTTTTAATTAATAATAATCTTCTCGACTCATCAAATTATTTAATTCATTCAATGCCGTCTCAATTTCATTTTGCATTTGCTCTCTAACTTGGGGGGTATTTTCACGAAATAAATAACCAGATGCTATATTTTGTACGGTTTCTTGAACTCGATTATTTAACTGTTCAAGGTCACCAGCCAATCTATTATTATCCATATCACCAACCCGTATATTAACCTCTATCGTATCTAAATTAACTGGGGGTGCATAAGCATATCTAACTTCACCAACAGGTTACGGAATAGGTATATCTTCGTACACTTCGGATATCTTTTTTAGTGACCCATCATTCAAACAACGATTATACAAATCTAAATCTATTGTTTCTAATAAGTTCAAGTTTGATTTATCATTATATATAATATCTGATTTAATAACTTGAAGTATGTACAGTGGTAAGTTACAAAACATAGAATCTATCCGTATATCTTTGATATTCCAGAATGAGATGTCATTTTTATTAGCTAAATCACAATGAACTGCAACCTTATCGCCAGTTAATTTATTGATACAATAAATTAGAATACCATTTTTAGTATACTTGTTAAAATAATGTGGTTCATCTTTCATTGTTGTACACCACTTTGTACCAACACCATATTTACGAGACGCTTCAACAGTTAATGGTTTTAATATTAACCAAGTGTCGTCATCATGTAATTTTACAATTTGTTTTTCTAATTCCTTGTCAAAATTTTTGATATCACTTAATGATATTTGTAATTGAATCTCTTCTAAAGATTTATACTTTGTGATATCGTTATTTGATATTAAATTTCGTTCATTATAATCAATGAATTTATCTATTGTTGTAAACGTATCTCTCGTTATTGTCTCATTACACAACCTCCAAAAAGCAATTAATTGTAAATACGATAACTTATCTATCGTTGTATCATCAACATTAAAATCTGTTTTTAATAATTTTTTTATTTCAAGTTTTGTTTCATCATTTTCAGCCTCAGTTATTTGGTTTTTAAATACATTTAGAAATAATTCAACATATTTAGTTTTTTTAAATAAAATTTGTGCAACATCAATCAAGTTTATTGTTAAATCTGGATTTTGTTTCTTTAATTCATTTATTTTTGACATATTTCTTTTTTTCAAAAAATATTAAAACAAAATCATAATGTCAAATAAAAAACCCCCAAGTGTTAGTGGGGGTTTTAGATTTACTAATTTGTTTTTTCTTCTTCTGGTTTACTTTCTTCTGGTTTACTTTCGGCTTCAGCTATAGATACTTTATGTCCAGTATAGTTTTTATATCCGATTAGTGCCGCACCAATCATTGTAAAAGCTACAGCTTGGTTTATTATATCCATACTTTTATCTATAAACATTTTGTCAATTACTCCCATTAAAAATGAAAGACAACCGACAATAACAATTATAAAACCTGAAGTTGAAGTAACAGATGTTTTACCATTTGGATTTGATGTCATTTCACCGAATGAAAATTTTTTGATGTCTCCGATACTCATAATGATTTAGTTTTATACTAATAAATATCGAATAAAAAAAAATGGAGTAAAAATTAATTTACTCCATTTTACCATTGTTAGCTAATAGCAATGGGTTATTTAGTTTTTGGTTCTAGGAAAACTAAATTAGTAATCCTTATGAGTTGAACACCTCATCGTTCTTTTTATTATGGTATAAACGGAAACACCCAGATTGTTAAGTAATTATTTAGCTGTACAACTCGGAAAATTACAGGTTAATCTGACCTCTTAAACCCACCAATTACTATTTAGACTTTTATTTATTTAAAGAGGTGTAAAAAGTCAACGACATTAAAGGCAAAATCCGTTTATTATTTTAAAAAACCCTCCGTTCAATTTGTGGTTGGGAGTGGAATCGAACCACTGGCACATCGTTTTCACACGACTGCTCTACCTATGTTATTTAAATAACAACTGAGCTACCTCAACCGATTTTCTTTTATAAAGTTAAGACTTTTTTTTTGATTTTTCAAATTTTTCTCTCACATATTTACCCAAATTATAGTCATTTGGAGTATTCATTATCTCATCTTCAAATAAAATAACGAATGGTGTTTTAAGTCTATCCTCCAGATTTTTTTGTTCAAGTTCCATGTTGCAAAGATAAGAATTTTTTTAAAAAAAGACAAAAAAAAAGGAAGATTTTTATCTTCCTTGTCCTCGATAGTTTTTTTCACTTCGATTGTGTTTATTAAAAGTTTTTTGCGATTTACCAGTTTTTCTTTTTCCGAAAGTAATTTTATTACTAGTACCTGCTGTAGATTTACCCTTTGCCATTTTGTTTTGTTTTTTAGTTTATTCAAATTTAACATGTACATATTCCCCAAGTGGACCAGCCGCCTTCAAAATAAACGGAGCACTGTTCAATTCAGGGATAGCTTTTTTAAGTTCATTATATGTGTTAAAGGCTTTAGCTTTACATAATTGTAAGTTACCTGTACCATCGTCATGATTCCCAATTACTTTATCATCATAATCGAATGTATCAACCCATTTACCTTTATTTGGGTCGTTATCAATATGACCAGCTGGTAATTTAGAAGTTGCTGCGTTGATAATTAATCTATTAATTTTACCACCTTCTTTGATAAAATCTTTGATTGCATTAATGAATGAAGCGGTATGTAAATTGTGGGGGGTTGCACTATTTTCAGCGAAAAATTCACCAATATTGTATGTTTTTGGTAGTTTTAACATGTTTTGTTTAACCCCAAAATCTTTTAATGATATTGGTTGACCATGCATTGAAACCTCCAATCTAATACCGAATTCTTTACCCGCTTTAAATGCCGATTGTTGGAAGAAAATCTTATTACCTGGTTTCGCATCAATAACGTTTATTTTACCCTCTACACCGTCTGGAAACTCGGTACCAACAACAAATCCACCAAGAGTTGGTGCCATATATTTCTGAGAAAAGAAAACAATTGGTAACATACTACCAAAGTTAACGATTGCTTGGTTTTTACCATAGATATGTTTACCATACGCTATAGCATTTTTCATTCTTTCATCAAAATTTAAACCAGTTAGTTCTTTACCCTTAATGTTTTCATCATCAACCTCTTGAGTCTTTGGTGTCCATTCCGCTGATATCTCAGTTGTAGATGGGAATTCAACCGACATATTCGGACTTAACTCCCCAGTACTCTTATCAGCTAAACACATCCTACCATTATCCACATAAAAGTAGAATCCACCTAATGTATAATATTGACCTGTGTGTTCGATTGCTGTTTCTTCTTGTTCTTTTATAACACGAGCAACAATTCTTCTTAAATCACTTTCTTTTAATTTTATAACTTTTTTCATAATTTACTATAGTAATAAATACCTTTGTTAATACAATAATTTTTCTAAATCCTTATGTGATAAAACAAATTTTTTAACGAGGGCACCAGAAACGGAATTTGCCTGATTTTCTATCCAACCCCCAACTTCTTTTACCTTATCATTATCACGTACACCCATCTTCTGATGTTGATATTCATGTAACCACTCATGAGCAATTGTCCTCAGTATATCAACCAAAATTCTACCATCACATAACACCTTAATATGATGATGTGATTCTCTAACCCCAGTTGTCATACCACTAGTTTTTTTATCTATCAGTTCAATTAAAATATCATCACTTAATTTGACATTATCATATAGATATTTTATGAAATTGAATATAACATCCAATTTTTCTTCTGAAATTTTTGATTTAATTTTGAATTTGACTTTCATTTTACGAATGCGATAATCTTTCTTTTAAGATTTAGTAACCCTCTTTTAGATGTTGGTGATAACCAAAAATATAACCCAAAGAATAGTCCCGAAAGGCAATAGAAAATTAAATCCGTAATCCAATAAGACCCTGTCCATTCCATTATTAGTCGAAATATTGCGTCGAATCCAAATGGATTGAAGAACGTTGCCAGTATCAGAAACGTCATTGCTAATCTTCTTTTTAAATTTCTGCGTGTTACCCTCACTGTCCATATTTTGTTTTTATGTTGGTTTATATCTCCAATAAAATATAATTGGAAATTGTTTACAATAAATATATGATTTAATATATTTATACATGAAACCTTGTTGATGGTTCCCATGTGTCCCAGTGACATTTGAGTTGGAGAAATACCAACGAAATGGTAACCAATAAACATAAAAAAATAAAATAAGGAAAAAATGTATTACACACAAAACAGTGCTAAACCATGTGCGTTTATCACAAAAGAAAAACAACGTCTAAAACAATTTGGACAAAATGTTTACCTCTCAAATGGTTCCGAATTCGAACTGGAACTTTTTAACCCAACTTCTAATACCGTATTAGCAAAAATTAAATTTAATGGAAAACTAATGTCAGGTGGGGGTATCGTTATTAAACCTGGTCAAAGAATTTTCTTGGAACGTTATTTGGATGACCCAAAAAAATTCAAATTCGAAACATACGAAGTTGATGCCGACAATAAAGAAGTTGCAAATGCAATCTCAAATAATGGAGATGTTAGTGTTGAATTCTATGATGAAAAAATCGAATTTAATACTGATTGGTTTAATCACAATTACTTTGGTAATTACTTTTATTATGGAAATAACCTATATAATGATTATTCATTAAATAATAGGGTTGGTACAACAACAACTAATAGTTATTATAACTCAACAAGTAATACCGCTACTATGGATTCTTTAGGTACGTTTGAGAAAAGTTCGTATACAAGTAACCAAACCCCAAAAATGAAAAAACTTAGTGTACTCAGAAGTAAATCAATGGAGACAGGTACAGTTGAAAAAGGTAGCAATAGCACCCAATCATTCAGCTACGTGAATAAAGAATTCAATTCATTTACATCATCAGTTTCTTACTGGAAAATACTCCCAGAATCACAAAAACCTTATGAAAAACAAGATATTAAGGTGTTTTGTACTGAATGTGGAACAAAAAGAAAGAAAGATTCACATAAATTCTGCCCAAACTGCGGAACAAAATATTAAAAAATAAACAAAAACAAGGTTTCATAATAAATCCCCCACGTTAAAATGGGGGATTTACTTTTTAATATATATTTATACTTATATGAACTTAAATAAAGTATTTGATTTTATTAAGGAGAAGAGGGGGTATCCATATCCTCTAATTTATAAATTAATTAAGGGATTACCATTAAGTAAAGATGAGTTGAATATTAATGGTTCTTTAGATTTACGATATACCAATATAACATACTTACCTGATAACCTTAAAGTGAGTGGTGATTTGGATTTATATAATACCAATATAGAATCATTACCCGATAACCTTACAGTGTGGGGTTATTTGGATTTACAATATACCAATATAAAATCCTTAACTGATAACCTTTCAGTAGGTGAGAATTTGGATTTATATGCGAGTCATATAGCATCATTACCTAGTAAACTTAAAGTGGGGGGTAAGTTGGATTTACGACATACCCCACTTTCAAAGATGTATAGTGAAGAACAGATTAGAAAAATGATTGATGATAAAGGTGGTGAAATAAAAGGAAATATATATACTTAATATGAACTTAAATAAAGTATTTGATTTTATAAAAAAGAAGAGGGGTTATGATTATCCTTTTTTATATAAATTAATTAATGGCTTACCACTAACTGATGATGAGTTAACATTTGATGGTTCTTTAGATTTACGTAATAAAAATATCACTAGTTTACCAGACAACTTAACAATAACAGGTTCACTATTTTTGTCTTACAGTAAAATTAAAACTTTACCAAATAATTTGGCAGTTGGAAAATCATTGTTCCTAACAAAAGTCGACATAACATCCCTACCTGATAATCTTTATATTGGTCGTAACTTGTATATAGAAGGTACTAAAATAGATAAAATACCAAATAATCTTCATATTGAAAATGAAATTTGGGCAAATGGAACACCACTATCAAAATATAATTATGATGACATAAAAAAAATGATTAAAGATAAAGGTGGTTACTTTGAAGGTGTAATTATTTTTTAAAAAATAATCCCCCCACGTTTAAATGGGGGATTTTTTAATTTTTACGTTGTCCAAAACTCTGGTTCATCATATTCATTTTGTTTACGAAGTCTTGTAATTGATTAAATGCTCCAGTTTTTCCTTTTTTAACTGATTCAACAATTTTTTTAACTAGAAGTGCAGCACCAACTAAAAACAGTAATAAAATGATACAAAGTACTGTTAGAATGAAATTTAAGTATGTCATATTTTTAATTTTGTATAATAATATGTAAAATATTTTTCATTATCAATATTTTTTGGTATCTTTATATTTAGTATGATTGAAATGTTGAATTTTTTATTGAATGTAAATTTCAAAGAGGAACTATATTCGTTATTCGGTAATAATAGTAAAGTAGTGGTAAAAACTTTCAACTACTCAACCAATAAAAAATCATATGTGGTACATTGTGATTTATTGGTTGATGAACCGACTAATGATTTGTACTCAACATATCCTAATGGTTTGGAATTTCTAATAGACTGGTGTTGGAAGATAATTGGTATGACAGAAAAATTAATAAAAATAACCAGTATTGAACTACTTTGAGTTATTAAATAAAAATTCTAATCCTGTTAAGTTTTCTAATGTATATATGTTTACAACTGAATCAGTGTTATTGTCGAATGACAAATCAAACACTGGGGATGTTATGACAAATTCATAATCATCATTCATATCGTATCGTTCATGTACTAAACAATGTTTTATTTTAACACCAGGATATAGAATATCGAATATATTTTGAATTATTTCTTTCATAATTAAAATATAAAAAAAACCAACAAAAATTAAATTAATCTTTATTGGTTTTCAAATAATCTTTTGTCTCGTTTCTTAATTCAATAAATTCTTCATAATCGCTATCAATAATGTAATCTCTAATAGCTTTATAAGAATCGAATCCCAAATATTTAATTAATTTAATATTTGATTCAATTGAAATCAAAAAATCATTAACACATTCTGAACTGATTAACACAGTTATTTTTATTAAAAAAATTTATTCTTCGGTTGTATCAGTGGACATAGGTTCACCAAATAATTCTCTCCAGTTTGGGACTTCTCTTGAGGAGTCATCTGATAAATCTTCAATTTCAGAATCTATGTCATCTGATTCTTCCATTTTTTTTACAAGTTTTCTTAATTGACTTTCGGTAATTTTAATTGTTTTCATATTTAAATCATATCATTTGCTAATAACCATCTTTTAAATTTCGCTAACCCAGTACTAACCTGCCATTTACTAGTACCATCACTAGTACCCATCATTTTAGCAATTTCTGGGTGAGTATATCCTTGCAAATAATATTTGATATATTCATATTGTTTCTTTGGTAGATTTGGTGCGAAATCGGTAAGATGTTTTAATAGTTCTTTACCAGTATTTTCTCTAGTAGTATCTATTGTGGGTTCATTTAAAATTACATCTGTGGATTGTAATTTTGGTTTTTTATTTTTTATTAATATAAAGTCAACAAAATTACGTCTCAGTATCTTTAACATCCAACCAATGAAAGACCCACTACCACTATATTGATTAATATATTTTACAGCTTTATAGATAGTGTTATTAATGATGGTATTTATTTCGTGGTCATCTAAATCTGATGAGTATTTTTTCAATTCCTTTACGAGTCTGTTATTATATTTGTTATATAATTCAGATGTTGCTCTTTGACCACCAGTCTTTATTTTATCTACTAAATCCAAATCATCAGTAACATCCTCATTTACTAATTTTGTTACGATGTGTGTTAATTGTGTTTCAGTAATTGTTATTTGTTTACCCATTCTTATAAATATTTGATATATATAAAAAAATTAACAAATAGTATAATTACGAATAATCCCACAATTACACAAAAAACAGATAATAATAACATCCGTATAAATAAAAATAAAATTGTGAGAAAATCATTCATAACTATAAATAGTTTTTTAATTGCAATTAGACATCTCGTAACGAAACTCTGCTTTTATTTCTGATTCAGTTTGTTTATCGCCATCATTATTATACCAGACAATCATATCAATAGTCCAACCGTTTTTAGTCCAAATTGCTTGAATTAAAAAATCTCTACCATCATTTGTGGTACCATAAAAATGTTTTGTTATTTGAACAACTAATGGATTTTTGTAATCAATATTCATTTTTTAAAAATTATTGTTATCTTTTGGTTATGAAAAAAATATTTGTAATACTATTATTATTAGTATCTTCTTGTTCTGTTGTTAAAAAACAAGACGTAAATAAAAAAAATAAGAAAGCATACCATTGTCCGAATTTTTAATTTTCGATGTAAATAAAATACCGATATTTGAATTCATTATTTAATCCGAATATCTCAAGAATATAATTTCCTGATTGAACATTTCGAATATCTAATACATCGTTGAATGTGACAGATGAAACCATTTTACCACTCATTGAGAATAAAAATAAGTTAAATTTCACACTATCACAACCCTTCTTTTGAACACGGATGTAGTCTTTAATTGGTTGCGGAACTATCATAATTGAGTCATTTCGATAATCCGCTTTTGAACAATAAAATGAAAACAAAAACGAAAATAACAGTAAAAGTTTCTTCATAAAAATAATTTACTATAAAGATATAACTTAAACTTTAAAAAATTAAAATTTTCTTCTCTTATTTTTTGTTATAGTATTATTAATTTGTTTTGAACACTTACGAGTTATCAGTGTCCCAACAACAGATAAAAATTCCAATTCGTTGGTTGCAAAAATAATCTCAAACCCAGTCAACATACTTAGTTTTTTTTCCAACATAAATTTGATATCATTCAACCAAGTATCTTTCAAATTTTTTGACTTTTGAACTATAGACAAAACAACGTAACAATCGTTGAAATATATTGCAGTAATTTTAATTTTTAACTTATCTGTCAACTTATCTATCAATTCTTCGAATATCTCCAACATAATATGTAATATAACAAAAAATCCCCCATTGTGGAGGATTTATATAACTTATAGAAAAAAAATTAATTAGTATTGAATAATTCGTCAAACCAGGATTTAGGTATTGTCAACCAAATCATATCATCTTTTATTTTTACTGGTCGAACACTAACATTACCACCTTTTATTGGTTTATCACCAAACTTAGAAAATAAAAAATCAAATAATTTTTTACTGAATTTCAATTTTAAAACAAAATACAGATTTAGTGGTTTCTCCATTTTATCATAAGGAAAATCAAAATCACTTTGTATTCTCTCAACAATCTGTTTTAGTTTATCTAACATCATCCAATCAACAATAAAATGTTCATCATCATTCATTTCATCCTCGTCACTACCAAACCTAGATGGTAATTTTGATTCACCCCCACTCTTCAAATATTCAATCTCATCTTCACTCATACCTTCAAATCCAACTTCATTGTATAAATCCAAAATTTGATTATAATATTCTTCACTATATTGTTCTGAAACTAATTTTTTAAATATATCAACTAATTTAGTTTCTTTGATTTTTATATTCTTTTTCATATAAATAAATATTTATTACTATGATAAATATCAAAAAGACATTAAGAAACATACTAATAAATGAAGGTTATATTGATTCAATTAAATTTAAAACTGAAATACCAGTAATATTTAATATCGAAACAACTAAACATGGTCAACAACAACAATCAGGGAGGGGAATTGAATTTGGAACATCGGCTAAAGAAATATCTGACTATGATATTTTGAAAGTTTTAAATACTTTCAAATTAACAATTGCTGAGTTAATTTATAAAAATGTAATTACTAATCAACAATACTTTATTATTGAGTCCCAAATATATTCAATGGGGTTATTAATTCTAGCGGAAAAAAATAGTACAAGTTGTAATGAGTGGACATTAAAAATTCATACAAACTTCAGATTAACACCAGAACGACCTTTTATAAAGAAATTTAAAGGCCAACTAGTCTTGAATGACGGTGGTAAACACTACTATTTTAGTACATAACTTTAATAAAAAAAACTCATCAATTGATGAGTTTTTTTTATTAAA
>Ga0116192_1003220_pt1 | contig 10329 bp, 6 predicted proteins | sample AD_UKC113_MetaG_FD_89876 | JGI IMG/M metagenome (GOLD analysis project Ga0116192, IMG submission 89876) | Active sludge microbial communities of municipal wastewater-treating anaerobic digesters from Hong Kong - AD_UKC113_MetaG | ecosystem: Engineered > Bioreactor > Anaerobic > Digestate | place...
AAGTCTTGATCCGTCTTTTGGAGGGTTTCAGGAGGAAAAAATCCCCTCCTCGTCAATTGCTGACTTTAATGTCTACCGCGCACAGCCTACTCCTCCTCAGGAAGAAATTGTTGTTCACGGTCAAAAAATTGTTCCTTTTGACAATCCAGAAGGCTCGCCTATCGATGACGAGTTAAAAATGATTTTCGCGGAAGAATTGCAAGAAGAAATCGATTCGATAAAACTTAGCCTTGCAACGCTTGAAAAAGAAAAAAGTTTGGAAAGTCTATTCAGCATCAGGAAATCTTTTCATACGCTCAAAGGTTCCGGCCGTATGATTGGGGCTTTGACGCTTGGCGATATTGCCTGTTCAGTAGAAAACGTTTTGAATAAAAAACTTGACACACAAAAAGCTATTAGTCCAACCACATCAAATTTAATATCTGTCTCAATTGATATGCTTGAGAAATTTTCAGTAAGTATAGCCGGCGGCGATGAACACTGGGAAGCTGAAGAATTTAATTCTTGGTGCGAAAGCTTGTTGTGCGAAGAAGATCTACCGTTTAAGGTTTTCAAAAAAATGAATTACAAGGCGCCAAGTGATACTACTTTAACTCCTTTTCAGTTCGAGCAATTGACCACGCCTGCCGTTCCAAGTCAGCCCGCCTTGCCAGAAGAAATTTCTCTTGAAGCCAATCTTGAGCAACTGAAATCTCTCGAACTTGATCCCGTCGCTCTAAGTCTTCAAGATTTTGACCCAGGTGCCGATTACACGTCCACGGATTCTTTGGATAATGATTTGGAGGTATCCTCAGAATCAGATGGATCTTTTGCTTTGGAGCTTTTAGCTTCTGATGAAGAAGAGAAAAGAGAAGATATTTTTGATTTAATTAAAAAATCGTCTCTTCTTGAACGCGAAGAAGCAGAAAAGTTAAAAGATCTCGATAAACAAAAACCAAGTGAACTTCTGGAAAAAACCCCAGAGCCTCGCTCGTACGATTTCAGTAATCTTTCTCTGGATAACGCTCCTGTTGCCCCTTCTGTGGAGCCGCCCGCTCAGCCCGTCAAAGACTTTTTGGAATTTTCCTCTCTATCCTTGGAATCCTCAGGAGATGCTCTCACTCAGGTCGACCAAACGCCTAAATCAAACAAAGAAACAAAAGAGGAAAAAGAAGATTTTTCAGAAATGTTTAATATGGATTCGCTTGAGCTTGTGCGATCAGATGGTTCTGGCAAAAAAGACAACATTGTTTCAGCGCCATCACAATCCATCGCAAAAGACGACCCATCCAAAGAATTTTCTTTTGGCAATCTTGAGATTGCTGGTTTTGAAGACGTCAAAACGATTTCACCAGATCAGCCAGCCTACGATAAAATATCGAATGAAATCTCCGCAATCAAGCCTATTGAAGATCTTGATCTGGAAGATGTGGCGCGATTGGAGGGTGTTGAAAATAACGAGTACTCCGCCACACAATCGTTTGAAGTGGAGACATTGGGACATGTTTCCGTCGCAGATAGCCCATATCAAGTCTTAAAAAGAGATGCGGAAGAACCAGCCCCTTCCTTTGCTATCTTCTCGCAAGAGCAAGAGAAGGAAAAAGATGTGGCGCTTGCGACGCCCGCCCCGTTCCCCGGCTACTCTTCTCTCCCGCCCATAAAAAATATTCAGCAAAATGGTTGGAAAGAAAATCTTTCTCTCCTTTTGGATCATATTAATACTGTCGGCGCGTGGTCCAATGAATTGGAGCTTGCTTTAAACGACGCAAACCAAAACAAGATGGCTTTAATGGAACTAAAAGATCAACTTCTTGGGTTTCAAAAAAGAGCGATTGCCCTTGTAGAGGCAAGCTCTTTTAATATGACTGCTTCGGAAAATAAAATTCTTAAACAAGAAATTCGCCCCTTAATTGAAGATAAGGCAATCGGCAAAAATCCTGCCGCTATTCGCTCGGCGAATCAGTCAGCCACGCCACCCGCCGAGAAAATCGAGCCTGCTCCTGAGGCTGTGGCAATTGCGCCTATGCAGCTGGTCGCGGCGCCGCCCCCTGCAACTCCAGCCGCTGCGCCAGCCAGCAAGCCAGCAGTCCCCACCGCTCGGTCCAGCAATTCGCCTTCAGAGTTTAAAATTTTAAAAGAAGAAAAGAAATCGTTCTTTCAAAAAATTCAGGGTATTTTTTCTCGAAAGAAATAAGATATAATGGATGGTATGAAGTCTAAAATTCACTCTATTCATTCGGTCCACGCAGTGGGGTCTCGTTCCGTTAAGAGCAGACCCTTTTTCAACTTTATTCAAAGTGTTGCTATTTTTTCAATTGGCTGCGCTCTTTATTTTTCTCCTGTCGTGCAAAATCATATTAACAAGGCCGATGAGAAAATAAAAAATCTTGCGTGGGTGTTATCAAACACAGACGCCGCCCCTCTTCCGAAAAACAAAAACACTTTTGTCTCCGAAACCAAAGAGCATTCTCAATTTTACGTTGCTCTCTTGCAAGAGGGCGGAGTAAATTACAACTCCGCCAAAACGGTCGCCCAAAAAAATTCTCTCTCCCCTCAAGAAACTGTTGAGCTTCTTGATCTGCTTAAATCAAGCGATAGTTATTTGGTTTTTGGTGGGGATTATCGGGAGGCTCTCGATGAGGAAAACGAGAACCGAAAGAAATCTCTTGAGGAAATTAATAATAAATTCTTATCCGCTGCTTCCAAGAAAAACAAGAATGTTCAGTCTTGGGGGGTTTTAGAAAATTGGTTTGGTGCGCAAGAAGAAATATACCAAACAGACGTCTTTGAGCAAACAAAAATTTCTCTCTCTGGAGCTCTGGAAGAACTGCAAGGCGCTGTTTCCGAAAGTGGCTTGGTGTTTGTTCAAATCCCGCCGACGGCCCAAAATAACCCAACAGCAATTTTGGCTCTCGCGGAAAAAATAAAATCTTTCAACAAATCCCTCGGTGATATTACAGGTTTCTCTGGCGCCACTCTTGGTCTGAATGGTCGAGTTGCTCTCAGACTTTTGTCGGCCATAGATAATGCTGAAACGATAGTCTCCAAGAGCGGAACTATCCATATCTTTGGAGACTGGAGTACAGCGCCCCATGAGTGGTTCCACGCTCTTGATTGCGCTATGGCGTCAAACTCTCCTGGTGTCCGCCCATTAAAACCGCTCAGCTCTCAATCTGTTTCTTACGGCTCATCGGCCACAAAAAATCTTCAAGACAATCTTTATGCAGGTTTGTCTAATCCTGTTTTAACAAAAAAAGATTTGATTAAAATTCAAAAAAAACTCCAAACCGGTCAATTTGACGGCACGGAAAAAAATATTTTTAAAGCGGTGGAAGAGGCAAGAAAAAATATTATTCAAAACAAAGTTAAGCTCAATGGATCCCCCTGGATCACTTGGAGAACTTACGCGTCAACAATGCCCTCGGCCAAAAAGAGCAAAGAAACATCTTCTTATTTAAAGTCGAAGTCAGAAATTTTGGCCGTCTCTTTTGCCGGCTACGCAAGCGAAAGCTCAAGAGAACTTTTTTACGATTTCGACGCTGCCTCGGGTATTTATCTTCCTACAGAGGTGGAGATTAAGGCGGTAAAAAAATATTGGAAGAGTTTTATGAGCTCGTCTGCGCCATGGTGGGAAAGTGATCGGCAGGCGCGAGGTTTTACGTCATCCCGTCGGCCAGGCCATAAATTCTAAAAAATTTAATGGTCATTAATCCTCCCTGTTGACATTATTTTTCGCACCTGATATTATCTCTTCTTCATTAAGAAAGGGGGTTTTTATGCGCAACTTTATTTCGGACGCCCCCAGCAACTAAGATTACTTTCTTGCTGGGGTTTTAAATTTTTCCAATTTAATTAATCATCAGCGGAGATTTTATGAGTAAGCTTAGTAAAGCCGATATCGAATCGGCTTACAGGGATTTTGGCGTGGCCGAAACCCCTCAATTGTATGAAAAGAAAAAAATAAAAACAAAAGTTCCGAAGGAAACAAAAGGTTCGGATGGGTTTGTGCGCTTCACAGAAAGTGGTAAGCCGGTGCATGTTTTTGCCTCACATTTGGATCAAAATGCTTGGCAGCAGGCGTCTTTTTTTGCTGATCTTCCTTTCGTTCATGAAAAGGGAATGGCTCTTATGCCGGACGTTCACTTTGGTAAAAATGTTCCAATTGGAAGTGTTTTGCCAACCGTTGGCGTTTTGGTGCCGGCGGCCGTAGGGGTTGACATTGGTTGTGGAATGCTGGCCTGTCAGTTGAATATTAAGGCGTCGGATCTTCCGGAAAACCTCCGTAAAATTCGCTCCGATATTGAAAGAGCGGTTCCTATGGGCTCCTCTGGGCGTCACAAAAATCCTGAGGAAGATATCCTTCGGGAGTGGAATGTTTTGAAAAATGAGTACCAAGCTTTGGAGAATTACTCCCCGAAAATTATTAAAAGTAATTCAGTCGAGCAGCTTGGAACGCTTGGTTCAGGCAATCATTTTATAGAAATTTGCATTGACGAAAGCAAAAATATTTGGGTAATGATTCACAGCGGCTCGCGTGGTCCAGGTTCTCTAATTGGTCAGTACTTTATTGATCAAGCTCTCCATCGTGTGAGGGAAGACGGGGTGGATCACAAAGGTTTTGGTTGGCTTCATGATAACGACCCTCTCTTTGACGGGTATGTCCACTCTGTCAATTGGGCGCAAAATTATGCCAAGGTTAACCGCAAAACCATGATGGCTCGGGTTATTCAAGTCATGGAAAGGCATATCAATAAAAAAATTGTTTTTAACCAAAAAGTTGTTTCTTGCCATCACAACTATCTCGCCAAAGAGGAACACGCTGGTGAAACTCTTTGGGTCACAAGAAAGGGAGCAATTTCGGCCCAGAGAGGTGAACTTGGTATTATTCCGAGCGCGATGGGTCAGGAAAGCTTTATTGTGGAAGGTCTTGGTTTTGAAAAATCGTGGTGCTCTTGTTCGCATGGCTCCGGACGTCTCATGAGCCGTACTGCAGCAACGCAAAGATTTACTTCAAAGGATATGAAAGAGGCTCTTCGTGGCGTTGAATGCCGAAAGGATCGCGGTGTTATTGACGAGATTCCGTACGCTTACAAAAATATTCGTCAAGTTATGAAGGATCAAACTGAGCTAACCAAGATTGTTCACACTCTTAAGGCGGTAATCTGTTGCAAAGGAATGTGACCAAAATAACACTTTTAAAATAGGTTTGTTTAGTGTGAAAAAAATAAAAAATTTAAAAGTAACGGGGGTAAATCTTAAAAAAAGACGACAGAAACAAATATAACCAAAAAGAAAATAAACAAAACAAAAAAAGGGGCCTTAAAAAGCCCCTGATTGTTTTTTTTCTTATTATTAAATTTCTAAAAGAGAAACACCCATTTCCAAAGCAAATGATTTTACCATCTCGTAATCACTTGATATATTGTTCTTTGGAAAAACAAACCGTCGAATACCATTATGAAAAAGATGAGCAACACTTCGAAGGGATGGTGATGATGGCCAAGAGTAACAAGTCATGTCATAAAAATCTGTGTCTCTTGAAAACAAAATAGCATTAAGCTCGGCTGGTATTAACGAAAGGTCAATCAGTTTCCTATCACCACTCATTAATGGTTCATCGCTAAGGCCAGACGGAAAACCACTAAACCCAAGAGAGGAAATAGTTTTATCTTTTCTAACAATAACAGCTCCTCTGGGATCATAGGGGTGCTTACTCCAAGAACATATTTCTTTCGCCAGAGATAAAAATCTCGACACCCATTTGTCATGAGAGGGATAAATATAAAGATCAGGGTTTGAAAAATTAATTTCCTCGAAAAGAATATTTGACTTGCGAGTTTGCTCGCGGGCGTGATCAAAAGAATCCCTCCATCTATCAAGCTTGTCGGCGGAAGGATGAGGACAAACAACCCGTGAAATATTTTTTTGAATAATGGCGTTCGTGCACTCATTGCATGGCGGCATTGGCCAAGCAAAAACAGAACAGTCAGAAAGATCGTGATCTTTCGAAGATTGGATGGCGTTCCACTCCGAGTGAATAATATGGGGGTACTTGTAGCTTCTGTCTTGGTATCTCTCTGGAAGATCAATCATGCCGCGCGGGAAACCGTTGTATCCTGCCGAGGCCAAAGTTTTATTTTTCCTGACAATAATAGCACCACACTGTGTGGAGGGGTCTTTGCTCCACGACGCAACAATCTTTGCGACCATCGTGTATCGTTGGTCCCACTCATGCTTTGGGTTTGTGGATTTTTTGTCAGTCATTTTTTTGTTTAGTCTTTTTTTTTGTCTTTTTCTGGCTTCTCGTCCTTCTGCACCGAAGGTTTATGTTTTTTTCTTTTTCCAGTTTATTTTTTTCTTCCTTGGCAAAAATTAAGCTATCGATCCTTTAAAAGGGCGCATAAGAAAGCCAAGATCAGCGACAACACGAATCTCGTGTTCGAGATTTTCAAAAAATCCTGTTACACCACGGACCTTTGAATGAAATTTTGTCGCCCTCGATAACGTAGCTTGCTCCATATTCTTTTGCTAGACCCTCTATAATGCTTCCGAGAATTTCCCGAACTTTATTCTTGCCCAAGCGATGTTCCTTGACGATATTGATTTGGCTCATGGATAACCTTTTGTGAAAAATGTTCGGGAGATAATAATTGAAAACCCAAAATAAAACAAGGAGCCCGAGGGCTCCTTGTTTTATTTTTTAAAAGATTACTTATCGACTTCTGTAAAGTCCGCGTCAACCACATCCTCCTGTTTGATCTTCTCATCGGTCGAGACGGTGGTCTTCATGGAGGAGAGTTTGGTTTGAACAATTTCCATTTTTGTTTCAATCGCCGCTTTGTTGTCGCCCTTTGTGGCCAGATCAAGATCAGCCAAAGCAGCTTCAAGCTCACCCACTTCCTGTGGATCAAGACGTTGGCCATTTTCGGAAATCATTTTCCTTGTGGTGTAAATGATATTGTCCGCCTGGTTTTTTGCCTGAACCAGTTCGGCGGCTTTCCGATCAATCTCCCGATTAAGTTCCGCATCGGCGATCATGTTCTTGATTTCCTCTTCCGAAAGACCTGACCCAGACTTAATCTCCACACGCTGTTCCTTACCAGTATTTTTGTCTTTGGCTGTCACGTGGATGATTCCGTTCGCGTCAATATCAAACATCACGTCAATCTGGGGTGTGCCGCGCGGAGCTGGAGCAATACCGGCCAAGTCAAAGCGCGCCAAGGATTTATTGTAGGCGGCCATTTCGCGTTCGCCCTGAAGAACATGAACAGTCACTGCTGGCTGGTTGTCCTCCGCGGTCGAAAATGTTTGACTGGATTTTGTGGGGATGGTTGTGTTCTTTTCAATGATTTTTGTAAAGACACCACCCATGGTTTCAATACCGAGGCTAAGGGGGGTAACATCGAGAAGAAGAATGTCTTTCACTTCGCCACGAAGCACACCACCTTGAAGAGCAGCACCAAGCGCAACCGCTTCGTCGGGGTTCACGTCTTTCTTGGGCTCACGGCCAAAAAATTCAGCGACTGCCTGTTGGACTTTGGGCATACGTGTCTGGCCACCAACCAAAATAACTTCGGAAATATCCGCAAGCTTCACTCCTGAATCCTTTAAAGCTGTTCGGCAAGGCTCGATAGTTCTTGCGATAAGATCAGCCACAAGAGACTCAAGCTTGGCTCGTGTCAATTTAATACTCATATGCTTGGGACCTGTTGCATCCGCCGTAACATAGGGAAGATTGATATCGGTTTGCTGGCCGGACGAGAGTTCAATTTTTGCTCGCTCAGCTGCGTCGCGAAGACGTTGGAGAGCCAAAGGATCTTTGCTCAGATCAACCCCGTCGCTTTTCTTGAACTCCTCAATCAGGTAATCAATCACACGCTTGTCAAAGTCCTCACCGCCGAGAAAGGTGTCGCCGTTTGTTGCCAAGACTTCAAACTGACGATCGCCATCAACATCGGACATTTCAATAATCGAAACGTCGAATGTGCCCCCACCCAAATCGTAAACGGCCACTTTGCGATCTTTCGTAACGCCCTTATCGAGACCATAAGCCAAAGCGGCCGCGGTCGGCTCGTTAATAATTCTTTTGACTTCGAGCCCAGCAATTTTTCCCGCGTCTTTCGTGGCTTGACGCTGGCTGTCGTTAAAATAAGCCGGCACAGTAATAACGGCTTCAGTGACAGGCTCGCCCAAATAAGCCTCGGCGGTCTTTTTCATTTTCTCCAAAACCTTCGCGGAAATTTCTTGCGGGGCCATCTTTCGCCCTTGGCTCGAAGCAATCCAAGCATCCCCATTCTCGTGCTCCACAATAGAATAAGGAGTGGAGGAGATATCTTTTTGGACATCCTTATCGCTGTACTTTCGCCCGATCAATCGCTTAACGGCGTAAAAAGTGTTTTTGGGGTTTGTGACATTTTGGCGCTTGGCGCTCGCCCCAACAAGTGTTTCCTGGTCCTTGCCAATCGCGACAACAGAAGGGGTTGTTCTGTCGCCTTCGCTGTTTTCGATCACCCGAGGTTTGCCGTTTTCCATAACAGCCACGCACGAATTCGTTGTTCCAAGGTCAATACCAATAATCTTACCCATACAAAATCTCCTGAATTATAAAAAGCTGTCAAAAATTTAAAGAGGTGAACCTCTTGCTAAGGGTTATGGGGTGGTCTTTGCCAAAATCAAGGGTAAAAAATAAATAAATATTAACTGGTGCGGTTGGATATCTTCACAAAACCTTCATAAAATCAAAGCCCGTTAGCAAAAGGAGAGTATCATGAACATTGAGCAAAACCAAAAAAAAATTGAAGAATCTATCCCTCTATCTTCCGAGGGAAGAGGTCCCGGTTCAGAAAGTTATTTTTTAGCTCACGCCATCAGGTACCACCAGCCACCTGAAAACAAACCGCAAACGGTTCTGGAAATTTTCAAAATCGCCTTTCCGTCACAAGAAGATTTCGAAAGATCCATGAAAGCCCCAGAAAATCTTTTAAACGAAGAAGAATGTCTGGACTGCTTTGCTGTGGACGAGTTTGGGAACTTTTTTATTGAAGAGGATTACGCTCCAGTGCTCCCTTGGGAAAAGAGCGTTCATCTTTTCGAGGAAGATCATTTGATAGTTGGACGCCCAGATTTTTTGAGAAGTCAATTTTTGGATAGCGTCCCCAAAGAAGAAGGTTTCCTTCATCTTAAATAGTACTGATTAAATAGTACTGATTAAATAGTACTGATTAAATAGTACTGAACAGCGCCTCGGCCACTGACAAAAAAGACAAAAGAAAACTTTTTTGATAATTCGACGATTTTTTGATAAGATAAGCCATCTGGTCGACCATGGTTAAAAAAAAGTGAACCCCGATAAATGCTACATGAGAATAGCGAGCGATTTGGGGCTTGGCTTGGGCGCCCAGCATTCCTTTCTTTTAAATTCTGCGGATTTTAAAGAGTGTTGCGAGGCGAACAAGAACAATTTTGTTATGAATTTTTTTGGCAATCTTTTGGTTGCGTATTCATCGGACCGCTTCAACCTTTTGGAGGAGGTGGATGTTCTTGAAAAAAATCCACTGGGGGAGGCCTTGAAAAAGCTTTCACCTCAAGACAAGGCGGATTTTTTTTACACGTGTCTTGTGAAATCAAGCGCTCAATCAAAACATCAAGAAGAGTTCGTTAAACTCATGTGCGCGAACTCGTGGTTTTCCGACACAATAAGGGACGCGCTTTCAGACACTCGGGTGAAAGACGATCAGATTAAGGGGGTTGTAAGCGCAGCCCACAGAAATCTGGACAAGAGTTTTAGCGGCTTTGCGCGCTGGTTTTTTCAGTCGGGCATTCACAAAAAAAGACAGTACACCAAAAAGAATTTGAGCGACATCTTTACGCACGAAAACATGTGGGTCGATATGTTCAAAGACGGCGTACTGAAAGATTTTGAAGAAGCATGGGACGCGTACGACCATTTGGTTAAAGCAAAAAACATAGATATCCAAAAAACTGGAACACTCCGCGACGATTATGCAAGATATTTGGCGTCGAAGTCGAAGAAGAACTTAAAAGAAAATATCGACAAAATCATTAAAAAACACAAAAATTCGCCGAAAATGATGTAATTGAGCGAAACAGAAGTTAAGTCAGAATGGTCGAAGTTTCTTTTTCATTATATCTTTATGCGTCAAAAACAGATCAAGAGGTTATTTTGGAAAAGACAAGCCCGTCCAATATTTTTTTCTACACCTTGGTGTCGTTTTTTAAAAACCAATACAAAACCGCCAATATCTCTGGTGTAAGGTTTATGGAAAAAAGCCTCGCGGAAAATTTTTTAAGAAAAAAATTTCTTAATATTGATGACTTGATATGGCCCGA
>Ga0116192_1003221_pt1 | contig 10329 bp, 4 predicted proteins | sample AD_UKC113_MetaG_FD_89876 | JGI IMG/M metagenome (GOLD analysis project Ga0116192, IMG submission 89876) | Active sludge microbial communities of municipal wastewater-treating anaerobic digesters from Hong Kong - AD_UKC113_MetaG | ecosystem: Engineered > Bioreactor > Anaerobic > Digestate | place...
CTCGCGCTGTTCAAAAATCAGGCGGCGGTTGGTCAGGAAGAGCACACCTTCTACACCGTTTTCGTCGCCTTCTTTCTTCCAGTTGGCCGGAACAGCCTCATAAGCGTTCTCGCCGGTTTGCAGACTGAACGAAGCGGCCTGGATTTGCTTCACGGTCCATAGGGCGTCGTTGACTTTTTGCTCGAACTCGTTGGCCGCGTTGCGAAAACTGGAATACATCGATTCGATACCGCGTTCGGCGGCGGTGATTTTTGCTTCCAGGGCGTCAAGGTTGGTGGTGACCGGTACATGGCGATTGATCAGGGTGTGAAGTGTCGCGACTTCATTGGTGAGCGCACGCTGGCGGACTTCGATTTCATGAACGACGATGGGGCGCTGCTGACGCCACTGCTGCGTGAAGGTTTGCAGATTGTTTTCAAAGTAGCTTTTATACACGTAGCCGCTGGCGCGCAATTCCGCAAGCTTACCCGGCAGCCCGTTTGCAACGCGTTCGATTTCATCTACTGCCGAACTGGCATTGGACAACATGCCGCGATCCTTCAGGGAATTCAGGCGGTTCATTTCATCTTGTTGGGAAACGGTCATTTCGGTTCCTCCATAATAATCAGAAACGATAGGGTAATAATCGCCGCTTTTCCGAAATTATTAGTTCAACGGGCAGCCCGCCCCCATGAAAAAATTTTCAAGCACGGATAATTCCTTCTCATCATCCGTAAGGGACAGACTCAACCTATGCCCAGTAGATCTGTTCTAACTGTCTGGTCAAGGAGGCTTTCATCCTCGGTGATTGTAAAAGTCTTGTCTATTTCGTTGATCCAGGTAAGCGCTTTCTCTTTTTCGAATTGTTCGATGGCAGGGTGGGCCAACGAGGCGCGCAGAAGTTTGACCGCTTTTGGGGTTTCTCCCATAAGCTGTAGAGCGCGGGCCGCATGAACCGCTATCCGCGCGGTTTGATCGCTCGCGGATACCTCAATTGCCATTCGCGCACCACGGCGGTAATAATCCAAAGCTTGTTGGTAATCCCCGGTTCCACAAGAAGCTTCGCCCAGGTTGTAAAAACAGACCATGATGGTCCATTCTTCTCCAACTTCCTCGGCAATCGAAAGAGCTTCATTTGAGAGGGCGGTTGCGGCGTTAAAATCCCCTTGCGCGATAGCGAGTTCACCAAGGTTGTTCAAAGCCAGCGCTTCGCCATCACGATCGCCCTGATCGCGGCAAATGGCCAGGCTTTCTTCATAGGCTTGTTGCGCCTGATCGTAGCGCTCGGTCAGGTGATAAACCGTGGCCAGGTTATTAACGATAATCCCCAGATTGTAACGATCATTCAACTGGCGGCTGATTTCAACCGCTTCGCTGAATATGGCTTCTGCCGCCTGGTAATCCCCCCGGTTGCAAGCCAGATCTCCAAGTAAATTCAGGGGTGCGATGCAGCGCCGGGCGTTACCCGATTTTCGGGCAGTTTCTACAGACCGCTCCAATAAGGGTTCAGCTGCGGTATAGTCGCCTTTCCGGTTAAGTATCAATCCCTCGAGATACATCGCATAGGATTGCCCATCCAGGCTTTCTGTTTTTAAAAATAACTCGTAGGCTTTCCGGCTGCATTCCAAAGCCTGATCAAATTTTTTCTGCCGCAGGTAGACGCCCCCCAAGCCAATCAAACAAAAACCTGTCTCACCTGGTTCATCCATGTTTTCAAGAATTGCTAAACTGCGGTTGAGGGAATCCAAGGCGGCGTCCAGGTCGCGTATTCGCTGCTGAAGAGCTCCCTGGCGGGAAAGTAGCACCGCCTGGGCTAAAGCCGCCGGCTGCTCATCGCTGATTCCATCGGTTGCAAGTTTAAACAAATCAATACCTTCGGTAAAACGGCTGCGGACACTGAAAAACTGGTAGAGCGTTTCGGCTCCGTCACTCATTTCGGGTAGATCACGTTTTTCAGCCAACCATTTCCAGGCAAGAGTAATGTTTTCATATTCAATCTGGAGTTTGTTCAGAGCGTCAACCTGGTTTTTGCCTTTGACTGCGGTCCGCGTTTCTTTTAGCAAGCGTGAAAAATATTCTGCATGGCGAGTGTGGATGAAGGTTTGTTCGTTTGATGCCGCATTAAGTTTTTCGAGAGCGTATTGTCTCAAGGTTTCATGGAGATCGTAGTGTCCCATTTCATCCTGCTTGAGCAAGGAATGGGCCACCAGCGTATCTAAAGTGCTCCGTTTCGCGTGTGTGACCTGGGATGCTGCCTCTATACAAAATCCCCCGCGGAAAACAGATAGTCGGGCGAATACCTGTCGTTCGGTGTCATTGAGCATCTGCCAGGACACATTGAAAACAGACCGCAAACTGGCATGATATGGCGCTGCATTGGACGCGTTACTTTTAATCAAATCCAGATCCTGTTGAACGGCTTCAGCCAATTCGCCGCAGGTTCTGTTGCACAAAGTGGCAGCTGCCAGTTCAATGCCCAACGGCAAACCGTCCAACAACCGGCAAATCGATACCGCGGCTGTCAGGGTGGTTTCATCGAACATAAAATTATGTCTGACCTGCCGCGCTCTACGCAAAAACAGAGCTAACGCGTCACACTGTTCAATATTTGATAGAGGACTAAAAACATCTGGTAAATCCATGCCTGAAAGCGTGAAAACATATTCTTGGCTTAAGTTAACCCGTACCCGCGATGTGATCAGGAAGGTCGCAGCTGAAGTCTCTATAAGCAAACGATCCAAAACGAGAGGCACACCCGGGTCATCCAGGAGTTGTTCAAAATTGTCCAATACGATTAACAGGTTTTTGTGGCGCAAATAATCGGTAATTTGTTCGTCAGGGGTTTTCTGGTCGGTGAAATTCAGATCCAGCGATTCAGCGATGGCATTTAACAAATGTGATGTTGTTTGTGTTTCACGTAGTGGCACAAAGAAAACGCCTTGAGGAAAAACGCCAATTAGCTGCCGTGCAATTTCCAACGCGAGACGCGTCTTTCCAACGCCACCGGGGCCTGTAAGGGTTACCAATCTGTTTTCAGGATTGATGATGAGGTCAACGAGGTTATGCAGTTCTGATGAGCGTCCGACAAATGGAAGCCCACCTCGCGGGAGATTATATCGAACAGGTGGATGACGGGGAGAAATCTTCTCCCCTGATCGCAGAGACCCAAACAGGGCTTTGGACTGGGAGGAAGGTTCAACGCCAAGGTTATCCCTTAAATAACGTGACAATATCCTGTATTGATTTTGCGCAGCACTAAATTGCCCTTCGATGGCGAACAGGCGAATTAACTCGGAATGTGCGATTTCTTCCCAGGGAGTTAATTGAATAATGCGCGTCACAACCTGGCGGGCCTGTTCATATTCCCGCCTGCGTTCATGATACTCGGCCAATAAACTCAGACCTTCGACACAACGCTGCATTAACTGGTCGCGCAGCAGCATAGCCCATTCATCAAATATTGGACTACCTTCCAAAACCATCTGATTCAAGAAAGGCGCGCGATGAAGCTCAAGAGCAGCGCGCAGTTTTATTATGTTTAACCGCCCCCGGCCATCGTAGTTTTGATAATAAAGGTAAGCTGCGTCAAGCTGTTCGGAAAATTTTTGAACATCCACACGAATATCAGCTTGCGGATTTAAACGAACCGAACTACGGTCGGTTTCGATAAATACCGCGGAATCATGATTCTCGCCCAGAGCTTTCCGCAAATAAGTCAAGGTCTGCCGCAGGTTATGAAGAGCCTGCTCCTCTGGCATATCTGACCAGAGTAAACCTGCCAATTTGGACCGGGTGTGCGCCTGATCACGTTCTATCGCCAGATATGCCAATAGTGCACAGGCCTTGTCGGTGTCAAAGCCGTGAACTGGTTTATTGTCCAGTCGGGTCTCGAAGTCGCCGAAACAGGTGATGCTCAATACTGGCATGATGATCCCTTTAATTAATTATAGAGGAAAGTCAAATTACTTATGACGATTTTATGACGCGAATTTTCTAGACTTGAACCATAAGCGGTTTGGGAATATTGATTGGCCGAACTGATCCCAACTTTCCAGCTTTTCGCGAGCACTTAACTTAACGATGAACAAGACTTACCGATCTTTCCTGCTGCGAATGTGGCATAACGACGAGCAAGCCAATTCTCCCTGGCTGGCATCACTTGAGGACACACATTCTCGCAAGATTACCCACTTTGCCAGTATTGAGGAATTAGGCCGGTTCCTGAGCGAACAGGTCGCCACACCGGATATCAAACAAGATAACCCTAGAGATTCACAGGAGAAGGAACAATGAAATCAAGAATTCTACATTTATTTGTCCTGGCTCTTTTCTGTGCGGGATTATTCCCTATGCCAGCCGTGGCCCAGGTTCAAACCGGATATGCAACGGATCTACCCAGGGACGCAGGAAAAACACTGCAGCTCAATTGGGGGAGCCAGGTCTATTTGTTTGATCCTGAAGGGTTGACAATGGCGGATCTCAAATTTTCTTTAAGAGTGGAGTATGATCACGCCAGTCCTGTTGTTCCACTGCAGACCACAGAGGGTGGCAATCCTCCATTTGGGCAGGTTGATTATATAAATCTGTGGCCTGGAATCGATCTGTCCTATACGCAAACTGGCGACGGATTAAAAAGTGCCTATTATTTAGCTGCTGGAGCGGATCCTGCAGATATTCGATTGAAGTACAACCGACCGGTGACCATTCAGCCGGACGGGTCGCTTGCCTTTTCCTATGATACTGGCAGCTTGACCGAATCTGCACCTGTCGCCTGGCAAGAAGAAGATGGAGAGCGGCGCTTTATTGAGGTGACCTTCATCGTTTCCCCTGGTGGATATATTGGCTTTGAGGTTAGTGGATACGATCGAAATCTTCCGCTCGTGATCGATCCTGATTATACATGGCATACTTTTTTTGGAGGGTATAACAGCAGTGAAGCAGCAGCAGCGGTTTATGGCGCGGACGGAAGCCTGGTTGTGGTCGGTACCTCATCCAGCGTACGTTATGGCGATAAGCAAATGGAGATTATTCGATTAGATGCCTTTGGCAATCGATTGAATATTATTGATTTTGGTGGTTCTGATAATGATGATGTCGCCGCCGCGGTTACTCAACAAGGTGGATATTACTATGTCGTGGGTACCAGCGATGCGGCATTCACATATTTCGGAAATACCCCAATCCACACATACAGCGGCAGCACTGATATAACTGTGGTTTGCCTGGATGACGAATTGCACCTGGTCTGGTTTACTTTCCTGGGTTCATCCGATTTTGATTATGGTCGCGGCATCGCTGTTTCCAGCACGAATGATGTTTATGTTACTGGTGAAAGCCTTTCTTCGTGGACTTATGGCACGAATGTAAGCTTGCATCCGCATTCTGGAGGAAGTGATATTGCTGCGATAAAACTTGATCAGAATGGCGCCTACACCTGGCATACCTTTTATGGCAGCCAGGGTGAAGATTATGTTGGCGGGGCCGCCCTAGAGCTGGACAGCTATTTATGGCTGGTGGGTACCAGTGATTCTTCCTGGAAGGGCCCGGCATACGCCAATTTTCCAAAAAACGCGCATGCGGGTGGAAAAGATATCGCCGTCCTTATCCTGGAGTCATCCGGGGCGTACAATCTGCACACTTTTTGGGGTTCCAGCAGCGATGATTACGGTAAAGCTGTGGCGGTGGATATTTCCGGTCTGGCGTATTTCACAGGTTACAGCCAGGCGACATGGGGAACACCGAAACACGCTCATTCCGGCGGAATGGATTTATCGGTTTTCAAGCTGGATGATAATGGCACCTTTTTCTGGAATACGTTCTACGGTTCATCCGGTGATGATTATGGCTATGATCTGGAAATTGATACCAACAGCAATATCTACATATCTGGCAGTTCGCCACAATCTTGGAATGGACCCACAGGTCAAACGCCGGTATATCCATACCGAGGTTCAACCGATGAGCTGGCCCTGGTATTAACTTCCGCCGGGAATTACTCCGCTCACTCCTTCTTTGGCTCAGAAGAAGCAGATAGCGCAGCGGGTGTGGCTTGTAAAGCCAATGGCCAAGCGGCTGTAGTCGGCACCAACCTGGTGGAGTGGTTTGGCCCGGCAGGTGAAGCCGCAGTATTCCCGACACATGGCGCGGCTTCGATGAGCACGATTTCTTTACATAGTAATCTGCAGTATCAATGGCACACTTTTGTTGATTTTGACCTGGCGGTTGATTGGAGCGACCAATCGCAGGATATCGCCATAACGTCAGATGGCAGTTCAGTGGTTGTTGGCTTAACTCATGTTAATTTCAAAGGTGATAAAAATCAACTTCCGTTGAATGCGTATTCTGAAGGCGCTGATGACCTGTTTATCCTTAAGTTGGATCCTAATGGAGAATATTTGTGGCACGCAATTTACGGCGGGCTGGAAAATGATCATGCCCGCGGGGTGGCGATCGACTCGCATCAAAACATTTATGTGGTAGGAACCAGTGGAGCGACATGGAATGGGCCCTCAGGTCAGGCGCCACTGCATGCCTTTACCTCTGGCAACGCTAACCTGTTAGTGCTGAAATTGAATTCATCAGGGAATTACGTCTGGCATACGTTTTTTGGCGCAGCTTCAGGAATATCCGGTCAGAGTCTGGATAAGGACTCTTCGGACAACATTTACATTGTTTCGGAAAGCTTTTCGAGTTGGAATGGCCCGGCAGGACAAGCCCCACTCCACGCTTTCTCCGGGGACTCCGATATTACCGTGCTTAAATTGAACGGAAAAGGCGAATACCAGTGGCACACTTTCTATGGAAGTTCCACAACCGATTCCGGTTATGACATATCTGTTAGAGATACTTCAATCGTGGTCGCAGGGGCTTCAAAAAACAACTGGATGGGTCCAACCGGACAACGCCCCAAAAATAGCCATTCCGGCAGCGCTCTAGATGGTGCCATTCTAAAATTAAACCAATCCGGTTCATATCTCTGGCATTCATTTTACGGTGGGACGAGTAATTTCACGAGCGTCTATGTTGCTAAAGATTTAAGTGTCTACGCGGGCGGCTACAGCCAGGCGGTTTACAAAGGGCCTTCTGGAGAGTCTCCGGTGCACACGCCGGGAAGCAAATCGTATAGTTCTGTTGCTCATGTGGTAAAAGTGGATGGAGCTGGTGCATACGAATGGCATGGTTTTTTCGGCGCGGTAGGCTCGAATCAGTTCATGGGAATTACCGGTGGCCCGAATGGGGATATTTACCTGGCCGGCTACTCGGACGGAATTTGGGAAGGTAACAATTCAATTTCCCCGGTTCATGCTTACAGCGGTGCTTCACGCGACGGCATGGTTCTTCGCTTGAGCTCCAGTGGAGAATATCGATGGCATTCTTTTTACGGCCCGGCGTTTTTCCGCAGCATTGTCTTTGATTCGCTCAGTCAATCCATCCGCATGGCTGGATATTCGAATGGCAATTGGTCAGGAGACAATGGCGAGCTACCATTACATCCTTATGCGGCGGGCTCTGACATCGTGGTTCTCAACCTGCAAGATTCCGGTTCAGTCAATCCGAATTCGGTGTTTATTCCATTCGTTCAAAAGTAAACTGAATACTCTAAGAAAGCTTCAGGGGCTGTTTGGACCTCCAAATCAGACAGCCCCTGAGAGGGTGTTGCCGGTTTTCACCACTCATACCGGTTCAAATAGGCAGTGCGTTCGGCCAGGTCGGCGAATTCGCGAGCCTGCTCACTCTCTTCAAACAGGTTTGACACACGGCGGGCCTGGCTGGCAATATCATCCAGACTGCCCTCAACATACGGGCTGGCGCGCAGGATTTCGGCATAAGCCGCGACTGTGGAGGTCAACTGGAAGTAGGGCGAGGTAGCTTCAAACTTGTTCGCCAGGTCGTAGGTGTAGAAATCGCCATTGATTTCGATGACTTCGCGGGTGTCCGCGTCCTGCCAACGTAGTTTTGCGGTGGCGATGCGGCCCTGCTTCCGGTCGCGCAGCTCAACCTCGTAAAGCGCTACAGCCGACATTCCCGCGCCGATTTCTCCGGCATCCACGCTGTCATTGCGGAAATCCTGATCAGCCACGTTCCGATTTTCATACCCGATCAAGCGATAGGCGGATACAACCTGCGGGTCGAACTCGATTTGGATCTTGGCGTCATAGGCGATGACCTGCATGGTTGAGGTAAGCTTTTCCACAAAGACTTCGTGGGCTTCCTCACCGCTGTTCACGTAGTAGTAGTTTCCATCACCGCGGTCAGCCAGCTTCTCGAGCAGCACGTCATTGTAGTTGCCCATGCCCACCCCAATGCCTGTCAGGGTGATGCCGCTGTCCACATAACCCTGAACGAAGCTCAGGATAGTTTCTGGATCTGTGTTTCCGGTGTTGGCGACACCGTCCGAGCACAGGATCACCCGGTTGACCGCTTCAGTATTCAGGTTCCGGTAAGCGTACTGGTACCCCAGGCGCAGGCCGGCGTCCGCGTTGGTCGAGTTGGTCGGGTAAAGCTGGTCAATGGCACGGTTGATACGGTAGCTGTCAGAAGCGTTGGTCGGCTGTAACACCAGCCAGGCGTCATCACTGTAAGCCACGATGGTCACCATGTCGCGTTCGTCCAGCCTGCCTACCAGCTGGCGCAGGGCATCTTTGACCAGTTCCAGACGGTTTTCAGAACCCATTGACCCGGAAACATCCACCACAAAGGTCAGATTGAGCGATTTGCGCTCGTAATCTGAGACGCGGTATCCCTGTACGCCGAAACGGATCAGGACATGGTCACTCTGGATGAAGGGTGAGGGCGCGCCGTCAGCGTAAAGGGTGAATGCGGCATCACGAGGCGCGGCGTAGCCCTGGTTGAACGCGTTGATGAATTCCTCCGCGCGCACCGCGTCCATGGGCGGGATGGCACCGTCATAGATGTAACTGCGCGTGATTTCATAAGAGGCGGTATCCACGTCCAGCGCGAAAGTGGAAAGCGAATCGCGGTCGGTACTGGTAAAGGGATTGACGCCGTAATCCTGGAAGTAGTTTTCCATGCCGTTGTTGGGAGCTGGGACGGCGATGGTGGGCACTATGTATGCTGCTGTGGGAGAATATTCGTAAATCGTGGGGGGTACAGGGGTTGGCGAAATAATCCGCGGCTGTTCAACCAGGGGACGAGGGGCGGCCGTGGGGTAGCTGGTGTAACGCGGTTCCTCAGCGATGGGCAGGGCGGCTTCGGTCGGGATAGACGTGGCCGCGGGGGCGCAAGCGCTGATTGAGATAACCATCAGCATCGTAAACAAAATCAAGATTTGGCGTTTCATTTTCTTCCTCCTGAATAGTCTGCTGCATCTATAGAATAGAAAGTTGACAGGAGAAAGTCGTGACGAACGCCTGACAGGCGGCTGACAGTCGCTGACAAAAAATCGGTGTGAATTAAGCAGGGGGAAAGGCTGTGTCTGTTTACGCCCCGTAATAGGCCGCGGTGAGATACAGATAGTGTTTGGCTTGCGCCTCAAGGTTTTGATACTTGAGCGCGCCCAGGCAGGCCAGTGTCAACGCCAGACGGTATTCACGCGGGTTGTGAGGGTCAAAAAGGCAAAGCGCCGCCACCCGCTCCACTGCCTGCAGCAGCGGATCGCCGCCAGCGCGTAAGACATTCAGATATTGGCGCGGATCCGGATACTGCTGCACCAGGATGTGGGCGACCAGTTCTGAAGCCAGGTGTGAAAAATCGAACAGGGGGTGCCCCTCGCGGGTTTGTGCAAAATCAATCAGCCACACCAGGCTGCCCGGACCAACCAGGATGTTTTCCAGGTTCAGGTCGCCGTGGATCACCGAGCGGGAGCCGGCCACCACCTCCTGAAGCCAGCCATCCAGGCGCGGCAGCGGATCGGGCAAACCAAGCAGGTCATAGCCGGCGGTGAACTGCGCCAGTAAGTCGCGGCGAGCGCAGACCACCCGTCCCACCGCGCCGGTGGGCGGCTGGAGGCTCAGCCAGCGAATACGCAGAGCCGGCCGGCCGGGAAGCTGCGGCCCGAACAGGGTCAAAGATTTTCCATCCGCGCGGATTTCGGTGTGTTCAAAGACCGGCAGGCTGACCAGTTCGCCTGAAACAACCGGCAAATTCGCCGGGTCCAGGTCAGACCGCAAAACAAATTTCGTCGGTCCAACAGCCGGTTCCAAAACCAGGTGGGGCGGCAGCAGGCGGTCATATTCCTGTCCCAGGCGGAAGGTGTAGGGCTGGCGCTGCATCCACCAGTAGGTGGCAAAAGTATCAAACAGGCGTTGAATGAGAAACGGGTCCGGATTGGTGAGGAGCGCCTGGCGCAGACTGGTGGGCGATTTGCCCGGCTCGGTGATGCAGGTGTAC
>Ga0116192_1003222_pt1 | contig 10326 bp, 25 predicted proteins | sample AD_UKC113_MetaG_FD_89876 | JGI IMG/M metagenome (GOLD analysis project Ga0116192, IMG submission 89876) | Active sludge microbial communities of municipal wastewater-treating anaerobic digesters from Hong Kong - AD_UKC113_MetaG | ecosystem: Engineered > Bioreactor > Anaerobic > Digestate...
GTTAAGTTTGAGAATGGAGAAATTAAGCCTTACGTGGCGTTAGATACAGGAGAAGCTATAAAAGGGAAACGAGTTGATTTGTATATGACTGATGTTAATGAAGCAATTAACTTTGGACGCCAATTTTTACAAATATGTATTATACAAAATAAATAATTCGGAGAATTTATGAAAGAAAAATATTGTAATAGATGTAAAAAAATTAAAGCTATTAATGAATTTTCTAAAAATAAGGCTCAAAAGGATGGATATTGTTGCTGGTGTAAAGATTGTCAAAAAAAATATAAAAAAGATTATTATATAAAAAATATTGAGAAAATTAAAAAATATTATATTGCTAATAAAGATAAACGAAAAAAATATAATGCAATATGGAGAAAAGCCAATCCAGAAAAGGTTAAAGAATTATGGAAAAATTGGGAAAGAAATAATCACGAAAGAAGATTAGAACTAGATAGGAAATGGAAAGAAAATAATCCAGAGAAAGTTAAAATTTGTAAACAAAAAGATTATTTAAAAAATTCAGATAAATATAAACTCAGATCCAAACTGTGGAAAATAAATAATCATGAAAGACATAGTGAGCTTATGAGAAATTGGCAAAAATTTCGAAGAGAAAATAATCCCAAATATAAAATAAGTATGAATATCAGCAGGGCAATAAATCATTCTTTAATTAGTGGCAAGAATGGAAGACATTGGGAAGATTTAGTTGGATATACGATAAACGACTTAATGATTCATCTTGAAAAACAATTTAAACCAGGAATGTCTTGGGATAATTATGGACTGAAAGGTTGGAGCATTGACCATATAAAGCCAATATCAAGTTTTAATTTTAAATCATATGAAGATAAAGAATTTAAAGAGTGCTGGAGTTTAAATAATTTACAACCTTTATGGCATATAGAAAATATAAAAAAAGGTAACAAGCAACAGTTAGAGGTGAGTATCCTTGAATAAACAAAGACTACTGCAATTATTTAGCGCTGAGAAGTTAGCTGAAATTATAGAAAAAAAAGATATTGAGATTGAAAGGCTAAAAGAACATAACAAAGATTTAGAGTACGTTGGCAAGGTTTTTATAAATGGGAAGTATTATTTATTTTATATTAGGGAGGAAGAGTAACAAATGAGTAAAGAAAAAAAGCAGTGCCCAATCTGCAAAAAAATGGTAGATGAGAAAGCAATAAAGTGTCCGTACTGCAAAAGTGATTTAACGGTCGGAGGTAATATCACACAAATAATAACTTCTGTTGGAGTTATACTTACTTTATGTATAACAATACCAGCTATTATGTTTGGATGTGGGATGTGTTCTTTGGGTGCTTTATAGAAAATACTTGACATTGGTATACTAATTTAGTAAACTTGAAATGAGGTGAAAAAATGAAATTCTATGAAGAAGTAGTAAAAATAAAATGCGAGCGTTGCAATCGGATTTGGCAACCTAGAAATCCTGATGATGTAAGGATTTGTCCGTATTGTAAATCTGCAAGATTTGATCAACCTAAAATCCCTAAAAAATCTAAAAAGGAGAAAAAGTAAAGAATGGAAGATTTAGTATTAGCAAGTCTTGATACAGCAAGGCAAGCATTAATAAAAGCTAAAACAATACAGGAAACAAAAGTAATAGTGGATATGGCTGTTGCGGCTGAAGTTTATGCTAAAAGACAGGAGCTTGGAGAAGAAGCAATAAGATATGCACAGGAAATTAAGATAGAAGCACTGCGACAATTAGGGAATATGTTGAAAGAAAGCCCTAAGGCTACTGGTGGACAGCCTTATCATTCTACCCCTACCCAAAAGGAAGGAGTAGATATTATACCAACTTATAAGGAATTAGGATTAGATTATAAGACATCCAGTTTAGCACAGCAGGTAGCTGACCTATCAGATGAGGAAATTGAAAAGGTAAAAGAGGGAGTAACTTTAGCATCCATAATAAAAGAGAATAGAAGAGCTAAAATAAAAGAAAAGGCAAGAAAAGTTAATCCACCAGAAGGAAAATATAGAATTATACTAGCTGATCCGCCTTGGTGCTATGAAGATAAAAGAGATGGTAGAACAACAGGTGCAGAAGACCATTACAATTCAATGACCATTGAACAATTATGTTCTCTACCAATAAATAAAATAACAGAAGAAAATGCAGTTTTATTCCTATGGGTTACATCTCCACTTTTAGAAGAATGTTTTAAAGTTATAAATGCATGGGGATTCAAATACAAAGCTTCTTTTGTATGGGATAAAATAAAACATAATATGGGACATTACAATAGTGTAAGACATGAATTTCTGCTTATCTGCACTAAAGGAACTTGTTTACCAGATAATAGAAAACTTTTTGATAGTGTTATATCAATAGAAAGAACTGAACATAGCACAAAACCAGAAGAATTCAGAAAAATTATAGAAACACTTTATACTTATGGGAATAAAATTGAATTATTTGCAAGGAAAAAAACAAAAAATTGGGATGTATGGGGTGATGATGAGCAGATTCTTGATTGAAGATAGGGAAAAATATAATAAGGGTTATTATAATGAAAAATTAAAAATAGGATTAGAATTTCAGGATAAAGTAACGATGGAACTCTATAAAAGAGGAATGGTGCTTGTAGGCTATTCAAGTAATAAATATCAAAATGAATATGGTGAGAATATATTAGGTGCAGAAATAAAGAGAGATGGGATGTTTAGGGAAACTGGTAATCTTTATATTGAAACAGCTGAGAAATCACATCCAGATAAAGAAAATTTTACACCATCAGGAATTTATAGAGATGACAATTCATGGCTTTTTATAATAGGTGATGAGGATACTTTTTATATTTTTGTAAATAAATATTTAAGATGGTTAGAAAAAAGATATCAAAAGAAAATAAAAACTACATCTAAAGGATTCCTAATGCCATTAAAGGATGCAGATAAATATTGTATAAGAAAAATACAAATAAAAAGGTAAAATGAAAACAAGAATAATTTACACAAAATTTTGGTATGATAATTATATTTCAACTCTTACCCATAAAGAGAAATTAGCATTCTTGTATTTTATCACAAATGAAAAAGTTAATATTTGTGGAATTTATGAACTTCCTGATAAATATATAAAAGTTGATTTGGATATTACGCAGGAAGAGCTTGATAGGATAAAAGAAAAATTTATGAAGGATAATAAGTTTATGTTTATAGATGGCTGGATAAAAATAATAAATTTTAAGTTATATAATAAATTTGAAGGCGAAAAGAATGAAAGTGCTAAAGAGAAGGAATTATCTTTAATACCTAAAAAAGTAATAGAGTATACATACAGTATGGATAGAGTATCAGATTTTGACGATACTCTTAATAATCATAAATCAATAATCATAAATCATAAATCATTAATCAATAAAGGGGGGATTGTTAAGGGGGGTGATAACGGAAAAGAAATTAATGCTAACATTATCTTAATAAATGATGACATTAATTCACAAACAAAAACAGAAACAAAAAATATATCTATTCCCGTAGAAGAAATAATTTCTTACCTAAATGAAAAGGCTGGAACTAACTATAAGCCTACAACTAAAAAAACTATATCCCTTATTAAAGCAAGATTTAATGAGGGATTTAACATAGATGATTTTAAGGTAGTTATAGATAAAAAAACTATTGATTGGCAAAATACTGAGTTTGAGAAATTTCTAAGACCAGAGACTTTATTCGGCACTAAATTTGAGAGTTATCTGAATGAAAAGCCTTCCAATAAAGACTATAAAAAAACAAGTTATATTAAAAGCAATTACGAAAAAACTTACATAAAAGGATAAGATGAAAACTAAAACAAATAAAGCAGATAAAAGAGAAAAAAGAGAAAAAGCATTAAAAACTACTGTTATTTACTCCGAACCATTATTTGATGAAAAGATAGAGAAAGCTGTTTTATTCTGTTTGGCTTATAGCAAGGAAATACAAAATCAGATTTACAAGTTAAGCGAGGAGGATTTTTATAGCCTTGAAACAAAAAAAATATTTAACTTATTTTTAGACATAATGGCAAAAAACTACACGATAGATCCAACTATTATACCCACAAGTGAAAGGAACAAAGCTCTTGTAGAAGTCCTGACCTATAATGGTTTTGTATCTAACTGGGAGTCCTACTATAAAAGATTAAAGGAATTATCAGACTTAAGGAAAATCCAAAATATTTGTTATGAAGCTACTATTAAGACACAGGAAAGAAGGGCTATAAAATCAATTAAGAATTATATCTTAAACTCGGTTAATCAAATAATAGAAGAGGAGAATATTGAAACAAGCGATATTGATGGTGAATTTGAAAATATGATAAATGATGATTCACTGATAGCAGTAAAGACAGGATTCCCAAGACTTGATTATTATTGTAATGGATTTCTTAAAAGTTCTTTCAATGTTATAGCTTCTTATCCTCGAGCTGGCAAATCAACTTTTGTTTTAAACATGATTGATAATATTTGCAGGATACAAAAAAAGAAGGTTTTGTTTGTATCTTTGGAAATGGATTATGTAGAACTACATGCAAAATTAGTTAGCATGCTAACAGGGATATCTTTTAACGAGGTTGTATTTGGAGAAACTGAAAAGAAAAACTGGCAGGCAATTAATAATGCAAGGGCTAAAATCTGGGAATGGAAATTATATAGGATAGGTGAGGAAGATACTACACCATCAGATATTGAAATAAAAATTAATGAAACTAAGGCTGATATTGTTTTTATTGATTACTTGCAACTTATGAATCCAAATGAACAAGGCAATACTCTCAGGGAAAATATTACAAATCTATCACGTGAATTAAAACAGGTAGCAAGAAGAACAAAAGTTCCTATTGTGGCTGTATCTGCAATAAGCAGGGCTTACTCTAATAGGGATGATAAAAGACCACGGTTATCTGATTTGAGGGAGACGAGCCAGATTGAATTTGATGCTGGGCTTGTTTTAATGCTACACAGGGAAAGCCTTTTTAGAGAAGCTGAAGAGAATGAAGATCCTAAGATGTTTGAAAAAACTGCTGAAATTCTTATAGCAAAAAATAGGTTTGGCAAGGATAACATTTCAATAGATTTTTATTTTGATGGTGAAACGGGGATTTTTAGAGAATTACAAATAACTTAAGTTAAGTATGTTAGAAAAAGATAAAACTGAAGATTACAAGGAATTACTTTTAGAATATCAATTTTTATGGTGGTTGTTTTGTAAAGTTTTAGAAAATTATAAATATGGTAATAAAAATTAAGGAGATAAAATAATGAAACCTTGCATAGAAGAAGGAAATAAAATAGCAGAGCCTTTTACAACAGAGTATATAAAATTATGTCAAAATGGAAAAATACGAAAATTGCGGTTAGGTGATAATGCTGATGATAAAGACTTACTTGTTAGGCCAATGGTGTCAGTAGAATTAGATGAAGAGATTTTTAAAATTCTGGAAGAGTGGAGTAAAGATGAAGATATTGAATATTCTTTTGAAGTATCTTTTATCGGTGGCGAAATGTCGGCATACCAATTAACAATTAGCAATAGGGATGGTGAACACGTTGAAATAGATACTAATCCTTTAGTTGTAAAAATAAAAACATTAATAGCATTATTGGAGGGAAAATGACTGAACCGCAAAAATTAATAGCAATGTATCAGGAAGCTATAAGGCAAATAGAAGTTAATCTAGAATTTGAATTAAATCAGATAGAAGGACACAAGCAAGCAGTTGAGGCTATGAAAAAGGCAATTAAAAAATATGAGGATAAGATTAAGGAGTTAGGATAAAGATGTATGAGTATTCCATAAGAGAACTTAAGTTAATAAGAGATTATATTATGGACTTTTATAACAGCAAAATGCCAAAGAGCACAAGATTAAAAATAAGAGATTTTGATAATGCGATAAAAGTTTTGGAACTGCTTCAAAAAAATGATTTTCATTATCCTATTGATATATTGGATAGCCATAAAGGTGAGATGCATGATGAACCATTACTAGAAGCTGATGTTGCTAATGCTATAAAAATATTAAGAAAAGGAGATTAAGTGAAATATATAGTTGATAGAAAAGACTTAAGAATACTTGTCGAAGGAGTTAGAGATGTTGGTTCTATGAGTATAGATGAACACATAAATGAATTTTGTAAGGATTTAAAAGATAGAAAATGTCAGGCATTCAAGCTTAGTAAATGCGAGGTTGTGTATGAAGATGAAAATAACACACCTATAATTATGTTTTATGAAGATTTTAATGACAAACTAAGAGAGCATATAGGGAAAAAGTTTTATTTATATTTAAAGGAGATACGATGACAAAAGATAAAAATTTATCAAAGATAATAAATGGGATTGAGTTATATATTAACAAGATAATGAAACTGCTCGAGCCACTAGAAGGAAAGCAGGAAGGACTTATTACAATTATGAATAAAATGCTTGATAATATTCCTGTTAGATGTAATGACTGTGAGTTAGCATTTCTTATGAGCCGAAGTGTTTATGATAGGTATTTGTGGGTAACATCTAAACCAGATTCTGAACCTCTGACTTATTCATGGGTGGCACCTAAACTATATCCAGAGCCTTTGACTTTTAAGGGAATAAAAATTCTAAAGGATGCTTCTTTGAAAGACGGACAGATATATCTTACAAGAGTAATAGAGCAAAGCATATATGAGGAGGAAAAATGAAAATAGAATTACATATTGACAATAATGGGATACCATATATTTTACTTGACGCACAGGTAAAAGGCTATTACAGAGATATAGTAGATGAGTGGTTAGAATTATTTATAAAGAAAGCAAAAGAAAATGGAGTAGAAATAAAAAACGAAAGTGAGTATGAATTTGATAATACATTTGCAAGTATAAGAATAAAGGAAAAGGAATTAAAATGAGAGAATATAATTGCGGCGGTGTATTAGATATAAAAATGCATGGTAAGTTTATTGTTAGAGAATACGATTACTGTGAGAATAAACTTATCTTCTGTAATTACGACACAAAAGAAGAGGTAACTATAAAAGAAAGCGATAATTTGCAGGAATTAAAAGAATTAGGTTTTGAATTATTTGAGAAGGCCATATCAATAAAGGCAGTAACTTGGAAGATTTAAATTGGATTGGTAGTTGTTTAAGAGGGCCCTCTTAATAAAAATCATTAAAGTGAATTATTAAAAGATAAAATACAATTAAAATGACAATAGCTGAAAATCTAAAAAAATACATAGATATGATGCAAGATGAGATAAACCGCAATGATTATTGTTCACTTACTTTTAAAATTCAGGACGGTAAGTTTGTCAGGTTAGAGAAAAATCTTGCTATAAATGTTGAGGATATTAAAATTGAGATAACAGATTAATTTAGATTAAAAATTAAATAATTCCTGACGTCAGAAAACGAGGGAGTGTGTAAAAAGCACTCCCTTTTTTTATTGCCATGAAAAAGAAAAGCATAAAAACAATAAAGGCAAAATTAGATAAGCTTTGGAGTGAAATCATTAGGAGCAAAGGATACTGTGAAATATGTGGAACTACTGTTAATCTGAACGCCCATCACATAGTAGGAAGAATAAACAATGCTTTGCGCTGGGATTTACGCAATGGAATTTGCATCTGCGTATCCTGTCACAAATTTTCTACTCATTCTGCCCACAACGACTCTATAGGTTTTATGAAGTGGTTTAGAAAAAATCACTACAAAGATTATTTATATTTGTGCAAAAAAAGAAATGAAATAGTCCACTACACGATATCTGACTACGAAGATATTTATCAAAATCTACTAAAGGCAAGAGATGAAATACAAAAGCTGTAAAAAAGATATTGAATTTGAGTATCCGCTAGCTGAAATCATAAAAGAAGATGATCTTGAGAAAGTATGTAAGAAGTTTGGATTAAATCACAGACGGCTCTTAAACAAAATCAAAGGTGAACAAGATAGGAGGGGATATAAGGACTGGAATAGACTAATGAAAGAGAAGCCTCTTAAAGGGGGCTACCGTGAGATATGAGGAAATATGTAAGGCAATTAGAAGATATGCTCAGTATGCAGAGGCAAGCGCGAAGTGGTTTAGTGATACAGGTATTTGTAATCAGTATAATTCAGGATACAACTCAGATTTTGAAGATGTAATTTGTGGATACGTTGACGCTCTAAACGAAATCAAGAAGATAAGGAATATCAATAAAAGATACTGCCTTGTCTATGATGCACTCGGATATCTGGAATTTGAAATAGCTGAAATGCTTGGAGTTTCAAGGACTGCTGTATATCGAAATATAAAATGGCTTAAGAGGTTCTTCAGTAAAAAATTAGATGACTTGACTCAATAATCAACAAATTTTTTAAAAATATTTAAAAAAAGACTTGACATGATTATGTAATTATGGTATTTTATAATTACAAAATAAAAAACAAACAAAAGGAGATAAAAATGATAGAAAATTTAAAAACTTACTTCGAAGAAAAAGAACTTCCTTATGAACTTTTTGAAATTGAAAATAATGGTGAACTACATTTAATAGATAATGAAACAGTAATTGAAAGTATAGGGAACATGCCAGTAGCAATACAGAAAAAAATCAGAGATAAGATAACTGCTATAGATTTCATGAACGGAGATGTTAATGATTTCTTAAAGTATATAGCTAAAGGATTAATAGTTTGAAGGTTGCCTCCTAATCGGGGGCTTCCTTGAAATTATTAAAAAAAGAGAAAGGAAACAAAAAATGGAAAATAAGTTATATCTAGCAAGAGCAGGTAGCGACTTTGGATGTTGTTACGAGATTTATCTTTTTAAGGGTAATGTTTTAAAGAAGACTGGTATAAAATGGGGTAATTTTAATTTAACAGGTAACTCAGTGGTAGATGAGTTAGAAGGTAAAACACTAAAAGAGGCAGAGGAGTTTTTAGAAAATGAAGTGAATTACTGGAATGATAAGGATAATAAAATGGTAACACATAACTCTTTATTTGGAGCAAGATTAGATGAAGTTGATTTAGAGTACCATATTAAAGAAGAAAGTGAAGAAGAATCAGTAGAAGAAATTGAACTCAATGAGAATGAAGAGGTTTGGGCTTAGTCCCAAGCCTCTTTTTTTTATCAAATTTAGGAGGAAAAGATGAGAAAAGAATATTATCACATAATTAGAGCTGAGGCTGGTTCTAGCATCGGTGGTTATACAACAGCGAGATATAAATTAGTAAAAGGGAGATTGAAGTTTATCGAGTGTGATGAAGAAAATATGGGCAATGCTGGCAATAGTGTTGTCAGATATTTAGGAGAGTTAACGATAGAGGAAGCTCAGGGGATACTAGATGATGAGGTGGAGTTAATGAGAGATATGGGTGGCGGTAATATAACGACTCATGCTGATTTGTTTAATGCAAAATTAATATTAGAACAATAAGGAGGTGAAGGATGAAAAGATTAGAAATCAGAATCCCAGATGAACTTTGGGAAGAAATATGGAAAATACATACAGAAACAAGAGAAAGCTTCCAGAAGATAATTATGGGATTGATAGAAAAAGGATTAGATAAAAAAAATAATTAAGATTAAAAATAAAAAAAATAAAAATATTTTCTGAAAGTGGTTAACAGTCAAGGGGGGTAATGTGATATAATAGATATAGAGAGTTAAAAAATAAAATAAAATTAAATAAATCAAGAGAGCTTAAAAGGCTCTCTTTTTATTTGTAGAACTAATGCCAACTAAACCTAAACATTATTGTGCTTATCCTAACTGTAGTAATCTCACAGATGAAACTTATTGTGATAAACATAAAGAGCTAAAGCAAAACAATAGTGGTGATAGTAAACCCTATGATAGAAAGTGGAGAAGGATTAGAAACTACAAACTTAAATTAAATCCACTATGCGAGGAATGTTTAAGACAAGGAAGGATAATATTAGCTGATGAAGTACATCATATAAAGCCAGTGGATTATTATCCTGAGCTTAGACTTGATATAGATAACTTGGAAAGCTTATGCAAGGTATGTCATGAGAAGATAACTGCAAAAGAAAAAAAGATATATAAAAAAAATAAATAAATATAAGCATGGTATAGGGAGTTAAAAAGCTACAACTTAGCTTCGGTTTAGCGAGGCGGCAACTACGAAAAATATTTCGCAACTAAACATTAGTGGGTATAAAAATGAAAATAGAAAAAATAAACATAAATAAATTAAAATTATCAGAATATAATCCTCGAAAAGATTTACAACCTGATGATAGTGAATATAAAAAAATAAAAAAAAGTATAGAAGAGTTTGGATATGTAGATCCACTAATTGTAAATAAAGA
>Ga0116192_1003230_pt1 | contig 10295 bp, 17 predicted proteins | sample AD_UKC113_MetaG_FD_89876 | JGI IMG/M metagenome (GOLD analysis project Ga0116192, IMG submission 89876) | Active sludge microbial communities of municipal wastewater-treating anaerobic digesters from Hong Kong - AD_UKC113_MetaG | ecosystem: Engineered > Bioreactor > Anaerobic > Digestate...
CCCAATCAGCTGGTTTTTCACTGTAAGTTAAAAACCTTTTTTTTGCATATTCAACACCCAAAGTATCTGCACCATTTGCCATTCCAGAAACAATTTCAATTATTTCAGTATTTAATTTTTTAGACAAAATAGAATCAACTTTTTGGCACAATAATTCATAATTATTAAAATCTCGACCACCTGCAATAATTACCTTATAAGTAGTTTCAACTTGAACAACATCATATTGGTCAAAATATAAGTCCACCCCACCAAGCCATTCACCTTCATTCCAAATAATTCGACTCATGTTATTATTTGAATTATTCAAATCAATTTTTTGAGGTTGAATGTGCGCCGGACAAACATAATAACCTTTAAAATCCTTTTTCAGATTTGCACCTTTTTCTAACAAGAGTTTTGTAATATCCTTTTCGGTAATATAGACTTTAGATACCTGCATAATTATTGTTTTTCAATTTGACCAATATTCATTACATGTGTATAACGTGGCTCTGCAATGCCAGTACCACATATCCAGGCTTTATTGTTTGTTTCTTCTCTGGCTGAATACATAATGTAACTACCAAGTTCATATTCTTCATCATCCATAATAGCAACAATATCTTTTTGAACCCCATTATTGTGAGCCGGTAAATCAATCACCTTTAAAGGACAAATATAAAATTCAAAATTTGCAAACGCACAATCAATAATTCTTTTAAAATGTTCTTTTTTATCACTCACAATAAAAAGCTCTAATTTCATAAAATATTGTTGGTGTAAAATATCTAATTTTTGCTCATCTCTAAAACAAGGTGTTAAAGCCATATAAAACTTTTCATCCTCAAGCAATCCTTGGTTCATCAACTCCAAAAAACCTTGTTCAGCTGAAGCAACCAAACACTTATCTTTTAACCAGAAATCATTGACGTGAGGCGGTTTGGTTATAGCGGTTGTTTTTGAAGAAACACTCCAAGGAACATCAATAAAAGTAAAACCTCTTTCTGAATAAAATTTTATAGAATTATAAATTCTTTGCCAGCTATTAATTTCGAGTCCCATTCCTAAAAGCCCTTTTAGTAATATCACTAAATTTTTTTAAATCATCCATTTCAAGGTTTAAGTTTTGAACATAAGATTCAATTGCACCATATAAATCAGATAATTCAACCATTATCATAATTTTACTTTTTTGCTCTATTGCATCTCTTAATTCATTTACCTCTTCTTCTATTTTAGAAAAAGTACCTATTTCACCTTTTTTAATTGGTTGCAGGTGATAACCATTTTTAGATTCTGTTTCCATGAACAAAAATAGAAAAAATAGAAGACAAAAACACAAAAGCCCTCACTTTTTTCAGTAAGGGCTTTTTAAATAAATTAGAAATGTTAATTAAAGGCTTTTTTCAATCATAGAACTGATTTGATTTTTTGGTACTGAACCTTTAACTGTTCCCAGAATTTTTCCTTCTTTAAAAATCATAAGTGTAGGAATGCTTCTAATGTCATATTTGTTGGCTAATTCCGGATTAGCATCAACATCAATTTTAACAACGTTTGCGCGGCCTTTGTATTCTTCTTTAAGACTATCAATCATTGGGGCAATTGTTTTACATGGTCCGCACCATTCAGCATAGAAGTCTACCAACGCTGGTGTGGCAGAATTAACGATTTCTTCGAAATTTGTATTTTTTGTAGTATCCATTTAGGTATAATTTTATGTCAGTAAATATGCTGAAAATCAATGAAACTCAGAGTAAAATTTTTCTAAACTGAGTATCAACTTATTAAAATTTTTGTCTTTCATTTATTCAAATTTCAATGGCTTTTACCATGTCATTATCAGAAATTCCAGTAAATCTATTGGGTTTAATGCAATATTGTAATATTTCCGAATTTGTAATATGAGGTTCGTCATCAATAACAACAAATTTTGTAATTGCGTTTTTATTCAAAAATTCAATTATTCCTTTTTCTTTTGATACATTTTTGGTTGAACAACCTAAAATTGAGTTCATAGTTATACCACGCGAATACAAAATTTCTAATACTGTATCCCAATTATGAGAGTCTTTCCATGAACTAATTACAATGATTTTACATTTAGTTTCCTGTACTATAAAATTAATTCGTTCTATGCAAAAAGGTTGTGTGCTGCAACTATCGTAAATTGTACAAATTGGATGGTCATTCAAAACTCCATCTATATCTAAAAAAAGTATTTTTCCCATTGATGACAAGTTTTCTCCACAAAGAGTTTTACAGATGAGTAAGCACTTTAATTGTGAAGTTATACAAAAAAGCAAAAACGTTATTGTAATAAAAATTAATGACTCTGAAGCAATGGAGAAATTAGGCTGCGTATCCAACTGGTGTTTCTCAAGACCTAACTCTGAAAATTATTGGGATGATTATGCAACACTTGGTTTTGTGTACTTAATTTTTAATTTTACAGTAGACCCAGATGAGGCATCTTCATTGATGATAAGACTTCCAGACACCGGCGCTGTTTATGCTGCAACAAACGTTCCTATTGAGGAATTGGGCATTAACGATTCTTATGAGTACCTACAAAAAATTGGAGTAAATCTCAGCTTGCTAAGAGATACTCCAAATGATTTAAAGCATGTTGCTGAAGTGAGAAATTTTATCCGGCAGCTGATTCAAAATCGTTAGTCTGCAAGAACTCTTCGAACCTTTGCTTTAACTGTTCGTCAGAGGTTTTATCTAAAAGCAAAAAGATATTTTCTTCCTTCATCAGCTGTCTTTTGAAAAGACCAAGCTTTTGACCAATACTTTTATCGTTCACATAAATATTGGGAACGAGTTTTTTAAAATTAAACCGCTCTTCAAATAAACGTTTTTCTTTAAAATATTTTTCGGAAAGTAATTTTACCGTATTGATATTTAAATATAAATGTTTTTTATAATCATCATCAGTAAATGGAACTGCTTGACGAGCTTTCAATTGTGATGCGCAGTATTGATACAATTCTTTAGTATAATCTGAGTCAAAACGCAACAAACAATTAAAATCAGAAAGTTGTAAATGAGGTGATTTAAACAAGTAATCAAAATATTCATTTGAGGTTGAGAATCCTTTAATGAGACGGTCTTGACTCAATTCAAAAAGAATAAAAATATGCTTGAAATTGTCAGTGATTTTATTGTGAAAATACACCATTTGATTTCCAATTTTTTCTTCTAAAATGTAATCAAACTGTTTTTCTCGAATAGAAAAACTTTTATCATTTCTTTTAAGTGCAGAAGAAAGAATGCTTCCCAAAAAACAGTAACGTTGGAAATACAAAAAGTTGGGATTTTTTGTAGCTATATTAAGCTTTATTTTACTGTTATCTAAATTAATGGAAATAGTATCATGACCCACAACTAAAGTCCCGTTTTCTTTCCATTCCGAAAAATCAGTAATAAAATTATTATTACTTGGACTTACCAAATAACTTGCACTCTTTGAATCAGATTCAAACTTAGGTAGTTTTCTAATAAACAAAAAATACTCCGGAAGAATTTTTTCTAATGCTTCAATAGTCATGATTGTTGTTTTTCTATTTAAACGCAATATAAAGAAAAAGTTACAAAAAAAAAGGGCCCCAAACATGGAATTGGGACCCTTAACTCAACTTAACTTAACATGAAACAATACCTTTAAAACAATGGAATGTCACTATTCCAATGATATTGGGTAGTAAATTCTTTTGCATTATTTTGTCTTTTACCCCAAAAAATTTTTCCGAAAATAACTACATAAAAAATAATAAGTGAAATGCCTACACAAAAAATTCCTATCACTGTTAATTCTTTTAGATTACCAGAACTTATTGACAAGTCATTTAGTATATATAACATACTCTTAATCCAATATACAGTCATCAAAATAAATGGAACAAGAAATGATAAGTATGGAAGAAATTTACTCTGAGTTAAAAATCCAAGAACTCTTCTTGTCAAACTTAAATCATTTCCCCATTTTTTTAGTAATGCATAATGTGTATTATCCACGCGATAAAAGAGTAGTGGGTCAACTGGAGCCTTTAACATTTTTTGAAAATTTTCATATGATTCATCAATCATATGTCTGATTTTTTTATGAATGGGTTTATAATCTTTAAACATACGCGGAGGAGCCATGATTAAAAATCGATTTGCATCATTTGTTTTTGATTCTTGGCTAAGATAAAGATTGTGCTCTTTAACAAATCGATTAAGTAATGAGCCTAAATCCGGCGGTATTGTTCCACGATAAAGAAATGCTGGTTTCATAAATAATCGATATTTCATTCCGAGTTTGCGCAACTCATCAATATGATATATTTCTACACCATATTTGTCTGAGTAATTCTTATTAAGAATACTCAACTCAATATTATCTTCTGCTTTAGTCAACTCCATGTCCAATCCTATTCCATGAAGCACACTTCGCTCTTCACTTTCGTTTTGAGCCAATAAAAGTCTGGCCGAATCAACAACTTGATTTTGTTGTTCAAGGCGGTCACTTTTTAAATTTTCTAATTCTTTAAGTACTTTTGCCATAATGATTTATTTTAAGATGTTAATTATTTAAAACCCAAAATTATTGGTATTCCAATTTTCTTTTGTGTTGTGAAAACTGGAATTTTGTACACCAATCAATACAGATATTAAAACTAAAACAGTCCAAAGAATACCAATAATAAGAAATGGTATATATGTCCAACCATTGTCAGATATATAATGTCTATGAAATCCTGCTGAAAATTTATTTAAGAATAAAAAAATAGAGAACAATGGTATTAACACAACAGAAAGAGTATAAATAAGTGCATAAAAACTCGCTAAAAATTTATTCTTATTTATTATTCCACTAAATCTTCTTTTGATAGTAAAATCATTTCCCCACTTATGAAGTAGAAAATAATATTCTGTTTCTTTACCAGTATTCTTATTTGGAATTTGAAAAAACACCAAAGGGTCTTTTTCTGAAACTAACTTTACTTTAAAATTTTCCACTGGAGCAACAATATAGCATTTTTCAAGAACTGAAAGATGAGTTTCGTGCAACTCTTCAGAAAGTGTTCTAATACGAATAGCTACAGTGGTATCTATAGTATTTAAATATTCTTTTGAATTTAGAGGCCGGCACTTAAGGTTATAACGTAAACATATTTTTTTAATATCCTCTTTCTTAACAATCTTTCCAAGTGGATATTTGGTTAAATCAATTTTTGACAAGAAATCATCCTTTGAATCAAATTGTGTTTTGAAGTTTGTGTACTCTTCTATTTTTTTTGAATCAACAAAAGTAATGTTCTCCATAATATCTTGTTCAATTTTACATTGTTGGTCAAATGTGTTTTTTATGTGACCAACAAACTTTTCCATTTCAAGCAAATCACTCTCATCATTTTTAATAGAATACTTACCTAACCGGTCAAGTTCTTCAACTAAGTTTATGTTTTTCATGTGAAATATTTTTAATTATTATCCAATTTAGTAATTAGATTTTTTATACTTTTTAGAATTTAAGGTCAAACATAAAAAAAAATAAAATTAGAAACAAGAAAAAAAAATAAAGTCCGGAGAATAAACAATTAGCGTATTACTCCCCGGACTTCCAAAAGTTTAAGCCATTTCAGCTTATACCCTGCATGATTTTCGAACTATCTGAGCTGTCCAAATCATGAAACGTTTCGCCCAATCTCATTTCCAGCATCACGAATTTTAGGTTTTTTATTGCCAGCAAGAACAATCTCTTCAATTCCGGATTCTTCCATATCTACAATCATCATTTTTCCAACAATCAAAATACCTTTTTTACTTCTTAAAGCTTTGTTTTTTGAACCTTTTGGCCTACCTTTTTTTCTTTTAATATCAACAATACTGCTCATACACTATATTTTAACTAATAAAATCAAAATTAGAAAAATTAGAATTAAAATACAAGTTTTAAATTAAATCTATTTTAAATCCATTCACAACTTACAACTTCAATGATTCGGCCCTTACAATCATAACAAATAGTGCCAACAACCGGCATTGTTTTATCTGGAATATACATATTCTTATCTGTGCTAACACATCCTAATTTGAATAATAACAAATATCCTTTGTAATCGTTTTTGTAACGGGTAATTATGAAAAATTTTTGATTAGGCTCCACATACGCCCAATAAGTTTTTATAAATGGCTTTTTCTTAAAAAGCTTTTCTATACTTGAAAACATTACTGATTCCATTTAGTTAGTTTTAAATAAATAGCCACTTTTTTCTTATCCACTTTTACCCATCAATATTGACCTAATGTTATTATTTGAAATAATATCGATTGGTTGAAAAAAATTTTTTCTAAAACTTAATAGATGACAAGTTCTAATCTATTTATAGTTACTATGCATTGCACTCATCTACACGATAAATTTCATGTTATTACAGTAATAAGTAATCCTGTTCGATACCACTCTCGTTATAAACTTTTTAAAAAATTTGAAAAACATATGAGAGATAGTGGGGTTGTGCACTTACACGTAGTTGAGATTCAGCAAGGTAATCGTGAATTTCAAATTACTGATAAAAATAACCCTTACCACATTCAACTCAGAACAGATGATGAAATATGGATTAAGGAATGTGCTCTCAATCTTGCAATAAACCGATTAACTCCAATGTGGAAAGATTGGAAATATGTAGCCTGGATTGATGCGGATATTGAATTTACAAGAAAAGATTGGTTAGAAGAAACATTAGAAGAACTGCAGGTTTCATCCTGGGTTCAGATGTTTCAAACTGCAATCGATTTAGGTCCAGATGAACAAGCATTGGATACTCACAAAGGTTTTATGTACAGCTATCTTAATAGTCTTCCTGAAAAAAATAACTACTCCTCATGGCATCCAGGTTATGCATGGGCCGCAACAAGAGAAGCCTTAAATGGCGTTGGGCTTTTAATTGATGGAGCTATCTTAGGTGCCGGTGACAGACACATGGCCATGAGTTTAATTGGCAAAGGTGCTGCGAGTGTACATGGAAAACTTCATCCAGATTATAAAGATATGGTTATGGCTTGGCAAGATAGAGCCGATATGCATGTCAGAAGAAGAGTGGGGTATGTAAAAGGAAATATTATTCACTACTGGCATGGAAGAAAGCGTGATAGAGGATATCATGACCGCTGGCAAATTCTTATTAAAAATCAATATTCACCATATCGACATGTATATCGTGACTGGCAAGGATTATGGCAATTTGATTTAGATGCTATTGAATTAAGAAACGACATTAAACGATATTTTAGAAGCAGAAATGAAGATAGTATCGACTTAATATAAAACATAACAAAAACTATAAAAAAATGAAAAAAGAAAATCCAAAAATTAATCCAGGTAAAGGTAAGGGTCCGGATGTTATTCATCCACATCGTCCATTACCAAGCCCTTTGCAGGTTGGTGATGAAGCAAAATTAATTTTAGCTAATGGTGTTGAAGCGACTTGTACAGTTATTGCTGTAAGATTTGCTAAGAATAAAATTAGCTATGACCTTAATGTTAAAACTGAAAAGGGTGTAATACCAGTTTATAATGTAGACTCTGCTATTGTAATGTAACTATTACTTGCAAAAGTTACTTAAAAAGGCATCAGTATTTTACTGGTGCCTTTTTTGTTGTAACATTTTTTGTATTTTTCGTTTAAATATAAATGAGTAAAATTACAAGCAGTCCAATTACATTTGTTTATGATTTAGAACTTAAACAGGTGGGATGCGCTCTTTTACAAAGAGCATATGGAGCTAATATTGATAACTTTCAATTAGCAAAATTTAATAACTGGCTTACTCATCCAACTAATTCATTAAAAATGTTTAAAGTTGACACCCCGGAACAATTAGAAAAAGTTATTGAGTTTAATAACAAACACAATAAAAAAGCATAACTTATGGTTTCTTCTATTAGATGTAGTTATCCTTGCAACTGTTGTCCAACAGAAACACGCTGGTCAACAAGGTCACACTCAATAACAACGCGTTCTACAATATGGTACAGTGCAGGTGGAGGTTCCAGAAAGGTTTTTAAATTAAAACCTCGAAAACCAGAAGATTCAATTAAACCAAGAACACCAAAAGGCACACCTCCAAAATCATTAAAGTCAGAGTGTGTATTCACTCAAAAACATCAGGTTCCATCCGCTGTTTTAATCACTCAACATAAAAATATTTATTATCTCCCAAAATAAAATATGTCAAAAAATCAAACACATCATATGATGATAGGAATTCTTCTTATCATATTCACGGTAGCGATACTGAAACGCTAAAAGATATTGCAAAAAAATTGGATATCAAATACGACATTTTAGAACCTTCACCAATATCACCCAATAATTCAATTCTAAAAATTTGGAAAATTGGTGAATTGGCTGAATATTTAAAACATGGCAACAAAATTGCTAAAGACAACCAAGCTAAAATCAATTTTAAATGAATCCAATCGACGTTCAAACAAACAAATTTAAACCGGTAAAAATTCTTTCTGACCACGATGGTTTTGCTATCGCAATCGGTGAAACAGAAGATGGTGATGTTGCAATGGGCATGCGCTGGAACGGTGATGAAGAATCACCAATTGGCTTTCCACAAACTTACGGCAATCCAACCTGGCTCATTCTACCAGACCACGTAAGTGAAGTAATGTCTATTGCCTTGCTGTTCATGAAAGATAATGAAGCAAATCACGCAGAAATTCTTTCAGTTCTGGCAGAGGTTTATAAAAAAGAAAAAGTATCATAAAAATATTTTTTCTAAAAAACTTGCGTATTAGAAAAAGTGTTATTACATTTGCAGTCTAAATGATGTACTTCATAAAACTGTTTTGGCCGTCCATCTGTTCTGTATTATTAATAATATTATTTACACACAGAATGTATCGATACGACAAAAAAGTTGAAGAGGAGTCAAAAAAAGAAAAAAAGTAACTATTTAGTTAAAACAACGTAAAACGACCCTATTAGGAATGCTAAGCAACCCAAAGGGTTTTTAATAAAAACAAAAAGATGTTCTCATTAGTTAATCATAATCATAATAATTCTAATCGTGGGATTCCCCATCGGTCTTGAGATTGTTATGTGATTAACACAAATACAAAATAAGAAACCCGGTGGATGAAAGTCCTCCGGGTTTTTTGCTTTATATGCTTCTGTTGCGAAATGGTTTGCACTCTTCGATAGTCGTTCAACTCGACATAAAATAACTGGTAGCGTAGAGATTATATAGGTTCGAGTCCTGTCAGAAGCTCAAATAAGAGTCAGCGTGAGACCGTTTCTCACTTTCATAGTCCTGCAGGGCCACCTTAGGCTCATATGGTCACGTAGAAAGTGTATTTGGATGCATAGCTCAGTTGGTTAGAGCGTCAGGCAGAGTTTTCTTCAGGTTCGAATCCTGAATAGCCCTGGTTGGGTGGGAGTAAAGCTTACTGAAGGTCATCGATTCGAATCCGGTTGTGTCCACAAAAAAATTAAATGAAATGAAAAAATACATTTTCACATGGTATGTTACTGATGGCTTTACTTACGGATATGATTGTATCATTCCGTTTGAATGTGATGATATCACAAAGTTTATTTACGATGCCATTACAAAAGTTGAAGCGAGTCAATGGGGTGCTGAGATATTAGGTATTCGTATCAATAAAGATGAATCAAGTGGAATAGAACACGCGGTCATGACATTAGAAGAGTGGTTTGAAAGAGATTTAAAACCGATAACAATGGTGTAAATGATGGAGTAAACGATGGTGTAAATGATGTTATAAAATAAAATATTGCAATGGAAAACGTAAAACAAATTGCTGCATTTATCCAGAAAATGAAACAAAATATAAACCAGAAGGACGTGATAAGATTGTTTTAGTCCTGGAAGAAAACGAGTTAGTAGTGTATGAAAATGGTCCACTTGGTTATGAACCGGATTGGTGGAACGAATTGGAAAGAATTAAAATTGAGTAATAAAAAAATGAAAAAAAATATAAAATGCGATTATTGCGGTTGTAATATTACCGACAAAACCTTTCCGATTGTTGATGAAAATTATAATCAACAAAAAGGTTTAGTTCAATGCGAAAAATGCTTTTCAGAAGGGCTGGGAGTTGATGAAGAAACTGAAGAGTCTTGAAATGAAATATTACAATAAAAATACATGGTGCTAAAAATCCGTCGTGGTTTTCGGAGCTCGTCTGTGAAACGAGATAAGGTATCTAAAAATACCGAGTTGAGGTCATCGCTCAATTAGCACCCAAGAGGCTGTTTTCCTCTAACAGTGACTGTTACTTC
>Ga0116192_1003238_pt1 | contig 10277 bp, 9 predicted proteins | sample AD_UKC113_MetaG_FD_89876 | JGI IMG/M metagenome (GOLD analysis project Ga0116192, IMG submission 89876) | Active sludge microbial communities of municipal wastewater-treating anaerobic digesters from Hong Kong - AD_UKC113_MetaG | ecosystem: Engineered > Bioreactor > Anaerobic > Digestate | place...
CTTATAATAAGTGGTCAATCATCAAGTTCGAATCTTCCTGTTACAGAGAATGCATATCAAAAAAAATTAAATGGTACCACTGATGCATTTATCGCTATTTTTGGTATTCCACTTGCTCCCCCTCCCCCCGATACTATTCCGCCATCGATTACTAGCTTCGTTGATTCTTGCGAAATTATTAGGACTATCTCGGTTGCTGATAATCAATTGGATTTGTCGGGTATTAAAGATATTAATATTATTAAATCTGATAACTGCGATATTTCCATCACAAACAAAACTCAAACTACTGCTGTTATAATAATCCAACTTATCGATACAGAGCAAAATGGCTACTATACAATTGATGTAATTGATAATGCAGGAAATAAGACTACTCTGAAAGATTCTCTCCTTGCTTCAAGACATAATTATCTTTCCTTTACACCAAAACCGTTTTATGATTTTGGAAAATTAAAATTCGGTGAGTTCAGATGCGACAACATTACAATCCATAATAATTCACCTGAGAACATCGAGCTAAAAGATTTATCGATTGTAAAGAATATTGACTTTTCTATTCCTCAATCTCAATTTCCAATACTTGTGCCTGCTAATGATTCAGTAAATCTTGAGGTTTGCTTTAGAGCAAAGTTTCCGCTTTATGGAATTTATCGTGATACAATTACATATTTTAACAATTGCGTCTATGCACGCATTCCACTTGTTGCAGAAATAGATACAGCAAATTACAACGCAATTTCCCGTTGCGATATTATAATCAATATCATTTCAAATTACGATAGTCTAAGCGACCCCGAACCCGTTCTTTATCCAAATCCAAATCGTGGAATTGTTTGGCTAAATTCAAATTATAAAAAAGACGATATTTCATTGGAAATCTATAATATTTTAGGCGAACAAATCAAAAGTTTACAATTTGAAGCAAGTACATTGCCCATAGAAATAGATTTAAGCAAAATTATAGATGGAAATTATATTTTTATAATAAGGCAAAAAAATATAGTAAGTATAAATAAAATACTATTAATTAAATAGAGAATCTCTATTCAAATTGTCCGGATTGTCTTAAAAAATCAATCTGGCTATATTTTACGAATTTAAACAAAGCGCTGACAATGCATATTCACTTTTATATCTTCAAATAGACTATATTTCCTACTAATTCATCAATAGTTATTAATTTTGTAACAAGTATATAAATAAAAAATAAAATAAGAAAATGAAAAAATTACTAATTATAATGGTTTTTCTGGCTCAATCATCACTGATTTTTGCGCAAATTCCCTACTCGGAGAAATCGTATGATTATCTATTCGGATGGCAGGATATTTATGCAACAGTCCCTGATGTGCCAAGTTGTCAAGAAGGAGCATTAACTACTGCAGAAAAAGAATATGTACTTGAATATGTAAATTTCATTCGATATTTGCACAATCTCAAACCTGTGGTTTATGATTATGGTGGAGATGTAAAAGCACAAAAAGCAGCATTGATTCAAGTTGCAAATGGACAATTAAGTCATACTCCCCCAACAAGCTGGAATTGTTATTCGCAAGATGGTTATGATGGTTCAGAAAATTCAAATTTACATCTTCAATGGGGAATATCTGAGGGCCAACAGATAGATTCGAGAGTCTCAATAGTTGGATGGATGCTGGATAATATGTCCCAAAATGCACAAGATAGATGCGGGCATAGGCGAGCAATAATAAACCCATTTGTGACATCAATATCCTTTGGAAGAGTTGATGGTCAAGGTCCCGCGGGATGGGCTATGGCAGCAGCATTGAAATTTATGGATAATGTAAATGGTAATATAAGTGATCAACCTGTTGAATTTGTTGCATATCCTTATCATAATTATCCACCCAATCTTGTCGATAAAAATTGGTATTTATCTTTCTCGCCCTACTATGATATGTACGAATGCTTTGGCAATTCAAATATCAGCTATGATAATACATCAGTTGAAATGACAGATGACAATGGCAATACTATTTCGGTTGGGAACTACACTTGGGATTTTGAGGGATGGGGCGCGGTCCAGAATAATTTTCGTTGGAAAGCTTCGGGATTGCAAGATGAAGTCAAATATAATGTTACAATTAAGAATGTTGTTGTGAATGGTCAAAATAAGGACTACACATATTGGTTCAAACTTACTAATAACGTTTATGGTCAGAAACCAGAGGCACCGGTTCTATCTTATCCACAAAATAATGCGACTAATGTTAACACATCAGTAAATTTCTCTTGGTCAATACCATCATTCACAAATAAGTTTCAATTCCAATTAGCAATGGATATTGATTTTACAATGAAAGTTAAAGACACAATTACATCAGCCAATGGAATGATTGTTAAGAACTTAGACGTCTCAACTACGTATTATTGGCATGTAAAGGCAATCAACGAGAATGGTTCGAGCGAGTGGAGCGAAACATTTTCATTTACAACTGCTGAGCCATTGCCTGATCCACCCACGCTTGTTTATCCTTCAGATAATTCAACAGATGTACCACGTGATGTTGTATTAAGATGGAATACAAAAGTTGGAGCGGAAAAATACCATCTACAAGTTTCAAAAAATAGTGGCTTTACAGGGTTCAGCACCATAGATGATATGAAAATCACAGATACTAGCTACGCAGTGAGCTCAAGCGATCTTGAATATAATACAAAATATTATTGGCGTGTTTCTGCGTTTGTAAATGGCCAGCAAGGTCCATATTCAACAATATGGAGCTTTACAACAAAAGCAAGCGACCCTGTACCATCCATAACAAAATTAGTATATCCTGAAAATGGTGCCTCTAATATTCCATTAAACGTTACACTTCAATGGGAGGCTGTTCAATATGCTCAACATTATACAGTAATTATTGCTACTGATGATAAATTTAGCACAACAAGCAAGGTGCTAACAAAAAATGTTGATACAAACGAATTTCAAGTTCCCGAAAATACTTTGCAACCATTGACAAAATATTATTGGAAAGTCCAAGCATGGAATGAAACAGGTATCGGCGATTGGTCCAAAATTTTCTCATTTACAACAAATGATGGAAGCGCAGTCAAAGAGCAAATCATTACTGATGGAATTAGCATAAGTCCTAATCCTGTCAATGATAATTTATCTATGAAATTTATAAAGCCAATTGATGCGCAGGCGAAACTAACAATTACCAATTTATTAGGAGAAAGTGTTCTTGAGATTGATTTAAATCCTCTCTCACAAGATGGAATAATGCATATTAATACAAGAAATCTGGCTCAAGGAGTATATTTTATAAGAATAAATACTAATAATTACATTTACTTATCAAAATTTGTAAAGAATTAGAAGTTTCTAAAATATATAAACACAATTAGCATTTAAAAAAAGAATGGTACTTGCCATTCTTTTTTTTTGATTTTATTTGAAAAAATTATTTATTTATAAAATATACTATTAATTCTTAATAAAAAAAATGGCGAGGGAAAACCCTCGCCCAATAATCAACACAAAACTTTATGATGACCTTTATCGCAGATAATTAATTTCTTCTCCTGTGATAATCGCCTGAACCTTTTCTGTTTTGATCGGGTTCGCGGGCTTCATTAACCTTAATATTTCGGTTATCGAGTTCGGCATCGTTTAATTCCTTTATAGCATTTTGTGCTTCCGCATTATTTGGCATTTCAACAAAGCCAAAACCTCTACTTCTTCCTGTGAATTTGTCAGTAATTACTTTTGCTGACGAAATTTCACCGTATTCTTTGAAGATCTCCATGAGATCATCATCTTTCACATTGTATGAAAGATTACCAACATAGATTTTCATATAAAACTTTTAAATTAAAAAAAAATACTTACAAAATTAATAAACTATTTTAAATTAATAGCAGAATCCATTGTTTTTTCTTTTATGAAAAAATATTGTTTTGTTAAAATATAATTTTATTTTAACGCTTTCTACTAAAATAACAATATTTAAAATTATAAATTAATTTCGATTATATGAACGTAATTGTGCTTTATATTATTGTAAAAAATAAATATTTATTTATAAATCCCCAAATTGAGGCCTGATGACAATTTCTTCTATCATAAAATCATCATTCTCATAATGATCAATAATATTATCTACTATCATTGCAACGCTTTTTGGTTGAATCATACGAGAACCTAATTTTGCACGGGTTTCTTCATCCCAGACGTCTGAGTAAGTGGCGCCAAGTATAAGATTTGTGATTTTAACCTTCTGACGGCGCGTTTCTTCACGAACTGAAGCAAACATCGTAGAAAGTGCTGCTTTGCTTGCTCCATAAAGAGATGAGTTTTCAAAAGGTTTCTCAGCTGCTATTGAAATTAAATTAATAATCATTCCCTGCCTTTTTTCTATCATTGAAGGCAAAAGCAATTTTGTTAAATGATATGCACCATACACATTTACTTCAATTTGCGTTTTTAAGTCGTCTATAATTGATTTTTCAAAAGGAGTAAAAATAACGACACCTGCATTATTTATCAGAACTTGAATATCTTGCTTAATATTATATAATATTTTATCCAGATTTTCTATATCGTTTTGCTTTAAAAAATCAATTTCAAACACATTTTCAGGATTAATAAAAGAATTTTTGGGATTATTTATAAATTTGTTTTTATCTCGTGTTGAACCAAAAATAATATTATTTTTAGATAAGTGTTCCGCACAAGCAAATCCTATACCTCTGGAAATTCCTGTGATAAAGATATTCTTCATTAAATTATATTTTGAATTTATAAAATTAATAAATTCTACTCATATATTTGTTAATAAAATCAAAAAGATATTAAAAAGGTTTTATAATATTTTTAATATATTTCAATTTTTATTAATTTTGAATTATTTTCAGAAATTAAATGACTCGAATAAAGATTATCTTTATATTTCTTATGGCAAGCCTGATATCGATGGTAATTATCGGATGTTCACAGGCAAAATTACCGCCCTGCGTACCGAAATCTGCAAAAGGCATAATTATTCGATGGGGAGAAATCAATACAAAGGCAAATCTCGAAACATTTTATGAATTAAAAGATAATTGCAATATTCAAATGGCAATCAAAGAAGGGAATAAAAAAGACACAACATTTCAGAAAGTTGGCAAAATTTCGCTTGATGAATATTGCAGTTTATATAGAATGGTACAGAATGCAATTAATAAGACGCAAGTATTAAATTCGCCAGGTGTTATATCGAACTACGTAGAATATATTGATAAATCAAATAATGTATATTTTCGAGCAGTATGGAATAGTGAATATACTAATGCAGGCAATAAGTGGTTTCGTGAAGTATTCGACAGTCTGCAAACTGCTATAATTAAGTTAATGTAATATTGAGGAAAAATAGAAATGGAAATATTGATTCTTGATGATAATGTAGAATTCTGCAATTCATTGCAGGATATTGTGAAATCTTTTGGGTATCATTCTATTGCATTTAACCACACTACAAATGGATTGAATTATATCAAGGCTAATGCTGATATAATTGGGTTGGTGTTGCTTGATATAGAATTCGGTAGTGATGATCCATTGACGGGACTTGATGTACTTGGAATTTTGAGGCATAATTACCCATTTATTCCTGTTGTGATGATTACAGGACGTGGGACAATATCAATTGCTGTGCAAGCAACAAAGCTTGGAGCCATTAATTTTATTGAAAAAAGCGCCCTTAATAGTGAAAAAATTAAGGAGGTATTAGAAAGTAGTATTGGATTAGATATTCAGGAAGATGATGAAACAATCAGAAAATTTCTTTCTGAGAATGGAATAATTGTAAAATCAAACGCAATGCTTGATATTGGAAGATTGATTATACGCTTTGGTAGAACTGATTTAAATGTGCTATTGACAGGAGAAACAGGCACAGGCAAAAGTATAATAGCGCGAGCCATACATAATATTAGCCGCAAGCACGCAGGCCCTTTTATTACTGTAGATATTCCAAATATCCCCCGAGATTTATTTCAAAGTGAGCTTTTTGGACACATTAAGGGTGCATTTTCAGGGGCAATCGAAACGAAAAAAGGATTGTTTCATGAGGCAAATCACGGAACATTATTTTTAGATGAAATTGGGGATTTATCACTTGAATTACAATCCAATTTATTTATTCCTGTTGATGAAAAAGTTATTAGAAAAGTCGGGAGCGTTCAAACAGAGCCAATTGATGTACGTTTTATATCAGCGACTGACCGTGATTTAGTAAAAATGATGGAAGATGGCAAATTCCGGGAGCAGTTATTCCATAGATTGCGTGAGTGCGAAATTAATATTCCATCATTGAGAGAACGTCGCGAAGATATTCCCGATATTGTAAATTATTATGTAAAATTGCATAATGAACAATATAACACAGACAAATATTTTACCCCATCTTCGTTGGAATATCTTGCCTTGAAGGAATGGAAGGGAAATGTACGTGAATTAATCAATATTGTTAATATTGCATTGCAAACAATTGATGAAAATAGAATTGAAATACCGATACTTGATAAAATTATTTCAAGTCAAAATCATTCGCAATTTAATAATAAGAACTTCCATGATTCTGCCCAACACCGTACATTGAAGGAAGATTTAGCTGCTGTTGATAAGGTAAATATTGAAAATGCGTTGAGAGATAACTATGGTAATGTCAGCAAAACCGCAGCATTGCTTGGTGTGAGCCGCGAAACATTACATATAAAAATTAGAAAATATGGTATAAATACCCAGAAATTCCGAAAACCAGCTAATCAGTAATTTTTATTAATGGCTGGTCTTTAGCAACTCTATCATCAATATTTACAATTACTTCCTCAATAATTCCATTACGTGGAGCAAAAATGCGGTTTTTCATTTTCATTGCCTCAAGTATAAGCAAGGGTTGGCCCTTTGTAACTCTATCACCTTTTTTAACAAAAATGCCTTTTATTACGCCAGGTATGACAGCAACAATAGTGTTGGGATCACTAATATTTATGGGTTTGCGGTTTATATATTTTCGCGTGTAATAAGTTTCGTAAACCGTGTCATCAACAATAATTTTTCCTTTGAGATCTTCTTCCATAATTATTCCTTATTAAAATGGTGGGATACCGTGTTTTTTTTCTGGATTTTCAACCTTTTTGTTTTTGCCAATGAGTAAGCAATGCAATATTTGTTCGCGAGTTTCATCAGGTATAATCACACCATCAATATAGCCATTAGCAGCTGCTTTGAATGGATTTGCGAATTTATCTGTATATTCTTGCACTTTTATTTTTCTCATTTCTTCGGGATTTGGTGCGGATTCAATTTCTTTTTTGAAAATAATATTTGCTGCACCTTCTGGTCCCATAACAGCAATTTCAGCAGTGGGCCAGGCAAAAACAAAATCAGCACCCAAATGGCGTGAACACATTGCAATGTATCCCCCACCGTAAGCCTTACGCATAATAACCGTCATCTTCAATACTGTTGCCTCGCTATAAGCGTATAGAATTTTAGCGCCGTGACGAATAACACCCGCATATTCTTGATCAACTCCCGGCAAATAACCAGGCAAATCAACAAGTGTTAATAATGGAATATTAAAAGCATCGCAAAATCGTATGAACCGAGCACCCTTATCTGAAGAATCTACATCCAGCACACCAGCAAGCACAAGAGGCTGATTTGCAACAACGCCTACTGTTTCACCATTCATCCGAATAAAGCCAATCACAATATTTTTTGCCCAATACTCTTGCACTTCAAAGAAATCAGATTTATCAGCGATAGCTTTAATTATATCCCGCACATCATATGGTTCTGTATTATCATTTGGCAAAATCTCTGTAATGGTTCTACCTTCTAAAGGTTGAGCTGGAAGCATTGGTTCAGGTTTTTTGCGATTATTCCACGAGATGAAAGTAACTAATTTTTTAATTTGTTCAAAACATTCAAATTCGCTTTCAGCAAAAAAATGTGCATTGCCTGAAATTTCTGCTTGCACCCTTGCACCACCTAAATCTTCCATTGAAATTTCCTCCCCAAGCACAGTTTTGATAACCTCAGGACCCGTTATAAACATCTTTGAAACTTTATCAACAACAAACACAAAATCAGTCAATGCAGGAGAATATACAGCACCCCCTGCACAGGGTCCAAGAATTACAGATATTTGAGGAATAACGCCTGATGCACGAGTATTGCGATAAAATATCTCCCCATATCCCGCTAATGAATTCACTCCTTCTTGAATCCGAGCGCCACCCGAATCATTTATACCAATTAAAGGTATTCCCAAATTCATTGCGTGGTCCATAATTTTTGTGATTTTCCGAGCATGTGCTAATCCTAATGAACCGCCCGCAACCGTGAAATCTTGGGCATAGATGCAAACGGGATAACCCATTATCTCGCCTGTCCCTGTAATTACACCGTCGCGAGGTAAGAACTTCTTATCCATCCCAAATTCATCAGTAGTATGTTCCACAAATAAATCATATTCGTGGAATGTCCCTGGGTCAAGCAAAGCCTCAATGCGTTGCCGCGCTGTCATCTTCCCATATTTACTTTGCTTGGATTGAGCTTCAATTTCAGTCTTCTCTACTATTTCCTTCTTTCTATTAAAAAAATCTGATATCTTCTGTTTTAAACTCATCGTTATACCTTTAACAAAATTCAAATTTTAGAAAATGCAAATTAACTAATATTTAACATTTGAATAGAAAAATTAATTTTTTCCAACAATATAGATAAATTATAAAAAATTTTTATGAATTTTTATTAATGAATTTTAAAAAATAAAATAAAATTTTTAAAAAAAAGTATATTTAAAAAAAAATTGTTTTTTAATATTATTTTATTAATTTAGCATATATAGAATTTAGGATTACAAGATATATGAAAAAATCATTATTTGTGTTTTTTATCCTATTTTTAATTTCACTTACAACTGCCAATGCACAAAGTTTATTCCAATTTGATTCATTGAGACACCATCAAGATGTATTTTATATTGTGTATAATAATTGGAATGATAGTGTGGGTCAAACCAATTTTATTGGAATTGGTACAAGAACCGAACTTCAGAACCATCCAATTTTTCAAGAATTTGAATTACTTATTCCATTTGGAAAGAAAAGCGTAGAGACAGTCGGTATCATAAATTTAGATGCCGGTGTAAATCTTTTTGGAGGAAATGCACTCTTTTTAAATGATTTAAAAACTTCTATTAATGCTGGATTTGGCATTAAAGGAATTCTTACAAATATAACTAAATCTTTAAGCGACGATTTAAAAATTAAACTACATTTTTTTGCAGGTGTAGACTGGAAATTTAGTGGTTATAATATTAATCTAAAATATGGATACATCTTTTTAAACAACCACCATAATATTAATTATTGGAATGTAAATATGGGTTATTTTTTTGATTTTGCAAAATCTAGATAATAACATTGAATAAGGGGGAAATGTGTAATATATTTGAATTTTATATTATTTAAAATTATATGCTATCACACATTCCCCTTTAATTTGTTTAAAATAATTTTTAATATATAAATGAGTTGATTATGCAAAAAATAACGTTTTTAATTATGTTCTTATTGAGCACAACACTATATGCACAGAATGAATCTGAGTTATCTAATAAAAATAATTCCAAAGATGCAGGTATCTATTTGTTATACACATCTCTTGATAATCACCAAAACAAAAATAATTTGGGTGGATGGGGTTTTATTTTGAATGATAACATCAATTCAAAATTCTTTGAAGTGGAATTTCTATTCCCAATCAAGAATAATGATCTTGATTTCGTAACTGCTTTTAATGTTTATGCAGGAATGCCAATAGCCTCATTAAAGTTTGCAAAGAAATTAGAAATAAGTCTTAATGCAGAGATTGGCTTGTCAAATTTTGTAATCAAAGATTCATTGAAGAAAGATCAATTGTACACAGGATTTAATGGCTTGGTAGGAATCAATTTAAGATTTTATGGGTTCTTTTTGAATTCTAAAATCGGACCGATATTTACAACGGGCGCATATAAGTTTAATTCACTTAATATTTCGATAGGGTATATTTTTTAGTCAGTTTTCTGCAATAAGCAAAGGGGCGTAATTAATACAGGAATGCCACAAGCGGAGACGCTTGTGCCACCATTAAAGACAGGCACCCGTGTCTCTACTCAAAGGTGGCACAATCATCCTTGATTGTGCTTTGAACTTATGACTTAAAGTCGTAGCTTCAAAGGTAATTTCAAAGAAACACCCCTGCCCCTCTA
>Ga0116192_1003240_pt1 | contig 10273 bp, 9 predicted proteins | sample AD_UKC113_MetaG_FD_89876 | JGI IMG/M metagenome (GOLD analysis project Ga0116192, IMG submission 89876) | Active sludge microbial communities of municipal wastewater-treating anaerobic digesters from Hong Kong - AD_UKC113_MetaG | ecosystem: Engineered > Bioreactor > Anaerobic > Digestate | place...
CATCCGATTTACTTGGAGTTGAGCTAACCGAAACCCTGGTTATGCAACCCCTTGCGTCGGTTTGCGGTTACTACTTCTCGCATCCTAAAAGCAGCTACTTCAATATTGGCAGGGTTACCAATGACCAGCTTGGCGATTATGCCCGTAGGTTAGGCGTAAGCCTTGAGGAAGCTGTAAGGTTTTTCCCAACAAACGTCGAACAGTGAATTTTTTAAAACGGTATAGATATTCCTGCAAGATAGAGTTTTATTTTTTTAACTTTAGTGCAGAATGTTGAAATCCGGGTTGATATTTTCCCGTCACACTTCAACAATCCATCAATATGAAGGTAATAGACATTCTAACAAAATCGCGTAGCACCTTATTCTCCTTTGAGCTGCTGCCTCCCTTAAAGGGTCATACCATAGATACCGTTTTTGACACAATTGACAGGCTGAAGGAGTTCTCGCCTGCCTACATCAATATTACCCATCATCGAGAGGATGTGGTGTACATGCCAAACACTGCAGGAGAGCCTGTTCCGGTTAAGGTACGTAGAAGACCAGGTACCATTAGCCTTGCTGCAGCCATTCACCAGCGTTATGGCATTGATGTGGTTCCCCATCTTATATGTGGCGGTTTTGATGCTCACGATATTGAAGATGCCTTGATTGATCTGGACTTCCTGGGTATTCAGAATATCCTGGTGCTAAGGGGAGATGCCGACAAAATTTCCGGCAGGTTTGAACCTAAGCGAGGAGGCCACCAGCATGCCGTTGAGCTGGTTCGGCAGGTGCAGGAGTTCAATAGGGGCATCTACCTGGAAAAGTTGATTGAAAACCCCAAGGAGTCCGATTTCTGCATTGGAGTAGGCGGTTATCCCGAGAAGCACCCCGAAGCACCTAATATTGATGTTGATATTCGCCACCTTAAGGAAAAGGTGGATGCGGGTGCCAGCTATGTGGTAACCCAGATGTTTTTTGATAACGCAGTATATTTTAAATTTGTTGAGCGTTGTCGTGAGGCTGGCATAGATGTCCCTATAATTCCGGGCATAAAACCTATCAGTGCGAAGGAGCAGCTAACAAACCTACCAAGGGTTTTCAACGTCAACATTCCGCAGGCGCTGGTTCAGGAGGTTGACCGCTGTGCCGACAACCGGCAGGTTTTTGATGTTGGGGTAGAGTGGGCGGTAGCCCAATCGAAGGAACTTAAAGCCAAGGGCGCCCCTGCCATTCACTTTTACACCATGGGAAGGGCCGAAAATATAGCTCGGGTTGCTGCAAAAGTTTTTTAGCAGTAGCATGTCCATTAGCAGAAACCATAAAAAACTAAATTTGTATAAAATCTTGTTGTTGTAGATACGCAACCTGCCATTATACAGCTCTTTATTTCTTCTGCTTAGCTTTGCTGGAGCAGCAAGAGGGCAGGCGGTATTTCTTCTGGATTCCCTACCTGCTAAAACATCCGCTACCGATACGGTTTTTATGGCCACATCGTTGAATGGGTGGAATCCTCACGATTTAATGTATGCCTTTAGCCCCGACAGCCTTGGAACACGGATACTACAATTACCTTCAGTGGTTGACACATTTGAGTACAAGCTTTGTCGGGGAAGCTGGAAAACCGTTGAGGTTTCGGCCGATGGGCGGGATATACCCAACAGGCTTTATACATCATATGATACTGTTAAGTTGAGTGTAGGGGGGTGGCGCGATATGCTGGCTAAGGGTCTGGCAGTATCTACTGCTTCTGAAAACGTAAGGTACCTGCCAACCAGCATGAGGATGCCCCAGCTTAACCGGAATAGGACCATCAGGTTATACCTGCCTCCAAACTATGCCGATGGTGGCCCTTTCCCGGTAATTTACATGCACGACGGGCAGAATCTTTTTGACGATGCCACGTCGTTTGCCGGCGAGTGGCACGTGGATGAAATACTCGACAGCCTATACACCTACCGGGGTTTCTCGGCAATTGTTGTTGCAATTTACAACGACGATTCCGAGAGGCTTAACGAGTACTCACCATGGCGAAACGATTCGTTGGGCGCCGGTGGCGATGGCAATAAGTATGTTAGGTTTATTGTTGAAACGTTAAAACCGTTTATTGATAAGCATTACCGAACCGACCCCCGTTCGCAAAGCACAGCAATTATTGGCAGCTCCATGGGCGGGCTAATCACCCTATACGCAGCGCTGGAGTATCCTAATGTTTTTGGGAAGGCCGCCGTTTTTTCACCCTCGCTTTGGTTTTCACCCAAGGTTTTCGAGTACATTCAAAAATACAGGCGCAAAGGCGACCAACGGTTCTACATGCTCGCAGGCGAGAAGGAGAGTGAAAGGATGGTTACTGACGTTACCAGAGCAGCCGACTTGCTTAGGGCAGCTGGATTTAACAATGATTCCTACCTGATGATAAAAATTGTTCCCAACGGCAGGCATACCGAGGGATTTTGGAGCAGGGAGTTGGGCGAGGCTATTCGATATCTTTATGAATTTTAACACTTTGCAAGTATAACATCCATGTGCCTTTACGGCATTTCCGCTCTGTCTTATCTAAAGTATAAGCAAAAGGGAGCGCAAAAGCACTCCCTTTTTACATCGTATCGAATACTCGTAGTTTACAGGTCGAAGTTGCCTGAATATGAATCAGCGTAAGAGGGCGCTACTTTAAGCCTTCTGGCGGAAGCCCATGACTTCATGGAGCTGCAGGCATAGCTGCAGTCGGGCTCGAGGTAAGTATAGCTAAGGTTATCAAAGCCATACATTTGATAGTATGTGAACACTCCGTTTCTCATAGAGGCATCGCCATCGTATGAGTAGGTTGATGTGCTCGAGGCAACAGCAATAACCCTACCGGTAGCATTTAGGGCTGTTTTCATTGCTCCTATTTGGCAGGCATCAAAGCAGAACATCATTTTTGTGCTCTTGGCGGTGGAAAACTTAGTCTTAAACCACGAGCTGCTTATGTAGTACAAGTCGGTGGTAACTATGTTTCCCCTACTGCCATGTCCTGAGTAGCAAAAGGCAATTTCGTTTCCGGCAATAGACTTGCTAGCCAGGGAGTTTACTGCCGATTCAATGGCACTTTTGGTAGCATTCCGATCGAGCAGTATGGTTACGGAGTAACCTTCGCTTACTAGCCTATTTTTCCAGTCGGTTGCATCATCGTCGCAGTACTGCAGGTCATTTTGGGTTCCGGAATAGTCCGAAATTCCAATCACCAGTGCATACTTGGCACCTTTTACTACATTTTCATCAGGTTTTACCAATTCAGCATCCTTTTCGGTGAGGGTAAAGCTGGCAATAACATCCTGTGGACGGGTATCTAGAGTAGCAAAATCCGGACGTACTGTCCAATCGTTTGAGATTGGCTCCTGCAAACGTTCATCTTCTTCCTTTGAGCAGCTAGCTACCATCATGGTGGCAAGTAGGCCTAGTAACCCTAGCCTTAACACTTTTTTGTTTCTCATAGCACTTTTAATTTGTTGGTTTGGTTAATTGGTTTGAGTTGATTTTTTGTTGAAAATGAAATTCAACATCCGAAAGTTAGGTTGATTACGCAAACAAAAGCTGATTTTGCGACAAACGACGGCTTGCTACGCACGAATAACCGGAATCGCTGCATATAAAACAAAATGGTAATTTTTAGAGTAGAAATACCTGCAGCTTACCGGAAGTTATGGTGGAGTTGGTGTAATGGCCGTTAGCCGGCTTCCATGCATGGCAAAGTAGCGGGTAGCCAACCTACCTGCTGTTAAAAAATTCTAACCGACGCATACAGCAATGAGCCTGCCTTTTATGACGAAAAAGCCCGGTTTTTTTAAGGGTTGATTTGGCAGCCCAAGGGGTTCTCTGAATAATAGCTATTATTCGGTAACACTCTTTACCACAAACCCTAGTTTTTTCATATCATCCCAGAAGCTAGGGTAAGCTTTATTGGTTGCCATCGGGCTGTCTATGATCACTTGAATGCCTCTTACTGCAATAGAGACAAGAGCAAGTAGTATGCGGTAATCGTTTTTTGACTCAAACTCAACACTTTTAAGCCGGCTTAGGCCTGAGGTTCCGTTAAAGGTTGCCACCTGGGTTCCGTTAATGCTTTTCAGCTCTACTTTTGCTCCTACCTTGACAAGCTCTTCCGTGAGGAGCTGCATCCTGTTGGGGTCTGCAGCATTAAGGCTTTCAATTCCCTTCATCTCAAATGGAATACCCAGACCTACACAGGTTGTAATAGCGCATGGGAGAAGATTGGGATAGCTGGTAAAATCGTGGGTAAACTTACCGGTCAGCTTACCCTTTCGCTTAATGCTGATGCCGTCAGGCATAATTAGGGTTGAAATGCCAAAATCGTTGTAGATATGCCGAATAGCCGATTCGTTCTGGAATGTGTCAATTTTCAGCCCGTTAATCTGCAGCTCACCCTTTTGGGCAAGGGCAACCATTTGGTACCAGCACGAAGCTAACGACCAGTCGGGTTCAATAACCATCTCTGACCCATCGTTTATCTCATGCTCCACCAGCACCTCGTCCTCCTTCCAATCGGTGTTAACACCCAGGTACTGAAGTGCCCGAAGGGTGGTACCAACGTAGTTGGAGCTAAGAATTCTATTACACACCTCTTCAATTTGGTCAATGCTGGCGGTAGGGGCAAAGAGCAGCTTGCTCTCAATAATTTTACTGTTAATGGATCCGTCAACCCGTTGAATGATCCCGGAAAGGTTCTTGCCGGTAAGCCGGAAAGGCGGTCTGCCGCTACGCTTCTCGTAGCTAACGTTTAAACCGCTTTTTTGAAGAACCTTAACAATTCTCTCTGTTGATCTATCCTTAAGGATGTTTGATGATGAGAGAATCCACTCGCCGCCAAAGTAGTTGAGGAAGGCCCTGATATGCCTTAAGGCTTTTGCCGAGGTTCCCCGATTCTTTTTAATTCCCTCGTTGATTACCTCGCTGTTTACTATTTGTGCGTCCTCCGATTCGGTGGTTAGCCGCTGGGTAAGGTTGGAGCTTTTGAGAATGCGAATAACCAAAAACTTGTGGTTCATGGGTTTGGAGGGAGAAAGGGTAATTTCACCTTTCAAATTTTGATCGGCTTTCGAAATGGCATACTTAATCATGGTGCATCGAATTAAATTATGATATGGTCCCAGCGGTAAATGTAAGTAAAATGAAGCTAATTAATGCAAGCTACCATATCATAATTCATGGGGCAGTTGATTATCAGCTTGATAGGTTATCGCGAAGGTACTTGTCCAGCTCCAACCAGCCGATGTCGTACCTTAGCATCCCCTCTGAAGCTACGCTTATCTTTCCGGTTTCCTCCGAAACCACAATGGCAATGGCATCGGTAACTTCAGTTATTCCAATTGCCGATTTGTGGCGCATACCGTAGTGAGGTGGCAGGTTGATGTTTTCTGTTATGGGAAGCACGCACCGTGCGGCTAGAATCCGGTCGTTAACAATGATAACTGCCCCATCGTGCAGCGGGCTATTCTTAAAGAAAATATTTTCGATCATCCGGGTTGATGTGTCGGCATCAATAATATCGCCGCTCTCGGCGTAAAGCTGCAGCTCCGATTTTCTGGCAATCACAATTAACGCACCGGTTCGGGTTTCCGACATGTTTCGACAAGCCTTGACTATGGCATCAACCTTAACAAGAATTTGCTTCTCGCGTTTTTTTGGAAAGAAGAAGTTTTCAAACGAAAATCGCCTTCTGTTAATGTACCGGTTGCCTATAAACAGGAGGAACTTTCTTATTTCCTGCTGAAACACTATGATCAGTGCAAGCACTCCAACACCGATAATTTGTCCCAGTATGCTGCTCAGAAGCTCCATGTTGAGAGCTCGTACTACTAACCAGAATATGTAGAGCAGCACAATGCCAACGAAAATGTTTATTGCTACGGTTCCCCGTATGAGCATGTACATCTGGTAGAGCAAAAATGCCACCAGAACAACGTCTATCACATCGAGTGCCCTAATGGTTATGAAAAGGTTGGTCATTGGCAAATAGATTATTTTAAAGTCTGGCGCTCGGTTACAAAATAATGTAAGTAGAGTGTTGTGGCATGAGTTGGCTTAAATGTACTGGTAATCGGGTTGACGGGTGGTGCTTTCGACCAGCTTAATAGCCTCGGTCGCCTCCCGAACATCGTGAACCCTCAGTATGGTTGCACCGTTCAGAAGCGCCATGGTGTTAAGCGCCGTTGTTCCATTGAGGCATTTAGCTGCTGGAATTCCCAATGTTTTGCTAATCATCGATTTACGCGATAGCCCTACGAGTATTGGCCGCTCAAAAAGCCTGAATGCCTGTAAATTTTTCAGAATGGAAAAGTTATGGTCAACAGTTTTGCCAAAACCAAAACCCGGATCCACAATAATATCGCTCACCCCAAGCTGCTTTAGCTGTTCTATTTTTCCGTTCAGATAGGTGATAATCTCCCGAATAACATTGTCGTATGTAGGGTTCTGCTGCATGGTTTCGGGGGTTCCCCTCATGTGCATCAGCACATATGGAATTTTGAGCTCGGCAATGGTGCTGAACATTTCAGGGTCAAGCTCTCCAGCTGAAATGTCGTTTATGATGTTCGCCCGATAATCGCCAACAGCCATACGGGCAACCCTCGATCTGTAGGTATCAACCGAAATTATAGCTTCGGGATATTTCTTTCGGATTGCATGCAGGGCTTTCGCTAGCCGTTTAAGCTCCTGCTGCTCGCTAACGGGTTTAGCTCCCGGGCGAGTGGAGCATGCTCCTACATCTATAATGCTTCCACCCTCACGAATAATTTGCTCGGCGCGTGCGGCTATTCTAAACCCCAGCTTGTAGCGACTTCCATTATAGAATGAATCGTCGGTTACATTGATTATTCCCATAACCAGTGGTTTATCCAAGCTGATAATTCGGCCATTGCTGGTCATGGTTTTCCTCTGCTTGAGATACGACGGCGGTTGTTCCATTTTTTGCTATATTGCGGCTTGTTCGATGGCTAAAGTTACTAAACATTGATGTAATTTTGCCACAGCAAGTTGATTTTTGCTGCAAAGGTAAACATTTTACTCATGGCACTGATTGTTATTGAAGGTCTCGATGGCGCTGGTAAGTCAACTCAAATAAACCTGCTGGGTTCTTTTTTAACCCAAAAGGGTGTTGCCAGCCATTTCCTTCATTTTCCCAGGGTTGACGCACCATACTTTGGAGAGCTGATTGCCCGTTTCCTTCGAGGCGATTTGGGTAGAATTGATGAGGTTGATCCCTATGTGGTAGCCATGCTTTATGCGCTTGACCGGATGGATGCGTCGGGTTTAATTAAATCGTGGCTCAAAACTGACGAGGTGGTTCTGCTCGACCGCTATGTTTACTCCAACATTGCCTTTCAGTGCGCTAAACTTAACGACAGCAGTAGGGTTGATAAGCTAAGAAGCTGGATTTTAAACCTTGAATTTGACTATTTTGCCATTCCGAAACCCGATATTAGTATTTTTTTAGACGTTCCATTTGAATTTACCAGTAAGCGCCTTTCCGAGCAGAGGGAGGGCGCTGATAGGGAATACCTTAACGGGAGGGACGATATTCACGAAAAGGATTTGAATTTCCAGCAACGGGTTCGAGAGGTTTACCTGCTACAGCAATCACTTGACCCACAATTTGTTGTTATTCCTTGCTATGACGAACATGGCTCAATGCTGGAGCCGGATAAAATTTTTAACAGAATTGTTGAGGCCATTCTGGTACATAAAGCATTAGTAATTTGACATTTAAATTGAAAAGTTTCTACTTATGAAGCAGGTCGTTATCATTAGCAGGTACCTTTTAGCCGTGGTATTTATTTTTTCGGGATTTGTAAAAGGCATAGATCCCATGGGTTCAGCCTATAAGTTTCATGACTACTTTATGGCTTTTCACATGAATTTTATGCAGCCCCTGTCGCTAGCTTTCGCCTTTATTCTTTGCGCAGCTGAGCTGCTCATTGGCTTAATGTTGCTTTATGGTGTAAATCTTCGGATTGCTGCATGGGGTGTTTTTATATTCATGCTTGCCTTTACGCCCCTTACCCTTATCCTGGCTATTTTTAATCCGGTTTCGGATTGCGGCTGTTTTGGCGATGCCCTACACCTGACCAATTGGCAAACATTTTTCAAAAATATTGTCCTCCTGTCGGCTGCATATACTTTCTTCAGGTACCGGGCGTCACTTCCTCCTTCATTTGGCGAGAAAAAACAGTCTGCTATGTTTGCTGTTCTCTGTGTTGTGGCTTTTCTTCCCCCAATTCATGGTTCGCTGCATGAACCCTTGTACGACTTCCGCCCATTTCATGTGGGTGTTAACATTCATCAGGCAATGATATATCCCGATGGTGCCCCTGCTGATGTGTATAAAACAAAGCTCTACTATAAGAAAAATGGGGAGGTAAAGGAATTTGACGAATCTAACTATCCATGGCAGGATTCTTCGTGGACTTTTGTTGATTCCAAATTTATACTCGTAAAGAAGGGTTATACACCGCCCATTTCGAATTTCTCCCTTCATTCGGTTGATGGAGTTGACCTAACCGATACGATTATTCAATCAACGGGTTATACTTTTCTGGCAGTTTCCCCCCAGCTCGAAAAGGCTGGAGTAAAAGCTCAGGAGCAAGTGAAGAATATATTTATGGGCGCAACCGAGAGGGGGTATAAATTTTACTGGGCCACTGCCTCTTCGGGAGAAGCAATGGAAAAAATTAAGGTAAACAGTAGGGTTGAACTTCCATTTGTACTAGGTGATGAGGTTACTCTGAAAACCATAACCAGATCGAACCCCGGTCTAATTCTTATTTACAACGGGACAATTATTGGGAAGTGGGGTTGGCGCGATATTCCTGAGCAACTTTTTAAAAATCCCGATTTACTTGCATGGCAGCTAAACAACCAGCGGTTAATAGCCGGAAATAGACTTACTGCTACTTTGGTGCTTATGCTAATGCTGGCATTTATAGCACTTAAGCCTTGGAAGTAGCTTACTTTTAAACTCCACGGGTGAACTTAAAACATAAAAAAGGATAAAGGGTAAAGAAAACTTCTTACCAAATTAAACCTTACCTTTTGGTTTTCATCGAAATTATAAAGATTTTTTAATCTTTACCCAACGATGGGAGTGAAGCAACTTTGTTCGGTTTGGCTAATCCTGCTGGCTAATATAATGCTACAGGTTCATGCTTTTGTACCCCATCATCACCACAACGGTCAGGTTTGCTTTGATGGATACTCCGTAAACATTACAATTCCGAACGATGGAAATGATGCAAGGAACAACCCTGCTCATCCCACCGACGAGGATGCTGAATGCTGTGCGCTAAAGCATGACTACCTGATTCCCGACGATGGGTTTGAATATAAACCTGCGGTTACCAATATTCATCATGGCTTTAACATAGCTGGTGGCTTTATTACTTCTTGTGCTTCAATTCCTCTTCAAATATTTTTGGTAAACACAAGGTTGTATGGGGGTTATACTAACAATTTTCATTTTTCTAGCTACGTAAGCATTCCTGGCCTACGGTCTCCTCCGGCTAAAAACCTCTTATAGCCTAATCTTTTCCAACCACCTAAATGGTGGATCTTCCTGTAATTTACTCAAGTTTAAGTGACTGTTTGTGAATCAGCTGCGTTTCGACGTTTAGCTGCTTGCAGGTAAATAGTTCATGGAGGATGATTTCAAAAAAATCTTTAAGTTTTCTTGCATTCAACGTAAACGCTTGAAATGCAAAAATATACGTAATTACAGTGTAACTTAAAATTTTATATACGGATGAAGCGGTTATTCATTCTGATTTTTAGCATTACAATTTATGGCTGTAGCCACACTGCCGATAGCAGTGCTGGTGCAGCCCATCAACATGACGAAAGTAGTCATGAAGCTGAGGCCGGTGATGATGCTCAAACCTTTACTATTTATACATCAACCTGTGAGCTATTTGCCGAAGCTAAACCTTTTGTTGTTGGGACAACTACTACAGTGTTGTCCCATTTTACTAATCTTGCCGATTTTAAACCTCTTACAAGTGCGGCTATTACCATAAAGCTGACGGTGAATGGTAAAGAGTACTCCCAAACAATTGCCATTCCTGAAAAAAATGGTATTTACCCTTTTACGGTTACACCCGATCTGTCAGGACAGGGACAGCTGGTGTGGATTGTTGAAAGGGATGGCAAAAGCGAGCTTTTTGACGCAGGCTTGGTTAGGGTGTTCGCTAACGAACATGAGGCGAAAGCGTTTCATGCTGAACATATACCTGCCGATGCGATTA
>Ga0116192_1003247_pt1 | contig 10256 bp, 2 predicted proteins | sample AD_UKC113_MetaG_FD_89876 | JGI IMG/M metagenome (GOLD analysis project Ga0116192, IMG submission 89876) | Active sludge microbial communities of municipal wastewater-treating anaerobic digesters from Hong Kong - AD_UKC113_MetaG | ecosystem: Engineered > Bioreactor > Anaerobic > Digestate | place...
GTTGTATTGTAGGAAAGAAAATAACTAGGAACCTTTGATGTTTTAAATATCTTTCTAAATAGATTTGAAAACTTTTTCCATGTATTCATACTATATTCAGATTGTACTTTGATATTTTCTAATATATTTGATTTCTTCGAAACTATATCATATGTTTTATCTGCCTCGTTTATAACTGGATTTATATTTAATATAAGTTCTTTTATAGAATCTGATATTTTTTCACTGATAGTTTTTTTTGTAGCATTCGTTTGCATGAATTGAACTGCTGACGAATCAACATAAATACCACCAATATCTAAATAATTGTATTCAGATAATTTACCATATTTGTCGATTTCATACAATATTTTACATAATAAATTATAAATAACATTTTCTGTTATAAAAACATCATCCCTTATTTTATATTTATAAACATCATCAACATGATATTTTGTATCCAACATAGCACCAGCAGAACTTTGAGCAATAATGGTTAATGGATTATTGCCTTGAATTTCAACAATCTCTCCAACAAATTCAGTATTATAATTTGGAGCTATTAAATTTCTACTAATTAGGACCTTTATTGTTGCTCCAGGTTGTAAATAAATTGAAGCATATGAATCATTACTAATTACTTTAACATTACCAGACTGTGTTATCTTTGTAGTATTGGCATTATTTAGAGTTTTAAATGGATTATTAAGAACAAGTTTCATTGTGCGAATAGGATCTCTATCATGTTTTACAATATCCATACTTATAACTGAATTATATGAATAAATTCCATCATAAAGTAGATATTCATTTTTTGTTTCTTTAATAAGATATATCTTGTAATATACACTATCGACTGCTGGGTTGAATCCCATATAGTCAACTTTATCAAATGAAAAATCATCCATAAATCCAGCCATTTTAGCATATGATGATGTTCCATATATACCAGAATTGGAATACATACTATCTTTTATTTGAACAATGTTGCTATCAATAAATTTATTGACTGCGATATAATTGTCTGAATTATCGTAATTAGAAAGTTTTTCGTCTGATGCATCCGCCATAATGGTTTCTATGGCTTCAATGTCTGCTGCAACATTATAATATTTCTTAAATACGTCTGCTAATTTGTCGTCATATTCGTTTTCTTTTGTTTTCGAACAGTTGTCTAATACACTATCAACACTTTTAATCAAATTTATACCATCGCTAATATTATCCAAGTTTACATTTGTATTAGTTATGCTGTCGAAATTTGGCTGCCATTTAAAGAATTCGTTATATAGATTGTTTATCTCTGGAATATTTGTTTTGTCTTGTAAATAATCTAACAATGAATTTTTAAATGTAATAAGGTTTTCTAAGAATTTATATAACTGTTGTGAAATAGAACCAAAATAATTGTTTATTATTGTTTGTTTTGATTCTGATTTTAGTTCCATATTTGAAAGCATTATGGCTTTCATCATTGTTCTTATTTGTTTATTTTTTAATGCAAATTCATTTGTAAATAAAACAGTAGAATTAAATATAGCGAATTTATTTTTGTTAGATACATGTCCATAAAAAATTGGAGATACGCTACATGGTAGCATTTTCATTTGCACAGAAAAAATAGAAGCTATTAATTTTTGTTGCATATAATTATTTATTGCTTGTAACTTTAATGTAATTTTCAACGATTCCGGTGTGTTATAATCAAGCACATTATTGGAAAAAATAAGATAATAAATTAGCCCAGTATTATATTTTAATTGCGAATATAATATTAAAGAAAACGTCAGTCTTGATGTATTGTTCATTGCTTCTTCAAGTGATTGTGCCACCATACTCAATGAGGAGATAGTTCTTTTCATTATTCGTATAGCCTGGTATGATAATAGCATTACTATTACCAAACCTATACCCATTGTAGCACCGGATATTATTCCAAGAATTACCAAAGATAATCCTGCTAAACTTACCATTGTATATGCAATAGAAAGAAATTGTTCAGGTTTAGAACCACCATTTCCAAATGCAATATTATAAAAATCAGTATTCAATAGTCTATCAATATAAAATAAAGCAATATTTTTTGTTGAAATTGTTCCAAAAAAATTATTAATATCCTTTTTCCCGAGTTTGGTATTTGGACCAAAAGTTCGAAATATTGCGGTTGAAACTTCTGTAAAAAATCCAATATTTATATTATTGGATGTATGATTAAATATATATTCGTCTATTCTTAATTTTCTTCCATCAATTGTTATCGTTGAATTAACATTAAAATTATTATTATTATAATCATTGATTCCTTTTATCATATCATGAATTTTATCGCCGCCTATCATTATTTGCATTCTATTAATATAATCATTATCATCAGAAACCATTTGATTAATAATGGCTTCTTTTATATCTTTATGACTGTCTTTTGATGTAAATATATCAGCTTTATTATTAAATATATATGAAAAAACTAATATATCATCATATAAAATACTATCAAGTTCCAATGCTGCCACAAAAATATTAGCTAATTTGGAAATATGTTCGACATTATACAACAATGTTCTTGCTGCAACATAAATATTATTTAATCCACGACTTGTAGAATTACTATCTTTATATGATGTCAGATATGCTGATACATACTTAAATGCCCTATTGGTTTTAATGAACTCTTTTATATTGTCTGAATTATCCTTTGAAAAATATTTAGATATTTGTTCTATCAATTTTTCATGATTATCATAAGAAGCTATGGTAACAGGAGGATAAATACATAATTTTAAAGGAGGTGTAGAATTATCACCCAAATTTACATGGTTAGCATATTTTAGTTTTGATAAGACATATTTAACTTTATCATCTATTGGCATGTTTGTTAATGCATATTGGGTAAATACATTATTTTGTTCAACAATATTAACCAAATCAATCATCCAGGTATATCTTTCACTCTCACTACCACCTAATGAAATATTATTAATAAGTGCTTTGTTTGCTACTACATTTTCAACAGAGAATCCTAATGAAAACAATGTTCTTAATACAACGCTATATTCATTATTAAGTAAATTGAAAAAAATAGCCACTCTTTCTTCTTGAGTTGGAATAACTAACTTATTATTTTCAATACCAAATTTAGCAACCATTGTATGATAAAGTTTATGAATTACTCGTGGTAAACCAGTTAAAATTATAGTATCAAGAGGAATGGCTAGATAATTAATATTTTCATCCCCTTTGACTACATTTAAGGTATTAGATTGAACTATAGATGCTGCCACATTGAATAATGAACCAATTGCTTGAATTAATACACATTTACCAACAGATCCTATCATCGAAGCTGATCCAGTTGCACTTATAGATGCTATTGCATCCTGAATAACATTTCCGACAATATTAAAAACATTCCCTGTTAATGTTGCTAATTGACTTTGATATTTGTTATCATCTAATTGTGCGACTTCATCAAATGCGTTTATCGTTGCACCTACCATAATTGAATTGGATATATCCATAAAAAATTCACATATTGAAAACAGAACCAAAAGCTCACCTATCATATTGTCTGAAAATTGGGTTGCTAAATTAATATATTTCAAATCGGTAGCATTAATATATTTCATATACCATTTAGCAATATTGGCATCAGGATATTCAGTTGAAAACAATGATGAAGCATATAACATTGCTATATGATCATCTACATCATATGATTTCGATTCTTTTACTATACTACCACTTGCATAATCATATTTGGTTGGTAAAATAGATATGATTAATTCACATGCAGAAGTCCCTTCAATCGCCTGTATTTGCATTTGGGAAACAGTACCACTATATATACCAACTGAATTTATGATTGGATTGGATATTGTTAGATTAATATTTCGAAGATCGGCAGTATCTTTTCTATATGCATCTGAAAGATCTGAAAGTATTGTATAATTTGTTTTTTTAGATGTTTGACTTGCGGTGTTATACAAAGTATCTAATGTAACTGTTTGGGTTCCTTGGATCTGGGTCAATAGGGTTGATGAAAGCTCTGCGGTATACGAATATTTGTTATCTATTGGGGAAAGTTGTGAAAATAGAGTTAATACGTCTATTATATCATTATCATTAGCTATATGGAAATATATTTTTATACCTTGTGCGGGGGTCCCCAGGTTTTGGTAAATGTAATCTGTCATTCCTTCCATTTTAATTGGAATAGATCCGACATTTGCTTCAATGAATTCTATTTTAGATACAGATGGCAAAAAACTAATATTACTTATATTTTCGTTATGTTTTAATGTTAAGTCAATTAATTTTTTGGCTTTATTAGTACGTTGTTCATATGGAACGGAAATACCTAATACTGGAACTTTAGTTTTTTCTTTAGTTTGAAATGCTAAGATGTTCGTTATTTTATTAGCATATGAATATATTGCCGAGCCTATAAATGCTTCCAATATATATACATCTGATTGTGTTATCGTAGGTGGAATTTTTGAATTAAGAAATGTTGCTGGCATTATGATACCAGTTGAATCGGCACAATTGATTGGGGTATATTTATTAAGTTCATTATCTATATATGTTTTTGAAATTACTTTGTATTTTGAAATCACATTGTAAATCAAATCATTGAATGATATGGATTTGTCCGATGTTAAAAATGTCATATTAACATAGATATCGCTAGTAGAACAGGATACTTTTGAGTCCGATGTATTATAATAAAAATCCAATTTTATTTTTTTTACTTCGGATGATGTTATTAATTTATTTACTTCAATAGATATTAAATCTATTATTTTATTATTGAATGTAAATGTTTCCGATATATTATATGTTGTTATAAATTTAAATATATAATTGGTCAAAAAGCTATTTAATAAATATTTATTGTTATTATTTAAATCATTCCCATTTAACGTTGATAATGTAAATTTATTTTCAATGTCAGCTAAAAAAGTTGCTGGGAGTACATATGGTTCTTTATTATAATAAAAAGTTTCGTTAACTTTATTTTTAAGATTTGAAAGCCTAAAATCCAAAAAAGTATAGTCTGTTTTAGTTGAAATTTTATTAAGAAATAAAGTAAATCCTAAATTTGATGAAGGTATTAAGCCACCAAAAGCTGGCATAAATAAATTAATTGGAGACTCTTTGTTGTTTTTTATGACTTTTATAGCTAAAATTAGATCCGATAATGTATTAATTGAGTTGAAATTGGCTAACTTAGCAATAGAAGATAATAATGATTTATGAATATTTAGAATATAATTAAATTGGAATAATATTTTATATAAATCTTCGCTTAGTGAATTATATTTATTAATAAATAGTTTTGCATCTGAAATGACATTTAACCTTATTTGTGTGTTTATTGCATTTTTAGTTGCATCGATGAAACTATAGATATATTTTTGACTTTCTGTATCATTATCTAAATTTTCTAAATTAGTATCATTAATAAACTGTTCAATTTTTAGCATAAAAAACAAAATCCATAATAGTGTTTGATCAGGAGTTCTTGCGTTGTAGTTTAAATTTTTATTTATCATAATTGGTTGGGGTAAATCTAATAAAAATTCATTAATAACAGCGAGTTGATTAATTATAACGTTTGGTTTATATAATTTAAATATAAAATCATTTAATGTTTCTAAAACCTCATTATCTTTCATATAAGAAATTTCTTGGGATTCTTTATAATAAATACTTTCAATAGGTACTAAGTTTCTATGTGAATTATATATATTACATATCCCAAGAAAAAGTTCAAATAAACTCTTTAGTTTTTCTTTTGATTCACTATCTATAAATGGATCATTATATATCTTTCTATATAAAAGAGGATATGTTTCATTATTTATATCATTGTCATTAAATATACCATTAATGTCATCTTTATTATATCCTAAAACCAAAGCCGTTAATGCTATATATGGTAATGACTCGTACACATGATAAGTAAAATTAAGTTCAGATTTGTTTTCCTTATTAATATAAATGTCATAGAGTGCAATTATACAATCATTGAAAGATATTTCAAATGTTTCTATATCATGGAATGTTAAATTAATATCCATTATTTGATCCTTTTTAGGATTTTCAATAACAAATTGAATTTGTTTTTTAATTCGTTTTGACCATTGACATCAGTGGCGTTATATGCTTCATAAAGAGCTTTTACAAACCCGGCATCAATATTAGATAATAAAACAATCATTAATCTTTTATGCTCTTTGTCTATGTTAATAGAATATGTAAAATTAATATTTCCAAATAAACTATTTTCTGGAACATAGAAATGTATAGTATTTTCATTAAAGTTAATATTTTTATCAACTTGAAAAATTTCATATAATTCATATATATTATGCCCTTTTTCGTTTACATAAAATAATGGGTTTTTAGGCAGTATTATAGCTCTATAACTTTTTTTATTAGTTTCTGAATAAATATTAATTAAATAATTTGAAGGATCTAACTCCAAAGGTATGCTTTGGAAATCAACTCCCTTATAACTAATTTTAGATGACGGATTATAGTCTAAGTGACTTATGGTTACTGTTGCATTTTTTCCTAATGATTCATATTCGTAATACTTTCGCTGAGTTTCGTTTTCTAATTTTCTCAATAAATTATAACTATCATCTATTACAATTTTATCAGTATCTGCAACTTTATCTGATACACCAGTCAACCAATAATCATTTGTTGTAAATAATACATTAATAAATAATTTAGTTGATCTTTTTTGATTAACTTGCATTGCATCAATGCTCGCTATTGCTGTTTTATATTCATATATAGTTCGCATTAATTCTGAAAATGATAAAAAATTTATGTATTTAAATGCATACACTATTAATACTTGGCTGCTATTTGATGCACTCAAATTTGTTGATTTAGAATAATTATTAGGAAATTGAATTATGGCTTCATAAAATAACCATTGATTTGATGTAATATCAACTATTGTTTTTGGTTTATCAGGTATAACATAATTATATAAATGGTTTACCTTGTTTATCACTTTAATATAGTTGATTAGTTCTTCTATTTGAGTTTCTCCTGGTTTTTGATTAGTTTCAACAAACATTCTGACTGAACTACTTGCTGCAGACGGCTTCATTACCGTTTTATCTGAATTAAATATCGGTGATTCACTAAAAGCAACTGAATCAATGAAAAACAAAATTCTAATATAATATAAAAAATTAAATTTATTATTCTTTTGATCTGAAAAATAAGTTCCATAGAAATCATTTACACAATCAATAGTCAACAATGGAGTTGCATATGTTAAATAATGATTTTTTAATTTTGTTCCTCCTTGTTGAATTCTAATCCTTGTATAATTCGCATTATTATATTTAAATTCGTTTTTAAAACTAACTAAATAATAATCTTTACTAGTGTCCTTTGAATACTGTTCCGTTTTTGATTCGATTTTTATTTCTGGATATTTTTTAATTGTTATTTGTCTAATAATAGATGTGTCCTTCGCCCATTTAAAATTAACGCTATTGTTTTTAAATAAATAACTAGGTTGATTATTTTGATCTTGGTCAGGAATAGCATACTCCAAAGTAAAATAGTTAAAATAAAATTCAATTCTATAAAGATCAAAACTAATACCATTTTCAAATGTTTGTGGTGACTTTAATACGTAAAATGATATTGGATCAATTCTACCACTTGAGGATAGTTTACCATTGTTTTTAAGATATAACATTGAAGTAAAGAAAAAATGCCGCAAGATATCAATTGAATTGAGAGATAAAATACTCTGTGCAACATTGGTAATTTGTTCTATCTGAAACATATTCATTTCATCAGCATTATTATTAATTATTGTGTTATATGCATTATTAATATCAAAAATAGCAGGAACAGTATCTTCATGATTATCTATAAACATTAAATTATTTACATAATTAAGTACTTTTTCTATTGTTTTGTTACTATTTCCAGGTTTTTCATTAAAAGGATATATTGTTATTAAATAGGACAAAAAATTATATAAAACAGTATCCATATATGAAAATATTTTAGTTTTTTCATCGCTTGCACTATTGTAAAATGGTAAAGAATAAAAAGAAGCCGGAATATCAAATTGAGGCACATTAACTAAGTATTCATATGGAGTTTGTATAAAAGTATTATTAGAATTTTCTGTTGCCATTTTTTTATCCTTTATTAAAAGTGACAAATTACATCTAGTTCTTGTACATTTGATTGTATCATATTTGAATATATTTCTAAAAATGGATTTTTATATTGTTCGTTATCCATAAATCCTTCAATTGAGTTTTTCAAAGTAAATTCATCAGCAACATATTTATTATCGTACATCTGCATTATTTCAATACTTACTTTGCCGAGAAGTAATTCAATAACATAGTTATTGGTTTGTTCTTGGACAGATGATAATTTCATATTAATAATGTTACAATACACTGGAACTAATCCATATAAAGAATCAACATAATCATATTTCATACCAGAATTTTTCGATTCAATCTTATATTTTGCTGGTTCGTTAAAAGTTAGAGTTAAATTATTCAGATTGGATGAAACAACACTTGCACCTAAAATCTTATTATAATAAGAGCCACACACATCATATGGCAAAAATAACTTTGCTAAAAATGAATTATAAAAAGGAATAACATTTGATATTATTTGCTGTGCCTTAATAAAACGCACTACTTCTAACATATGAAGACTATTAACAAATGATAATATAAACGTTGCTTCGTCAAGTTCTCCTTTTATCTCGTATATTATTTGTCCATTCTGATCCAAAGAAACTATTTGATCCTTATTTGTGATAACTGGTTCTCTTTTTCCTGCATATGTTGTTATATCACAATCATAATATGATAAATCAATAATGCCTATTCTATTATGAACTTTATATATTGAAGAAACATCGGCTATTTCTTGCCCTTTCTGTTTAATTTTATTCTCTAATGGCTTGGTAATGACTTCTACCATTTCATTGTTATATTTCTCGTCTTTTACAATATCACAATCTGCAAGAAATACACAATTACTATGTGACAAATAATGACCATTCATTCTTGTATATGTATCTGGTTCAAGAAGTAATTGTTCCTTAGTTAATACTTTATCACCAACAAAAAAAACTAAAAGATTAGTTTTTAATGCTGAAATAATATTTGTTCGTAAAATATTTTCTGTATCATTTCTAATTAAATGTGCCAATTCTGAATATTTTCTAATCTTAGAAAAAACATACAATGAATAATATTCATCAAATTCTGTTATAAATGGATATTGACTCAATGTTTCACTACATGCTTTAATCATTATATATTGATATAACATTAACTGATTATCAGCAGAATAATCATCAGGATAGATAGCGATATTAGATGTTGATCCAGATTTTAAATCCAATATATAAACATTTGTTTCATATTTAAGATAAATATCTACTATTCCATAAAACACTGCACTATAATTACTTGTTATATTTAGTGGCAATGATTTAATATGTAATTCTGATCTTGCAATAAATAAACTTTCATCAAATTCTTCCCCGTTTATTATATGATTATCAATATCAATATTATATTGAAACAATGAATTAAAAACATCTGACATTGATATGTAATATAAATTAAATACATCAATACCGGATTTCAACAGGGTTTCACCATCATTAAACAGAGTTCTAATCACTTCTGGTTTCGGATTGTCGGTTTCTAAATCGGTTAGTGGAATCAAAATATCCATGATTTCATGAAACTGTTGGTAATTACAATAGTTTTCCCGTGGTGCGAATATTAAATAAAGTAAAATTAAAAAGAATGGTTTATAAGTTAAATATTTGTCAGTTTCAGATTTATTAATACCTATTGCTTCTACCAATTGTGAATATTTATTTTTATACGGCCCGGCATACTCGTTCAAAAATAGATCAAGTTTCTCGTTTTGATTTTCAGCCACGCTTAATCTATTATATATTAAGTTATAAAATTTTATAAATATATCATTTACAAGATGTAGACATAAACCATCGTTTATTGCTGAACTATTTGATGATAACTCACTATCACTAAGACCATTATCATCTTCTTTACTTCTATCATATGAAGAAGGTTCTGTTAAAATTGATGAAAACGAGTAATCTTCCCCCGCATATTTAGAATAAAATTTACCATTACATGCCATTAATTGATCTAAAGATGTATGTGATAGATAGAATGTTTTAGCCATATGTCCTCATTTTTTTGACCCCCGCA
>Ga0116192_1003248_pt1 | contig 10255 bp, 8 predicted proteins | sample AD_UKC113_MetaG_FD_89876 | JGI IMG/M metagenome (GOLD analysis project Ga0116192, IMG submission 89876) | Active sludge microbial communities of municipal wastewater-treating anaerobic digesters from Hong Kong - AD_UKC113_MetaG | ecosystem: Engineered > Bioreactor > Anaerobic > Digestate | place...
CTCCATTGAGGATAGCCGGATGGTTATCAGAAAGCTTGAGCTTCAGTCCCACCATATCGATAAGCTCATGGCCCTTGAATATAAGCGCGCAAGGCTTCTCGGGGAGGATTCCGGAAAGTCCTCGGCCATACTGCAATATCAGGATCAGAAAAAGCAGATCGCCGATTCCCTCTATATCGCAAGGGAGCGCCTGAACGAAAAGGAAGATATGAAGCGGCAGCGCCAGATCTATGCAGGGATAGACGGGGTTGTGGCTTCAATCAGGGTTGTCAAGGAAGGGGATCGCTCGGTTGAGGGCGAGGAGTTCATCAAAATCATGTCCGGCGGCCTGTCCTTTACAGGGAAAACCAAGAACTGGAGTCTTTTAAGCATAGGCCAGAAGGCCAATATTACCGTGGGGGATACCGTTGTAGAAACCACGGTGGCCAGCATTGAGGACGACCAGGGCGGTTACAAGGTCATTAAGTTCTCATTGGGCGAGGTTGCTGTGAATTTCCCCCAGGGAACCCGGGGAAGCTTTACCCTCATCCTGGAGGAAAGAAAAAATGTGCTGATGGTGCCTAATAAGGCCATTACCAAGGCTGGGGATAAGACCTTCGTCTACTGCTTTGATGAAAACGGCCTGAAGACGGTTAAAACGGTCGAGATCGGACTGAAGGCCGACGGCATGGTAGAGATCATAAGCGGGCTTGAGAAGGGTGAACAGGTGATTCTGGGAGGAGTAGTCAAATGATTAGAACTCATGCGAAACGATTTATGATTATTCTGCTCCTCATCCTTAACCTCACAACCCTTGCCGGCTGCAGCCAGAAGGATGAGCCCGCTGCCCCTGTGCTGTTGGAGCCGGTGACCATAAAGCTGGATACTGAAACGGTTTCAAGAGAGACCATTTACGATATAGAGCTCCAGGACGGCTCTGTGGTGCCCTATACCCAGGCGCTGTATTTTGGACAGGACAGCCAGGTGGGCAAGGTTTTGGTGGGTGTGGGTGATGCCGTCAAGAAGGGTCAAATCCTGATCAGCCTGGACAGAACAGCCGTCAGTGAGGAGTTGACAGCGCTTCAGGAGGATATCGCCTACACCGAGCAGAACAATGCCTATATCAATGAACAGCTCAAGTGCGATATTGAGATTGCAAAGCTCCAGCTTTCCCAGCTCAGGAAAAACGGAACTGCCGATGAGATCGCCTTAAAGGAGCTGGATTTGCAGAAGCTCTACGAAAACTACAGCTATACCATGGATCTTCAGGAAATCGAGCTGGAGCCTAAGTATACCAGGCTTGAAGCCCTGAAGGATAAAATCAGCCAACCTGATCTCATTGCCCCCTTTGACGGCACAGTGGTTTATTGTGCCAAGCTCTATGAAGGAAGCACTGCCAGAGGCTTTGATCCCGTGATCTATCTGGCTGACGAGACCAGACTCACCGTGCAGACCGCTTACTTCTCCGCCGATACACTGGCGAAGTATCATCATTACTACGTGCTTATAGGGGACAAGCAGTATGATATGACCTATGCCCCCTACACCTCCGAGGAGTATAAGTATAGGGTTTACAATAAGCTGCCCCTGAAGTCCAACTTCATCGTGGAAGCTGCTGATGCAAGCATCAAAAGCGGTATGTACGCAGCCGTCTGCTTTGTCTGGCATTATGCCGAGGATGTGCTGGCAGTGCCTAAAAAGGCACTCTACAACGATGGCGGCAGCTATTATGTTTATCAGGTAGTCAATGGAGAGCGGGTGCGCAGGGATGTTGAGATCGGCGTCTCGACACGCCTTAAGGTTGAGATAACCCAAGGCCTGAGGGAAGGAGATGAGATCTATGTTCAGCAGTAGGAAAGCTATTCTGGGAATCATCCTTACCGCCATGCTTCTTACCGCCTGTCAGGACACACCTCAGACTGCAAAACCAGCGGCCCTCCAGCCTGTCCAGATGCAGAATGAAGAGAGCCATACCTTAACAGAGGTAACCCGTGGAACCTTTACCAGCGCCATTACCATCACCGACTGCCAATTGGTCTATCAGACCGACGCCTATGTGGTATCGGATCTGCCAAAGGGAAAGCTTGTGGATCTTCGCCTCTACCAACGGATGGAGGTTAAAAAGGGGGATGTGCTTGCCGTTTTGAGCATCCCTAGGAGCGATACCGATCTGGAGGAGTTAACCCTGTCCCTTGAACGCAACCGGGAGAAGCTCAAGTCCGAGAAGAAGGCCATGGAGGAAAGAATCGCATCCATGAAGGATAGCTTGAGAAAAATGGAGAGCGGCACCGAGAAGGAGATACAAAAACTCGAGCTCAGAAAGGCAGAAGCCCAATACGGGCAATATGTCCTGCAAATGGAGAGGAGCATTAAGGCCCAGGAGAAAAACATAGCAAAGCTGCAGGAGGCAAACCGGGAGAATACCATTGAAGCACCCTTTGATGGTTATGTTGTCAGCGTTAACAGGCTGAAGGCGGGCGATACCATCAATACGGGAGATTTCATTTGCTATATCATCGCCAAGGATCATCTCTTTCTGGGCGTGAAGGATGAGGGCAAGCTCCGCTATAACATGGAGGTTAATGTGGTCCTGCGGGGTCTGGGATCCGAGGCGACGCTGAAGGGACGTGTCGTCTCGGCTAGGGATGTTCTGCCCGAGGACAAGTATGCTGACCGGGCCCTTGTGGCTGTAGAAAACATCCTGGAGCTGGAAAATGCCAGAAATATCGCCATTACTGCCGATACCGTAAGCCTGGGCAATGTCCTTCTGGCTGATGCCGGGGCTGTCAACACCGATCAGGATAAAAGCTTCGTATCCCTTTACGAGGATGGCCAGGTTCGAAAACGCTATATTGTAATGGGAAAAAAAGGCAAGGAGGTCACCTGGATCCTGCAGGGGCTTTCGGAGCATCAATCCCTTGTTTTGAAGTAACCCAAAAAAAGCTGTCACTGCACCTTAATTCATCGGACAAGGAGCATAGGCATTATGTTTAAGTTTGTTTTGGAAAAGCTGCTGCATAAAAAATGGATCATCCTCTGTCTTCTCATCGGCAATGTGCTGCTGGTCGGCATCGCCAGCTGCAATCCGATGTATATGAGGGCTTCCCTGCAGAAAATGCTCACCAGCAGCTTGAATGCCTATCTGGAGGAAAACAATGAGTACCCGCTGATTGTGGATCTCGCCGTGAACATCAATCCCGTCAATTTGAAATCCATCGAATCTCCCTTCTTTAAGGAGACCGATAAAATCCCCGAGAAGACCAAAGCCATGTTCGGACTCCCTGTGGTTCAGGAAATCTGCTCCGATTTTACCCGCAAGCTCGATGGTGAGACCCAGTTGTCCAGGGATGGACTGGGCGGTGAAAAGAACCTGATTATCGGGCACATGACCGATCTGGAACAGCATGTGCAGATGATCGGCGGCCAGATGTATGAAAATCAGCCTGATTCCGAGGGCATTATTGACGGTATCGTCAGCCATAGGGCGCTGGTGGAGTCCGAGCTTATCGTCGGCGATGTCATCGACTTTCCCCAGGTTAAGCTGGCTAACGGAGAGATGCTGCGAATCAGAATCAAGGGTGTTTTTGAGACTTCCAACACAGAGGATACCTATTGGGTGAAAACGCCCTCGGATTATCGTGAACAGGTCTTTATTGCTTCCGATATCTTCATCGCGCTTTTTTTCGAGGATGGCAAGCCCAACCGCTCGATAGAGAGACACTGGACCTATCTGTTTGACTATACAGAGGTCACCACGCTTCAGGCTGAAAACATGCTGGAAAAGGCCTCCTACATCATAACCGAAGCAGATAAGGCTGGCTATACCAGTGCCAAGGTTAATTTCAAGGAAACCCTGGAGGACTATCTGGTGAGTGCCGGTCAGCTGGAAACCACCATGTGGATCCTACTGGCACCTATTTTTGTGCTCCTGGCGGCCTTTATCTTTATGGTATCCCGGCAGATCCTTGACATTGAGCAGAGTGAGATTGCCGTGCTGAAGAGCCGGGGTGTCAGCAAGAGGCAGATCGTGACGGTCTATCTGCTCCAGTCTGTCGTGCTTTCAATTATCAGCATGGGCATCGGCATACCCCTGGGTTATGGCTTATGCATGGTTCTGGGCGATGCCAACGCCTTTATGGAGTTTGTGGGTAGAAAGGCCCTGAACGTCCGAATCGACACCACGGTTATCCTGTATGCCGCTGTGGCCGCAGCCTTCTCCATCGGTGTGATGACCATACCGGTATTCAGGCATGCCAAGGTCAGCATTGTGGAGGAGAAGCAGCGGAAATCCAAGAATCCTCAGCCCTTCTGGCAGAAGATGTATCTGGATGTCATCCTGTTCGGCGTATCCCTGTACGGGCTATACAATTTCAACAGCCAAAAGGCGCTGCTGGCCGAGAAGATCACGGTCGGACAGGCTCTTGATCCCCTGCTCTTCCTTAACTCATCGCTGTTCATCTTCAGCGTGGGGCTCTTATCCCTGCGCATCATACCCTTAATCACAAAGATCATCTTTCTTATCGGCAAACGCCTGTGGAGCCCGGCGCTTTATGCCTCCTTCCTCCATGTGCTCAGGACCCGGAGGAAGCAGGGCTTCATTATGGTGTTCCTGGTTCTGACCATCGCCATGGGCATCTTTAATGCCAATACAGCCAGATCCATCAATAAAAACGAGGCCGATCGGATCAATTATGATGTGGGCACCGATGTGGTGCTGCAGGAGTTTTGGCGGAGCAATGCCTCGCTCGTGGCGTCAAATCCGGACATTGAGCTGGTTTATGAGGAACCGGACTATTGGAAGTACAAAAACCTGGAGGGCATTGAAAGCGTCACCCGCATCATCCGGGACAAGAATATCTCGGTCTTTTTCCATGGCACCCTGGAGGGTGTGGAGCTGATGGCCATACATACCAGGGAATTCGGCGAAACCGCCTGGATGCGGGATGATGCGCTGGATGCCAATTTCTATGAGTATTTAAACTGCATTTCACAGAATCCCAAGGCCGTTCTGATCTCAGAGAATATGAGAACCAAGATGGGTATTGAGCTGGGAGATGTGATCTATTTCGATAATGCCCGGGGCAAGTCGGCCACGGGAATTGTGAGCGGCTTTATCAAGGCATGGCCGACCTACTCCGCTTCAACCACAACGGTTGGGGAGGACAATAAAATCAGGAAGACCGATAACTATCTTATTGTGGCCAACTTCGATCAGATATGGAACGATTACGGCGTGACCCCCTATGAGGTCTGGATCAAGGCCAGGGAATCAACATCGTTCCTGTATGACTTTGTCGAGAAGAATCAGATAAAGCTCACAAATTTCAATGATGCCCAGACTGAGCTGAGGAAGCTCAAGAACAATCCGGTCTTCCAGGTGACCAACGGGGTTTTGACCATCAACTTCATCATCGTCCTGGTGCTGTGTTCGGCGGGCTTTCTGATCTACTGGATATCCTCCATCCGATCAAGAGAGCTGCTTTTCGGCGTCTACCGGGCAATGGGAATGTCCATGCGCGAGGTATGGTCCATGCTGATCAATGAGCATATCTTTATCTCGCTTCTTTCCATCGGGATAGGTGCTGTTGTGGGTGTTGTTTCTGCCCGGCTGTTTGTGCCGCTCATCGAGATGGCCTACTCGCCTGCCGAGCATACGCTTCCCACCCTGTTTATCTCCTCCACGCAGGATATGCTGCAGCTGACGGGCGTCATAGCCGTCATGCTGATCTTCTGCCTTGCGGTGCTGGGCGCATTGATCTCCAGGATCAAGATATCCCAGGCCCTGAAGCTGGGTGAGGAATAACTGCTTAAGGCCAATAGATGTACGGCTATTGCTGATTGTGCCGGTTGCGTCGAAATGCCTGAAGCTTTCTTAGAACGAGTGACTGAAAGGATTGAGCCATTATGGAGACCATGATCAGGACTGTGAATGTGAAGCGCTGCTTTCCCATACCGGGCGGCAGCAGCTTCTATGCCCTGAAGGGGATTAATATTGAGGTTCCCAGATCCTCCCTGACCATCCTGAAGGGAAGATCCGGTTCGGGAAAGACTACCCTGCTCAATATTATCGGAGCGCTGGATAAGCCCAGCGAGGGCCAGGTCTTTCTGGACGGAAGGGAGATCTCATCCCTCAGCGAGAACCATCGGGACCGGATCCGCCGCAGGGATATCGGTTTCGTTTTCCAGTCGGTGACCCTGATCCCCATGATGACGGCCTACGAAAATGTAGAGTATGCCTTAAGACTGGGTAAATATGCGGGCAACCGAAAGGAACGGGTGGAGGAATGCCTGAAGATGGTGGGCCTGGGTCAGAGAATGCGCCACATGCCCCAGGAGCTTTCGGGAGGTGAGCAGCAGCGGGTAGCCATAGCCAGGGCCATCGCCCATAAGCCTAAGGTTATCTTTGCCGACGAGCCCACAGGGGAGCTGGATTCCAATACCTCTCTGCAGGTGATGAAGATATTCCGTGAGCTGATTGACAAGGAGGGCATCACCATCGTCATGACCACCCATGATACGGGATTGATGACGCTTGGAGACGTGGTTTATGAAGTAGAGGATGGTGAGATCATCAATGGAAGCCTATAATGCTGAAACGGCTCAGATGCCGGAGCAGACTAAAAGGAATATGATCCAGTGTGAGAACCTGGTGAAGATCTATAAAACCAAGGACATCGAGGTCATGGCCCTGCAGGGCCTGGACCTGATTGTTGAGGAAGGCGAGCTGATGTCCATCATCGGCAACAGCGGAAGCGGCAAATCCACGCTGCTCAACATGATCGGCGGCTTGGACAGGCCGTCGGCGGGCAAGCTGTATGTAGACGGAAAGGATTTGTTTAAGCTCACCGAGAAGGAGCTGGTCCGCTACAAGCAGTCTACCGTCGGCTTTGTGTGGCAGAACAACGCGAGAAACCTGTTTCCCTATCTCACCGCCCTGCAGAACGTCCAGGTTCCCATGCTTTTTCATCATGTGAAGAAGAGCAGGGAAAGGGCAATAGAGCTTTTGGAGCTTGTGGGCATGCTGCATAAGCGCAACAGCCGCTTAAGCCAGCTTTCGGGCGGCGAGCAGCAGCGGATTGCCATCGCCATCGCTCTGGCCAATAACCCCAAGCTGCTTCTGGCCGATGAGCCCACAGGCTCGGTGGATGCCAAAACCTCCGGCTATATTCTGGATGTCTTCCGCAGGCTCAACCAGGAGATCAACCTCACCATTGTAATTGTTACCCACGACATTAATCTGGCGAAGAAGGTCAACCGGGTGGTTCAGATTCGGGATGGGAAAACCAGCAGCGAGCGCATTATGAAGCAGAGCCCCGCAAAGAGCCTTTCGGAGGTGGCAGGCTTTGCCTCTCAGGAAGCGATCCATGATGAGTATGCAGTCCTCGACCGGGCAGGAAGGCTTCAGCTTCCCCGCGAGATCATGGAGGAAATGGGCCTTAAGGGCAACAAGGTCAAGCTCGAGCTTGTGGATAACAAGATCATTATCACCAAGCCGGAATAGTGCTCCATGTGTATCATGCGCGTTGATACTGAAGCAGCTTTTATACACATACTTCCTCGGCCATGCCGCAGCAGGCTTTCAAACAGTATTGTGTCGAAATTATCTTTCACCCACATACCTTCTCAACCTCGGCTGAATTGGTTTCTATCCACGTTCATGGTCGTCATACTGAAAATGGAGCCCTTCTCCTGAGGACCTTTGACAGGTGCAAAATCAAAAAGTGGGACGGCGGATGAAAACGCGAGAGAAAAAGAGAAAAAATGAGTAATTGAACGAGCTAGAGAGAGATATGTGAAAAATAACGGGCATTGGGCTTGACAGTGTGTTCGTCTGTATATTAGAATTAAACCCGTCGCTTGACTAAGCGGCGCATTTTTATGTCAGAAGGAATACTGCGGATACCAGTCCGTAATGATTTTAAAGGGAGGATACCCATGAAGACTTTTATGGCAAAAGCAGAAGAAGTCAACAGGAAATGGTATGTGGTAGATGTTCAGGGTAAGGTCCTTGGCCGTGCCGCCAGCGAAGTTGCAAAGATCCTTCGCGGAAAGAACAAGCCCGAGTATACACCCCATGTTGACACCGGCGATTACGTCATCGTTCTGAATGCGGATAAAATCGTATTAACAGGCAAGAAGCTCGATCAGAAGATTTACAGACGTCATACCGGATGGATCGGCCACATGAAGGAAGTTAAGTACAGACGTTTTCTTGAGACACAGCCCGAGCGCGTGTTTGAGCTGGCCGTCAAGAGAATGCTTCCTGGCAACAGCTTAGGACGCGCTATGTTCAAAAAGCTTAAGGTTTACGCCGGAGACAAGCATAATCACCAGGCTCAGAAGCCCGAAGTGCTTGAGCTCAACATATAATTGAGGGGAGGATACTCTAAATGGCTAAAGTCCAGTTTTATGGCACAGGCAGAAGAAAGAAGTCCGTTGCAAGGGTCAGACTCGTACCCGGTAATGGCTCTGTCATTATAAATGAAAGACCTATCGATGATTACTTCGGTCTCGAGACCCTTAAGGTTATCTGCAAGCAGCCCCTGGTTCTCACAGAGACCCTCGGCAAGTTCAATGCCCTTGTTACTGTTAAGGGCGGCGGTTTCACAGGCCAGGCAGGTGCTATCCGCCACGGTATTGCCAGAGCGCTTCTCAAGGCTGGCGACGAGTTCAGGTCTCCCCTTAAGAAGGCAGGCTACCTGACCCGCGACCCCAGAATGAAGGAAAGAAAGAAGTACGGCTTGAAGAAGGCCCGTCGTGCTCCTCAGTTCTCCAAGAGATAATAAAGCGTATATCAAAGACTTACAAACCTCAGGAACTCAGCGTTTCTGGGGTTTTTCTTTACCTTGGAAAGCAACTGAAAGGTACCTCCTTTTGCGAAAAACGAGATTAGACCAAAGCCCGTGATGACTCAGCTTCAAGCTGCCGGAAGAATGATGTATGAAGTGATCTAAAAACGTATAGCCTGTGTTCCATGAAATCGAAAAAAAGCACTTATTGATTGGTGTTCATGTAAAGCCTCATGTGTCATAATGGTAGTAGATTACGGAACGGAATCTGTAAGGTAGTCTTCTATTGGCCGATAGATCATATTCTTAATGATTCGATTGGAGAGGAAGTTATGAGTTTAGGAGCTAATATTCAGTATTTACGCAAGCTAAATAAGTTAACACAGGAGCAATTCGCTGAAAAGATGGGCATTACATGACAAACCGTTTCAAGATGGGAGTCAGATGAGGTTACCCCTGAACTTGACAAGCTGGTCGAAGTCTGCTCGTTGTTTTCATGTAAACTGGATGAATTGGTTAGAGAGAGTATGTCTTCTAAGTCTGAAATCTATTCGGAGGTTGAAGTAAGGAAGGTACCTGCCTTTAAAATGGCAAGATACGTCATGATCTCGTCTAACCCGGAAAATGATGTTCTGAACTATATGAAAAACTGGGGCGAGATGAGTGGACTGCTTACAGCCGATCCAAACGCGAAGCTTATTGGATGGGATTTCCCATTTGTGTCTCCGGAATTGCAGATCAGGTTTGGGCTTCGCGGTTATGTTGCTGCGTATATCCTTCCTGAAGGATTTCAGACTGACTGTCCGGGTGTGGAATATGCTCAGAGTAAAGAGGCGGAGTATGCCGTTATTACCGTGACAGAACCATTCATTCAGCCCTTTGAGCGAATACCGGCGGGATATAAATGTATCATGAAATTCTTACAAGCTAATAATTTCACGAAAAAGCCGCCTGAGGATATCATCTGCTGCTTTGAACATGTATATGAAAAGGACGGTGTATGCTATATGGATATCTATGTACATGCTGATAGTGTTACCAGGGTTGATGCTTATTCTTCATTTAATTAATTCCTTTTTTCCTTGGATGAAGGTAAAATGAGATCGATACCTGTTCTATGAGCAATATATAATGTGATGAGGCGAAAAACATGAACAGCGGCATTTTAACCATCGATGATATATCATCAAAAAACACTCCGGCGATTGTAGATTATTTATGCGAGAAAAAGATTAAAGCAATTCTTTTTGCAACCGGGATGAATGTGGAAAAGTTTTATGAAGAGGCTATCTACGCTTTAAAGAAGGGGATGATAGTTGGTAATCATAGTTATTCACATCCTGCCTTTTCATCTATCTCTATGAATGAATGCTTTGAAGAAATTGAGAGATGTGAAGCTATCCTCAATAAACTACATGAGGATGCAGGGGTGGAACGCCTATTCAGACCTTTTAGGTTTCCCTATGGCGATAAAGGCGGAAGCAACA
>Ga0116192_1003249_pt1 | contig 10249 bp, 9 predicted proteins | sample AD_UKC113_MetaG_FD_89876 | JGI IMG/M metagenome (GOLD analysis project Ga0116192, IMG submission 89876) | Active sludge microbial communities of municipal wastewater-treating anaerobic digesters from Hong Kong - AD_UKC113_MetaG | ecosystem: Engineered > Bioreactor > Anaerobic > Digestate | place...
CAGCGTAGGCGGCTGAACGGTCTACCTTGGTAGGATCCTTGCCCGAGAAGGCACCGCCGCCGTGGCGACCCATTCCGCCATAGGTGTCCACAATGATCTTACGGCCTGTAAGTCCTGAGTCCCCCTGGGGCCCGCCAATCACAAAGCGCCCCGTAGGATTGATAAAGTATTTGGTTTGGTCATCCAAAAGTTCTGCAGGAATGACGGGCTTGATCACATGCTCAATCATATCCCGCTCAATCTGGTCATGCTCCACTTCAGGCCCGTGCTGAGTGGAGATAACAATGGTGTCCACGCGTACGGGTTTGTCCCCCTCGTATTCCACCGTCACCTGGCTCTTGCCGTCGGGACGCAGATAGTCCAGGATACCCTGCTTGCGTACAAAGGCAAGCCGCTGTGTCAGCTTATGGGCCAGAGAGATGGGCATGGGCATGTACTCGGGAGTTTCGTTGCAGGCAAAGCCAAACATCATACCCTGGTCCCCTGCGCCAATGGCCTCAATCTCATCGTCCATGGCCTTTTTCTTATGCTCCAGGGCTTCATCAACTCCCATGGCAATATCGGCCGACTGCTCGTCAATGGAGGTGATAACGGCACAGGTATCGCAGTCAAAACCGAACTTGGCTCTGTCGTAGCCAATCTCACGGATGGTCTGCCGGACGATCTTGGGAATATCCACATAGCAATTGGTGGTGATTTCTCCCATGACCAGCACCATACCGGTGGTCACGGCAGTCTCACAGGCCACACGGGCCATGGGGTCCTGCTCCAGTATGGCATCCAGCACACTGTCGGAAATATTGTCACAAATCTTATCGGGATGTCCCTCGGTAACTGACTCAGAAGTAAATAATCTTCTCATGGTTTTCTATCTCCTTTCCTTGGGTGCAATAAGCCCCATTGAGAATTGTTTTCAGTATATTTGCCTATATAACAAAAAAATCTCTTCCGAGAAGAGATCCATGTTCATTCTCCTCATCTGCCAGGATTCAATCCTGTGGGAATTAGCACCATTGCTCCTTAGAGCCGGTTGCCGGGTATCATAGGGCCCAGTCCCTCCACCTCTCTTGATAAGGTCACTATTCAATTACTAGATGAATGATAACATACCAAAATTTAAACGTCAAGCACGTTGACAAATTGTAAAAGCTGTAAATATAATTGATTATAGTAAAAAAACAGCAAGGGGAGAGTCCGTCATGAGTAAAATAAAGGATACCGCACTAGATAGCTTCCAATACGCTGTATCAGAGCTTTTGGTTCGGAATAAAAGCATACTGGATGAGATGACTAAGCTTGAGGATTCCAACGCACGCATCAACAGAACCCTCTCCAAGGCAGTCACCCAATGTGGATGCATTAAAATCAATGCCTGCAAGCAGGATTATCCCGAAAGCATGGACTTCGAGACCATTAAGAAGGCCATGCGCTCCCATTTGGAAGGTTCCTTGTGTCCGAGCTGCCGTGACTTGCTGGAGAAGGACATTGGCCGTCATCTATTCTATCTGACGTCTCTATGCAATAATCTGGATCTTAATCTTTACGATATCATCATCAAAGAGCTGGATCGGCTGAATCTTTTGGGCAAGTACAGTCTGAGATAAAATGCCTTAATCCATAACCATACGTTCCTTGATGCGCTTGAGGCCAAGATTAATACTCTTGGCCCTTTGTGTTCCTATACCCTCCACACAGTCCAGCACCTCCACAGAGGCTGCCATCAGGCCGTTAATATTATTAAAGTTCTTTACCAGCTTGCATTGCACCGACTTGGGAATTCTGGATATCTTGGACAGGGCTCTGTAACCCCGCGGTGTCACAATGGTTTCATAGGAAATGGCATTGGGATCATACCCCAGAATACGCAGAATGATCTCATAATCGGCCAGTTCATCGTCATTTAACGTATGGAGCTCCTCCTGAACCTCGGTGGCGTGTTTGGTGCAGTTGGCCTCCAGATAGTCCTCAATCACATAGAGCTCCTCATCCTCCAGATTGGTCAAAAGCTCCTCAAGCTGGATGCTGACCAACCTTCCCTCCACCCCCAGCTCACAGATGGTAGTGCGGATCTCGTCGGCAATGCGCAAGGAGATTTCAGCCCGGACAATGACATTAATAACATCCTGAAGCCTGGCCAGATCATTGAATTCAAGGCTGGTCAGCTTATCAAGCTCCCGGCTGAGCACCTTCTTGTTCTTTTCCATGGTCTGCAGGGCGTTGTTGGCATGAGCCATAATCTCCGAGGTAGAACGCAGTATGTACTTATGCTCTCCTTTATAGAGGGAAATCACATTCCGCCGCTGGGAAATACAGATGACCAATTCCCCGGTCTGGCGGGCCGTACGCTCGGCAGCCTTGTGCCTGGTTCCCGTCTCGCCGGTCTGGATAAGGGGATTGGGGATTAAAAGTGTATTGGCCAGAAGAATACGCTTAAGATCACGGCTGACAATAATGGCACCGTCCATTTTTGACAGCTCGTAGAGATAGGCAGGGAGAAACTCGCTGTCTATACGGAAGCCCCCGTCAATGAGGCAGGTCAGCTTTGCAGGATCGGCCACCACAATTAATGCGCCCGTCCCCGAGCGTATGATATGATCCAGTCCCTCTCTGAGCAGTGTCCCCGGTGCGGTCATTTTGATGATCTCCAGCATTTCTTTATCTGGCATAAAAAATCACCTCAAAAAGGCACAAAGGCTTATTTTATTCTAAAGCTGCTTCTAAAGCCTGTTCTACAGTTCCTACAGTGATGATCTCCATGTTTTTTAATAAGTCCTGTGATACATTTTTACCCAGTTTCGGCACGATGCAACGCTTAAATCCTAAGCGATGGCTCTCAGTAATGCGCTTGTCCATCTGACTGACCGACCGTACCTCGCCTGTCAAGCCCACTTCACCGAAAATGACCGTTGACGCATCAATGGGCTTGTTTTTAAAACTGGACGCAATGGCCAGTATGACGCCCAAATCGGCGGCGGGCTCGTCCAGCTTAAACCCGCCCGTCACGTTAAGATAGGCATCAAAGGCATGGAGCTGCATGCCCACCTTTTTCTCAAGGACGGCCATGAGCATGGACAAACGGTTATAGTCCATTCCTGTGGCCTGTCTCCGGGGCATACCAAAGCTGGTGGGACACACCAATGCCTGGACCTCGGCCAGCATGGGGCGGGTTCCCTCCATGAGACCCACCACGGCCGAGCCTGCCTGATCCCGGCTGCGCCCCTCCAGCATCATGGTGGAGGGATTGGTTACATCCATCAGGCCCTGGCCGCTCATTTCAAAAACACCAATCTCGTTGGTGGAGCCAAAACGGTTTTTTACTGCCCGCAGCACACGGAAGTCCTGATGGCGCTCTCCTTCAAAATAGAGGACGGTATCCACCATATGCTCAAGCACCCTGGGCCCGGCTAAAGCGCCTTCCTTGGTCACATGGCCCACCACAAACACAGTAATGCCGTTCTTTTTGGAAATGCGCAAAAGCTGCCCCGTCACATCCCGGACCTGACTGACGCTGCCGGGAGCGGAGGACAGCTTTTCGGTATAGACGGTTTGAATAGAGTCGATGACCACAAACTCGGGCTTTTCCTTTTCAATGACGCCCTCGATACGCTCGAAAGAGGTCTCGGAGACCATAAGCACATTGGGGTGCACAGCGCCCAGTCTGTCGGCCCGCATCCTGATCTGTCCCACCGATTCCTCGCCCGAGACATAGAGCACCCGCTTGCTTTGAGCGATTTTGGCACAGGTCTGCAGGATCAGGGTGGATTTCCCAATGCCCGGATCACCGCCTACAAGAATGAGGGAGGCAGGAACAAGTCCGCCCCCCAAAACACGATCCAGTTCTTGACTGCCGGTGACCAGCCTTTGGGCCTCATGAACCTCAATCTCTGTCAGCGAGACCACCGGCGGCAAGGAGAGGCTCCCCCCCTTAGTCGGGGAAACATCCTCCACAGCTTCTTCAACCAAGGTATTCCATTTTAAGCAGGAGGGGCACTTGCCCATCCAGCCGGCACTTTCATAACCACACTCAACACAGACATATTTACTGCGGAGCTTTGACATGTCAGCCTACTCCTTATCCAATAGTACCTTATCAGGATATTACATACCCATTTTTATCCAATGTAAAACTCCGGAGAGATAAAATTACAGCTTCTTCCACTTAACACCCTGGGGTGTATCCATCAGTTCGATGCCCATGGCCTTAAGCTTATCGCGGATCTCGTCGGCCAATTTCCAGTTCTTTTCCTTGCGGGCCTGTTGTCTTTGCGCTATGAGCTGTTCTATTTCAGCATCCAGTTCAACCGATTCCTCTTTTTTGGGTTCAGCCGTCGCTATACCCAAACCGAAGATACTGTCCATCTTAACCAGAAGATCATAGATCTGACTGGACTTTTCGGGATACCGAACCAGGGTCCAGGCCACCCCCAGAGCCTTGGGGATATTAAGATCGTCATTAATGGCTTCTTCAAAATCAGCCTGGAATCCGTCCAGAATATTCTGAGCAATCTGGGCCGTACCCGTCTTATGGCTTAAGGCCCCTTCCATAAAGCGGTCAAAGGAAACCTGTGAAGCCTGCATGACCTCCCAGGTAAAGTTCAGCTTGTTCCTGTAATGGGCATTTAAGCACATAAAGCGGAAGGCAAGCGGATTAAAGCCTTTCTCTTTCAAATCGGCAATGGTATAGGTATTGCCAAGGCTCTTGGACATCTTGCCGTTGTTGACCATCATAAACTCGCCATGGAGCCAGTAATTGACGGCGGGTTTGCCCAGCAGGGCTTCCGATTGGGCAATTTCATTCTCGTGGTGCACGGGAATATGATCCACACCGCCAGTATGGATATCGAAATGATCGCCCAGGTATTTGCGGCCCATGGCCGAGCATTCAATATGCCATCCGGGGTAACCCATGCCCCAGGGGCTTTCCCATTGCATGATGTGTTCCTTGGGCGCCTTCTTCCAGAGGGCAAAGTCAGCAGGATGACGTTTCTCCTCATTGACCTCCACGCGGGCTCCCGCCATTTGATCCTCCAGATTCAGGCGGGACAGTTTTCCGTATTCTTCGAACTTGGAAATATCAAAATAGATGCCGTCGCTGGTCTCATAGGCATAGCCCTTCTCCAGAAGGCCCTCTACAAAAGCAATCATCTCTTTGATATGATCGGTGGCCTTGGGAATGATCTCGGGCTTCTCAATATGAAGGGCGGCAATATCCTTTAAGAAGACATCGGTATAGAACTCGGCAATCTCCCAGGGGGTTTTCTTTTGCTCCCTGGCGCCCTTAACCATCTTATCCTCGCCCTCGTCCTCGTCGGAAACCAGATGTCCCACATCGGTGATGTTCATTACATGGACCAAAGAATAGTCATTGTACTTAAGGACCTTTCTTAAGATGTCCATGAACACATAGGTCCTCAGATTTCCGATATGGGCATAGTTGTAAACGGTGGGCCCGCAGGAATAGAGGCGTACCGTCCCCGGAGTGATGGGGATGAATTCTTCCTTTTGACGGGTTAATGTATTATAAAGCTTCATATTCTCTCTCCTATTCTTTCGAGGAATTCTTCTCATTGTCACAGGGTATGTTCATCCTGCTTTTCAAATCGTTAAAGAGCTTCTCGTAGTTCTCCAGCGCTTCCTTCATTTTTTCCATTTCGCCCCTAAGCTTGCAGAACTCCTGGGAAACAGGGTCGGGGATATGAATCTGATCCAGCTCATAGCTTTCACGGATCTTGGCACCCCCGCGCTTAACGGCTCGTCCGGGCACACCCACCACTGTGGTATCGGGCTCCACCTCGTTAAGCACCACTGCATTGGCACCAATCTTGGCATTGTCCCCCACCTTGAAGGGGCCTAAAATCTTGGCGCCGGCACTGATGAGCACATTGTTGCCGATGGTGGGATGTCGTTTTCCTTTATCCTTACCCGTTCCGCCCAGGGTGACGCCATGATAAATGGTGCAGTAATCGCCAACCTCGGCGGTTTCACCGATAACGACCCCCATGCCGTGATCAATAAAGAGACACTTGCCAATCTTGGCTCCGGGGTGAATCTCTATACCGGTTCTGTGTCTCGCCCACTGAGAAATGGCACGCGCAATGAAATACATCCCATGCTTATGGAACCAATGGGCTTTACGGTACATGCGTATGGCTTTATACCCGGGATACTGAAAAATAACCTGCCATACACTTCGGGCTGCAGGATCCCGTTCTGCGATTGATTTTGCTTCCTCGTACCATCTAAACATTGCGTTCCACCCTAACGATGAAGTAGTTTACACATAATTATACACATTATATGCCCTTCTAGGAAGTCGTGATTTAACTTATTCCATTATATACGGCGAAAGATACTAAAATCCTCGCCCATAAGCAAAATGGCGCAAAAAAGGGGCAAGCCCTAGAAGAATGCCCCTTTGATTTTATATTGCTTTTGCATGATTTCCATTTATGGATACCAGTGTTGCTCCCGCTGCCGTGGCATACTCGGCATGGGGCGGGATTTGATAGCGCACCTTAAACAGCCCGGACATGGCATCAAAGATGCCCTTGCCCTGAGGAACATTGGTCAGGTTCCCCGTAAGTACCACATCACTGACTTTCTCATTGCGCGCCGCAAAAGCAGCCAGTGTGCCAATGGTCTGGAAGACCAGATTGATGATGCCCAGCGCCACATCGGCCTTGGTGGCCAGGTCCTGCATCTTCCCGAAATTTGAGGCCGTTGTCTCAGGGGGAAGATTGACAAGCTCATCATGGGTGATGTCTGCAATGCTCAGGTCAATATGGCTGAGATCCCCGCCATTGGCCGTTTCGATGATATCATCAAAATTTCGGATATTCAGCATTCTGTTGGACAGCCCCAGTAGGGTTCCTCCGCCAACACCGGTTCCACCCAGATGAACGGCATGATCACCCTCGGCATAGACATAGGCCGTGCCTGTACCCATACTGACTATCACAGCTTTGGACAGACTGCTTAAGAAAAGTCCGCCAAGGCCTATGGCCAGGAATTCATCCACCTTGTAGGTGGGAATGCCGAAGATTTTGTCATTGATAAAGGACGACCCCACACCCGTCATCATGATCCTGTCCACATGGGACAACTGCAGCCCATTCTCGGTCAGAAACCGTCCCAGGGCCCCATAGACCGAGGATACGGGATCGGTGGCCTTAACCAGGAAGGGGCTGAAAAGCTTGCCTTCCGAAAAGCCAACAATCTTGGTGGTGCTGCCGCCTATATCAATCCCTATGACTCTGCTCATTTTGATGTTCCCCCTTTATGGCCGACCGCCTCTTTATGCGCGCTTGCGTATCTTTCCAACGGCCAGAACCACGGGAACAGAAATCAATGCTGCCAAAAGCGCCTCAGCAATAATATTGGTAAGGACACTGCCGAAAATAAGGGCCAGGGCACTGGTTACCACAAGGGTTTGACCCGATTGCTTTGCCGACTCAACCATGGCCTGCACATACTGTTCCGCATAGAGAACATAAATCATGCCCAAAACACCAATGGTATTGGTGAAGGTGCCGGCCAATGCGCCGATAACAGTCGAAACACTTTTATTATCAATTAACTTCTTGATGCCTATAAAGACGTAATAAGCCACAATGCCAATCAGGATACGCGGAAATACCGAAACCAGAGGATTTAAGAAGAACACGGCTGTGGGCATGCCCGCAAATATGGTGGCTGCGGTATACAAGCTGGACAGACCAAAGATCAGCCCCACAAAAGCGCCTACCAGGGGTCCTTCCAAAATAGCTGCAATGATGACGGGAATATGCATGGTGGTGATGGTGATGGCTCCTAAGGGAATATAGCCCAACCAGGGAACCAGGCTCAAAAGAATGGCAATGGCTGATAAGATGCCTGCTACGGCAATGGTTCTCGTACTCAGACGAGACTTTGTGATGACTTTTTCCATTGTGTTACCTCCGTTCTCACTCCCTGCACGAGGGATATAAGTCGAATGATAATATAGAATATAGAAATAATGTGTCCGGTTTTATCTAGAAATACCGGCAAAAATAATCATATCAAAAAAGAAATCACCCTTCAATCACACAAAATGCCATATTAATCCATTAGCCCGGGAAAATTTTAAGCAATCCTCACAGGAGGAGCACCTTCCGACCAATTTTCCGCAAAGGATGGAATACTTCATATTTCTTGCGTGAAACTTATGCTATTATGTTAAGATAAAGATAGTAAACAAGTAATGGGTGATATTTTTGCATCATGTATTTATAGTGAATCCCACAGCCGGCAAGGGCAGGACCCTGCAAATGGCTGAGAAAATACAGGCTGCCTTTAAAAACAGCTCCGACAGCTATGAAATCAAGATAACCGAACGGCCCGGTCATGGTGAAGTGCTGGCCAGGGAGGCCGCCCAAAGCCTGAAGCATCTGCGCGTTTATTCAGTGGGCGGCGATGGAACCATCAATGAGGTGGTTAACGGGCTTGCCGGAACGGGTGTCGAGTTAGGCATTATCCCCTGTGGTTCGGGGAATGATACCGTACGCTCCCTTTACGCCGAGACCGATCCGGTCCGGCTTATAGAGCTTCTTCCCGACGCGCCTTCCGAGATGGTGGACTTAGGGAAGATCAACAGCAGATACTTTCTCAATATTGCCTCCATCGGCTTTGATGCGGAGGTTGTTCTAAAAAGCCGGCTGTTTCGCCGCTTCCCGCTGGTCTCGGGCTCCATGGCCTATATTTTAGGGGTATTGGCCACCTTGATACGGCTGAAAAAGTACAGGCTTCGGATCACCTATAAGGATCTGCCCCAAAAGGAAAAGGATGTGCTCCTGGCCATTTTCGCCAACGGCTCCTTTTATGGCGGGGGCATGAAATCTGCGCCCCGGGCTAAAATGAACGATGGGCTTCTGGATTTTTATGAGGTGGAAGCGGTGCCCCGCAGAACCATCTTTCGCTTCTTCCCGCGCTTTAAAAAAGGTGAGCATGAGAGCATGAAGGAGGTCACCCTCTATCGGGGGACCCAGGTGGTCATTGAAAGCGACACGCCCTTCCCCATGAATATGGATGGGGAGATCACCATGGAAAGCCGTGTTGCCATTGAAATCCTTCCTCATGCTTTCAAAATCATCGTTCCGCAGCGTCCGAACTGAGGAAGCTTAAATCCAAACGATTCTCCTCGCGATTGATGATGAAAAATCCGGTGGGGTTCTCAGGATTGGGCTTGTTATACCGAAATTTATTGCCGTTAAGCCCTGAGAACAGCCCCCCTGCTTCCAGTGCAATGATCTCCATGGCTGCCGTATCCCATTCCATTGTGCGGCCAAAGCGATAATAGACCTCCACATCGCCCCTTGCCAGAAGGCAGCCCTTATAGGCACTTCCCGCAATAAGCACTTGCTTAATACCATTATGCTCTATGAGCCTGTCCATTTCAGGCGCATAATAAGAACGGCTTTTTGCCAGGCGGATATCTCCCACGCGTTCAGAAACCCTGAGGCGTTCTGTTCGTCCCTGGATGACCGAATAGGCTCCCAGGCCCTTGCTCCCATAGTAGATTTCATCAAGCACCGGTACATAAATCACCCCGAGGATGGGCCTGCCCTCCTCCACCAGGGCTATATTGACGGTGAATTCTCCGTTCCGCTTGATGAACTCCTTGGTGCCGTCCAGGGGATCCACTACAAAGCATAGGCGCGATGCCAGGCGCTTAGGATCATCGGCTGATTCCTCGGCCAGCACGGGAATGTCCGGATACCAGCCCATAAGGCCTTGGACGATCAACGCATTGGCGCTTCGATCGGCCTCGGTGACCGGGGACTGATCCTCCTTGTATTCTACCGCGATAGCGGAGGTATAGTGCTTGAGAATTTCCTTTCCGGCTTCCCTGGCCAATTCTGTCATTATCTTAAGTATCTCGTTTTTATCCAGTGCCATGATTCACCTCTTAGGCTTAGATCAATCTCACATAAGTCTTTTTGTTCTGGCCCATGACAACCCTATAGGCTTCCCTCACGGGACATCCGTAGGCCAGGCTTGTTTTGACCACCTGGTCCAAATACTCCTCGGGGAAGAGCAGGCAATAGCCACAGCCCGTTTTTGTCACCTTGCACGGGGTTGAAATCACCTGAAAAACCAGGCCTCGTTGTTCAAAAACACGACATATTCTATAGGCATAATTGCCCGAATCATAAAGCGCAATACAGTCCACAGCATACACCCAACTATTTATTATCATAGTATATGCTATTCTCAGAGTCAGCCCCATGCC
>Ga0116192_1003250_pt1 | contig 10244 bp, 6 predicted proteins | sample AD_UKC113_MetaG_FD_89876 | JGI IMG/M metagenome (GOLD analysis project Ga0116192, IMG submission 89876) | Active sludge microbial communities of municipal wastewater-treating anaerobic digesters from Hong Kong - AD_UKC113_MetaG | ecosystem: Engineered > Bioreactor > Anaerobic > Digestate | place...
CGCCTGTAGATACAGATCAAGGAATTATAGATATTTGGAATAGTCTCGCTCAAAGTATTGCTGGCCCCGTAATTTGTTCTGTAAATGTCACAGCTAGAACAGAAATTATGGATGCATTTATATCGGTTTCTATGGATCCTGATAATCCCTGTAACAGTTATGGAATAAATGGAGTTCCTACAGTTTTGGTTTTTCGCAATAGATTTCCTCAAGCCTTTTATAATGGACCATGGAGTTATAATAGTTTAAAGAAATGGATTTTTGTTCTTAGTTGCAAGCCGGGTTACAAGGAACCCAATCAATATTATGCAGGAGTCAATGCTATAGATGAAGACATAACAGGAAAAGATTATAGAGAAAGAGGATTTGTCTATCCAAATCAATCATCAGAATACGATGATATGATTGGCGAATATCAACAAGACTTTGCAGGAGAAGAAGAAGGATATGAAGAGGAAGAAGGATTTGAAGAAGAGGAAGAAGCCAAACCAAAAAGAGTTCAAAGATCAAGAAATGTTAGTTTCAAGAGCGAATCACAACTTAGTAAAAAATAGAATTTCAAATAATTCTATTATCAAATAAAGTTCCCGATCTATTTGGTTATAATTGAAAATTAATTTTCAATTATTATTTCTATTGTAAAATTTCACCATTTATGGTACCAGTGTCTTCTGGTTTCAAATAAACACTTATTACTCCCAGAGGAGTTGGACATCCTGCATTCAAAGAAAATTTCAAAGGACGCCCATCGTCGCAAGCATATAATTTAATTGCTTTTGTAATTGGTGCTAATTCTCCAATCGATGACAATTTCGATATGGAGATATTTTCATCATAAATATCCGGTTGACCTTGAATGTAATTTCCCCAGGTTTCCGTAAAATTTCCAATTTGAAAATTTTCAGGTGGAGTGACAATTGCTCCACTAACCATCATGTTATTAATAATTCCACATTGAGCTCTGATTCTTGCTTTTTGTGCCTCTTTCAAAACTTTCTTGGCCTCAGTAATTCCCTTCTTAAAAGAAGCCGATGCTATAGATGCAGTAGGCATATGATCTTTATAACTATTTGAAACAACTTTACTGATATTTGTTCTCATAAGACGAATAGTTTTTAAACTATTCTTACCATTTGTAGCATTAGTAATATGAATATAGAGAACTGAAAAATCATTAGTCAGAATATACATTTTAAAATTATCGGTTTTGGTTATTCCAGTCAAAGCTATATCCATTTCTTTAGTAGAAAATCCTAAAATTATAACGTCGCTATCATTCTGAAAAACAGGTATGTTGAATTGAGAAAAATCTTCCCTTTTAAGTAGAGCTTCAACCAATACGCATTCATTTTCTGTAGATTCTTGAACAAAAAGGCCAAATTCGTTTATGATAAAGGATGAAGTTATAAAATTTCTAAATAATACTTTAGCCAAACACCGAAATACCATAGCATTCTGTGTAGCTATATTCAAAAAGATCTGATTGTTCTGATTTCCATTCATCTTTGGTTTTTTTTAAACTTTTTTACTCCTTAAAACCAACTTTTAGAAATACAGTTTAGGAAGAAATTAAACGAAAAGCGAAATTTTTTGATGATAATTAAACCTTAGAAATAAAAATAAAAAGCAATCTTCGAAATGAGTTTTAGCCCAAGTGTATTCGGACCGCATTACTGGTCTTCCAAAAATCAGGCCCAAAATCAAAAATCGATTTTTTTTTGATAGGAATACATCAAAAATATAATGGAACTTGTTAGAATTTATACCTGTACTAGTAAACTTCATACTCGAGATTCTGAGTGTCCTTATCCTAAAGATCAAATTCCTGAAAGATGGATGAGAGCTGATCCACAGATACTAACTGGTAGAATTTTCAAATCGTGCTGGTATTGCAGAGAGAAAGATCGGGTTCGTAAAGAAAAGAATGAGAAAGCGAAATTAGAAAAGAAAGAAAACCCGGAAAGTGAAACAATATCAAGTAACGTAGCTCGGTGTTTAAGTAATTTTCATCGTAAAAGATTAGAATTTCCATTTCACTTCTATGAAGTCCCAGAAAAATGGTTAAGAGATGATCCATCGAATACCGAAAGCGAAATTTTAAAAATTTGTTGGTGTTGTAGACATATAGATGAAAATTCAATAGAAATCAAAAGTGTAAATGGTAAAACTTATTGTTGTAGTAGTGTTATACATACTCCTTATCGGAATTTTCCTTTCCTCAAAAATTCAGTTCCTGAAAAATGGATGAGACAAGAACCACAATATTCAAATAGTAAAATTTTAAAAACTTGTTGGTTTTGCAGATCCAAGGATGGAACATATAGAGGAGGTAAAAATATTAAGAAAGAAAAACAAGAAGATTTAGAAGAGGATATTTCACCTTTGAAAATCAAAGGTCTACATTCATGTGTCAGTAATCATCATTATCCTATAAATAATCCAATATATCCTAAAATGTTAGTACCAGAAAAATGGATGAGAAAAAATCCAGAAGATGAAAAGAGTGAAATATTAAAACAGTGTTGGCAGTGTAGACAAATAGATAAAATTACATGTAAAGAATATAATGATCGATTTAAAGAACATGCAGCTAAGCAAAAAGAATTAGTTTTAGAAGGCAAATCTGATATTATGTATTGTCCCTGTAAACATCATGGAAATTCTGTATACTCTGAATACTCTCGACATGAAGTCCCTATAGATAATTTTAGAAAAGAACCAGGAGATCCTCATAGTGGATTTTTCGAATACTGTATTGATTGTAGAACTGTTAATAATTATAAATGCAGAACAGATCATAATATAAAACTATCTAATGCCGGAGATAGACTATTATGTTATAATTGTTTAAAAGATATTACATATGGTGGGGCTTTTGTTAAAGAAGATGGTTCTAAGAGTAAAAGATGTATAGACTGTAGAGAATATAATATGAAGCACAAAGCTGCGCGCAAAGAAGTATTTAAAAGGATTAAATTAGAATTAATAGAAAAACATGAAACTTCGTGTCAAAGATGTAAATGTTTATATTTTAAACCAGTAAGTGAAGATAGTTTAGTTGTTTTCAGATTAGATACTTATACGAAAGAAGGTCCGGAAAGGTATGTAAATTTTAATGGAATTGAATATAAAGCTAAAGAAATGATTGAAAAAGCTAAATATTTACTCGAATTATCTATTATTGATATGGATCATTTAACTATGAAAGAACAATTAGAAAGAGGAATAATAAAATCAGAAAACGAATTCATCCCTAAGAAGCAAAATATAAGCACCATACATAGTGAACATGCTATTAGGTTAGAAGCTAGAAAATGTCAACATTTATGTAGAATGTGTCATGTTATTGTTACTATTTCACGAGAAATAGGAGAAACACGCCATCAAGGCGTTAGAGGACAAAAACAAAGATATGTAAACTCTCTAAAAATAAACGGCTGTGTTTCTTGTGGATATAAGAACGAAGATGTGCCTAGATTATTTGATATGGATCATATTGAAACGAAGAGTATAGAAATATCTAGAATGATAATGTCAAGTGCTTATTCTTTGAATGACATCATTGAGGAATGTAAAAAATGTCAAGTTTTATGTAAGCATTGTCATATCGTGAAAACTATTCGTCAAATGGCTACGAAAAATTTTCCGGTTAAATATAAATGAAGAATTTATTAAATTTTCTTATTTAATAAAAAGACTTTTTTTAAAAAATTGAGAAGTTAATATTCAATGAGTCATAATCCAAATTTCTTTGGTCCCGCGTACTGGAGAAGTTTAGAGTGCGAAGCTTCCGCTGCAACAACTGAGGAAAAACGTAAGTTGTATGTTGAGAGATTAAATAACTTAACTATTACGCTTCCATGTGAAAAATGTAGAAAACATTTTATTCAGAATATAGCAGATTTTCCAGTAGAACCATACGCTAATACTAATGTTAGTTTGTTTTATCATATTTGGAAACTTCACGATACAGTAAATCAGCAATTAAAGAAACCCAAGGAACAATGTTTAACTTGGGAAGAAGCTTTTGAAGTTTATTTTGGTAAACCTCCTCCTCCAAACAATACTGTGGAAGATTATTTTCCTGAATACAATTCTCCTCCTTCAAATTTTAGACCCAGTACTGAAATCGAAAAACAAGTAGTTCAAATGCATGAAAAACACCTACAAGAAAATCATAGTAATTGTAAAAATTGTGGAGGGACAGTTAAATATGAGAGTAAAAAACAAAGCTATGAAGATTTCAGAGCTCAACAGAGAAGAAAATTCATCAATAAAAATCAATAAAAAACTGCAGCACTTGAACTTCAAGCTTTAAAGAAATTTGACAAAGCTAAGACAAATTCATAAAATTTGAAAATTAAAGTTTTCAAAAGTAAAATTGAAAACATGTCTACCAAAACAAGAAATTTTGCCCACAACAGACTTACTAAAAATCCTAATTCAACATATAAGGGAAGTAAAGGTTCAACTTTCAAAGAAGAAAAGAAGAAGGAATCTAATGTAATTGAAGAGAAAGAAGAAATATATCCTTTAGGGATTTCAGGAAATTTCCTTTCTGACAAGGAAGATACGGTTAGAGATATTATTGAAGATCTACTTCAAATAAGAAATATAGATAAGATGCCACTCAAAAATAGTTTTATCGAAATAGAAGTAAGATTACTTGGAGTAAAATCTGAAAGAGCCTCTGATAAGTTTAACCGCTCTCTAGCTTGGCTCAAAAATAAATTTCCGAATGTTAAAGAAGAAAATTTTCAAGAAACCAGATATGATATTCAAAATATGGCGGATTATACAGTAAATGTTATCTTTAGAAATAATATAGGTAATTTAAAATTCAAAAAGAAAGGAAAAGACATTATCCCTCTAGCAACAGTAGGAAATATTGCACCTATTCTAGGAATATCTTTAGAGTCTGATCTTAGTATTCAATACGATTTACTTCATTTAAATCCTATTGTAAGAAAAAGAACGAGATGGTCATTTCCAATCGATAATACGACACATATTCTTTTAGGTTTACAACAAGCAGTTACTAGATACAACATGTCCCTTTCGAAAATTCAAAATACTTTTCCTATTCCTGATCCAGTTAAAGCAAGAATAGATTTGACCAAATCCGAAGACATAAAAACGGGAAATATTGAATACTCGATTGAAATAGAATTAGATTCTAAAGAAATCAAAGAACTTAATCAATCTCAAATTAACTTGTTGGATACGTGGATAAAAATATTTTCTGTCATCATTAATCGTACCGGTACTTTTTTGACTACACTTGATCTTGAATCCATATCTATCAGAGTTAACAATTTAGTTCCAATAAGTAAGGATATTAAAAGAAACACTATGATTCCTAGAATTTTACTGAATAAACCTAAAGATTTGCAGAAAAGGGACGTATCCTGGTTAGATCCTACAACATCTACTTTGTTTATGAATTTATCAAATTATGATGACCAAAAGGATATTCAATACAACACTTTGAAAAAGAATAAGTTATATTTTCCATTATTTGCAATTGATGGAGGATATCATATCTCCCTAAAGGCAAACGGTGAAAGATATTTATTGTTTTTCGACGTGGATGGGATTTATCTTTTGAATCCTTTATCTAACATAATAACTAAAATTAGTGGAACTAAAACCATATACCCTGATGCTAAAGATATCCTTACTGGTACACTTTTCGATTGCGAATTAATCACCAAAACCGATATGACTGGAATTTCAGAAGATTACAAGATTTTAGTTTTCGATATATTGGCTTTAGAAGGAAAGGACATAAGAAATCTTAAATTCACAGAAAGGTTAGAAAAAATAGAATATGCAATTAAGGAACTCTATGACATTACAACTAAAATCGGTCCTAAAAATCCAGATGGCAATAAAACTATTCCTTTTCTCACTCTAGCTTTGAAACCAGCAACTAAATTGATAGATCCACCAAATAAAGAATTAAAAATAATAAATGAAACTACATACAATTTGTTATGTAAAAAGAATGCGGATGTCTTTTTTCAACAGATTGCAGAACAAATTAAAAGTTCTAAATTGGAACAAACTACTGTAGCTTTAAATGGTAAAGTAATTAAATGGGATACGGATGGTAATATTTTTACTCCATCAACTAGGCCTTATTTAGAAAATACTAACACGTTTCAACAAAAGGTTAAACATCAAAATTTCTCTTTAGTTAGAAAATTAAAATTCAATCTTACTATAGACTTTTACGTAACTAAAACCAATGAAGGTATTTCTATTCAATCATATTTTGTTCCATCATATAGAGAAAGAGGAGCAAGAAAAGATAATAGTCATGTTCCATTTCAGGGAAGTCGATTTTATCCTTGGAATGGAAATTTCGAATTCAACGAATCCATGTTAGATAAAATTTATGAATTCGAATGGAAATGGTCAGAAGTGTTTTTAGATTACGCATTTATTCCAATTCGCGAAAGGCAAGATCGTGATGTAGCCAATGAATTAGAAGTAGCACAAGAAGTGTGGGATTTGATTAACGATCCGATTACAGAAGATGACATTACAGGAAAGAATCTTAGTTTTATGAGACGTTATCATAATAAAGCGAAAACTGCAATGCTAAAAGATTTGGCTTCAAAATTTGATTCTCCAATATTATTGGATTTTGGATCAGGCCAAGGAGGAGATCAAAATAAGTGGGATGGATTTGAAAATGTCTATGCTGTGGAACCAGATGAGATGAATTTAAGAGCATTCATCTCTAGGTTAGAAAATAGAAACGAAATAAGCGAAACCATAATTTCTGACGTTGAAAATAATTTATCTGCACATTATTCTCGAGCTTCTGCTTTTCATTCAAGATCTGTAATTAAAGAAAAATGGAGAAAAATCGAAATCATAAACGCAAAAGTTGAAGATATGGAGATTTTAGAAAATAGAATTCCTATGGGTAAAATAAATTGTTGTACGATGTTTAATGCTCTGACTTTCTTCTACGAAAATTTAGAAAAACTCAATATCTTAATTAATACGATTAAGGCTTTTCTTGTAGAAGGAGGATATTTTTATTGTATAGCTTTAGATGGAGAATTATTATTGAATTCAATGAAAATCCCTGGAACTACAGACATTTATAATACAATTAAAACCAAAAATCTTACTATAAGAAGAGCAGAAGACAAATCTTGTAGAAAAATATTCATTAAAATAGAAGGAGGAATCGTGCGTGGCCAATTCGAATATTTAATCAATACTGAAGAATTTGTTAATTTAATGTCGGATAATGGATTTAAATTAATGGAAAGTAGTTATCTAAATGAAGAAACGTTACTTTCTACTGAAGAATATTGGTTTTCGTCGATGTTTAAAATCATGAAATTTAGATATTTCACTAAACCGAAGATCTTTGGTCAAGGATTAAAATTTATGGAAAGTAAAATTGAAATCTCAAATTTTTCTAAAATTCTTATTGAAAAGATGAATGGAGATCGCATTCTAAAAGCTTTGTCTCCGACCCAAGATCCTCAAGAGATTCGTTCTACTAAATTGAGATCTGTTGGAAGATTGATCAGAATAGGAACTCCACAAGACGGTTCTTGTTATATTCATGGAGTTGTTGGGGCCTTTTCTGGTTCATATCGAGCTTTATCTACTCCAGAAAGGCAAGCATCTATGGTTCAATTGAGAGGAGATATGAGTAATAATTATACCCAAGAAATCCACGATTCGATTGGAGATGGATTTTTTAAGGGATCAGAAAATCCGGCGTATAGTTATGCTAACATGAAAGAAGCTTTAGCTAGAACTACATTTTGGATAACTCAAGAATTGATGGAATTTATTGGAGATCAATTGGACACCAACGTTTATATTTTGAGAGGTATAGATGCCGAACCTTATAAATTTGGATATGCAAATAGCCATATCAAGTCTGGAAGAAAGAATATTGTGCTTTATTTGATCAACGATAATCATTACGAAACTGTAGGTTTGATGGAAGACGAAAACACTGCTAGAACTGTGTTCGCCGATAACCATCCTTTAATCGTTGAAATCAGAAAATACATTTAATAACGAATTAATTCGTTATTTCAACAAACATGATTGTGAATTTGAATCAAAAGAGAAAAATGCCTTTTGAAAATACCAAAAGCTTTATAAGGATCAATCGAATTTTCCCATTCCCATTGATCCTTTTTGGACTTAAATTTTGGGATCTCGATCCAAATATCGCTTTCTAATTCATGACCGATAGTTATAGACCTTTCTTTCTTTAAAGGATTATTTAATTTATAATTTTGAGAAATGTCCTGTTTAGGAGAAGAATAAATTTTATCTACTTCCACAACAAAATATTTATCCATATATTTTATATTATCAGATCCTATATAGGTCTGAGTTATAGGAGAATTAAAGTAAGGTTCTCCATTTTCTAGTTTATGTTTAGTTTCTTCAAGGAATTCTCTACATGCAGTTTCGAATGGTTTTTCTCTTTCGTTAGCTCTACCTTTTGGAAAAATAAAGGGAACAACATCTATTTGACACGGAATTTCTTCATCTATAATTTTCATTAGATCTTTAAGTTCATCGAATCTTCGAAGAGCTTGATTTTTCAGGTTAAAATAGGACCCTTTTGGATCATGATCTATCCAATAATCATCCCACAGATCATCAAATTCACATTCAAGAATTTTTCTTCTTTCGGTTTTCGATAGTAGTGAAAGTAATTCAAATAGTTGATGTTTTTGTGAATAACCTCTTATCACAATATCATATTCAACCGTATTTCTTTTTCTAAACATATGGTAATAAACTTTTTCTTCTGAAATCATCATTTCTATTATGCCGTAAGATATAGTCGGTGCACGATTTACAATTTGTATGTCTAATACTTTATCCATATTTAAATCAGGATATTTATCCGATAAATATCTTTTAAATCTATTCCAACATCTTCCATGATTAAAAGATCGGTCTATTGTTCTTTCATCATCTAAACTTATCATTCTAAAAGAGTTACCTTCCATTTTTTGTTTTAAATTTAAGAAGATAAGTTTTTTCATTTTTTAAACCACACTTTGTCTGTAAAATTATTCCACAGAATGGATTTAAAATTTTAGAAAATTCAATAAAAATGGAAGAGAAAGGAAAAGACGAAGAAGATCAAACAGTTGAAGAAAAATCTTTTTTGACTAGAGTTGAAGAATTGATTGAAGTTTTAATTAGGATTGATGGATTTGAAAAGCATGCCGGATTGAATTTAGCTAAGGAAGCTATAACTACGGCTTCTAAGAAAGGAGGAAGACAAGGCGTAGTTTTGGAAGATATGATACAAGACAAATTTGAACAATTTTATATGAAAGGAAGAAAGGATTTACTCAAAGAAAAGATGGAATTTTTGATTGAAAATGACATTAATATAGTTTTAGATAAGAAAGGAGAATCATTTATACCCATTTCTGAGATTTACAGAAAATGTAATGAAGAAGATATTAACTCTATCGCTACAATCGACGCATGTATTTATTTTGTAATTCAACATGTTTGTCCTCAAGAAGATTTGGATAAAATTTTAGAAATTTGTCAAAGTTATGAGCCAGATGTTGAGGAAAATCCTGGAGGATTTTTAGGATTTGTTAGTAGTATCGTCGGACGAGTTTCAGACAAATTGAACAAATCGGATTCTACAAAAATGGAAACTGAAGATGGTAAGATTGATGTTAATGCTATTGGAGGTGTAGTTCAAGATTTGATAGGAGATGAAGTTATTAAGGATTCTATGCGAGGTATGATGCAAAATATCACGAATGAAGATTTTGACGTACAAAATGTAATTAGTAGTCTTTTGAACCAGCCTGGTATGAAGAAGAAAAAGAAAGACAAACAGAAAAGTTCAGACGAAGAATAAAAAAATAGAAATTTAATTTCTATTTAAACGAAATATTTCAAAAGTAAAAGGGATGAAAGGTAAAAAGAAAGTCGATGAATTCGAAGAGACAAAAAAGGAGATCGAAAGAGCCATGGTTCAAACCATAAGAGAGATGTCAAATTATATTTCAGCTATCACATCAGACCTCGAAGAGAAGGAAGAAGAAAGGCTAGAAATAAAGCCAGATTTGGAAATTATTTGGAAAGGATCTACCTTTAAAGTAGAATTCATTGAGAAATGCGCCTTAAATTTATTGTCAACAGAAAAGTTGATTAAATATTACATTACTGTCGTTTGGCCTATGAAAAAGTGGATTTTAGGAAAAAAC
>Ga0116192_1003251_pt1 | contig 10241 bp, 11 predicted proteins | sample AD_UKC113_MetaG_FD_89876 | JGI IMG/M metagenome (GOLD analysis project Ga0116192, IMG submission 89876) | Active sludge microbial communities of municipal wastewater-treating anaerobic digesters from Hong Kong - AD_UKC113_MetaG | ecosystem: Engineered > Bioreactor > Anaerobic > Digestate...
CAGGGATGCAAAATTAAAACAGGAGGGGCTGGGAGACGTAAACAGAAATCAGGGGTATAAAAACGTCTTGAATAGTGGAAACGTCAATCTTAAGACTCCATTTACGTTTGTTGCTTATGGTGATGAGTTCACTATTGATGGTAATTTGGATTTAGGAGAAAATTCAATAACGGATGTGAGTATAATAGTTGAAAATCGTATGAAAGAAGCTGCACCGACTACAGTTTTTAAAAATCCTGATTTTCTAGATGTCGGTGGGATGAATAGCAAAAAGTACAGAGATCTTATACAGATAGATGTTAGCAGATATACTAAAATTTCAAAGGCTACACTGTCGCTATGTTGGTATTATCCGGCTAATGTAAGATCAAAGGATACTGTAGTTGAGATTTATAGACCTGCTTCGTGGAATCCTGATTACGCAAGTTGGAATTTGAGAGATAAAGGTATTTCATGGAAGAATGCAGGTGGAGATTGGTACGATAAAAACGGAGTTTTGCAGGGAAACACACCTTATGCAACTCTTACAATTAAAGGAAGTGTAGTTCCTGATAGTAAATATTATGATTTTGATATTACAGATCTTGTAAATGAATATGTAAGCGGGAAATATGAGAATACCGGACTGATTCTCAAAGCGAAAGCAGAGAGTGATAATTACATTGCTTTTTACAGTTCAAAAGGGGATAAGAAACCTATATTAACGGTAACTGAAGCTGTTATTGAACCTGATACTCCAAATGATGATACGCAGACTACGCCAACAGCAAATACTTATATTATGATAAAATGCGATTCTTTGACAGAGGCACAGGCTCTTATTCCTTATGTAAAGGGAGTAATTGGGGATAAGACTATTGAAGTTTATTCTAAGGCATAATTAAATTCTCTTTTTTTCTTTTTTGGATTTATCTTTTAGCTGATGCTATTTTGATCTCAGGGAGAGTAGAGCCTCGCGCCATAGTAAAACAATGCTTTTTCTTATTCTTCTTTCTTCATAAGAATTTATCATTTTGTTTATAAACACACACTTTACAGAAAAGTATATATCTCTATAAATACATATATTATAGTGTCAGTGGTACACTGATTTGAGCTTGTCTGAGTTTGAAGGTTACGGAGAACGATGAAGCAAGAAATGATATGAATCTGTATCAGTTCCAACCGTGCGGATGATAGATGCAGGGAAATTATCATAGTACCTCGTTTTTCTAGGAGGGACCGTTTGAAGCGTTATAAGTGCGGATGATAGATGCAGGGAAATTATCATAGTACCTAGCGCCTCTAGCCTTTCCTCTTTTCCAGAGAGTGCGGATGATAGACACTAAAAAATCGGAGAACCAACGATGCTAAAAGCCTATAAATACAGAATATATCCAAATAAAACCCAAATAGAACAAATTGAAAAGCAGTTTGGGGCGTGTAGGTTTGTCTATAATTGGGCTTTAGAACAGAAAATAAAAGCTTATCAAACTGATAAAACAACCCTTTCATGTTTTACAATTACTAATCACCTAGCCATTCTTAAAAAATCAGAATGTTATGAATGGCTAAATGAAGGGAATTCTCAAGCCTTGCAGATGGCTATAAGAAATCTTGATAATGCTTTTACTAAGTTTTTCAGAGAGAAAACTGGATTCCCGAAGTACAAGAGTAAAAAGAACCCTGTTCAATCTTTTCAGATCCCTCAGCATTATACAGTGGACTTCGAGAGAAAGCGAGTAAAACTCCCTAAAATTGGAAAAGTTAAAGCTTCTTTTTCAAGAGAGTTCGAAGGAACTTGTAAGACTGCAACAGTTTCAAGATCTACAACCGGGAAATATTATATATCTATATTAGTTGAAGATGATAAAGAACTTCCTGAAAAAGAAGAGTTTAACGAAACGTCAACTATAGGGGTTGATGTTGGTATCAAGGATTTTGCCATACTTTCGAATGGTGAAAAGATTGATAATCCTAAGTACCTGAAGAATTCTCTTGTAAAACTACAAGTTCTCCAGAGGAAAGTAAGCCGTAAAGTAAAAGGTTCCAACAACTGGAAGAAAGCTAAACTTAAATTGGCTATATTGCATGAAAAAATAAGTAATCAGAGGAATGATTTCCAGCATAAACTTTCAAAGAAACTAATCAGCGAGAACCAAGCAATAGCATTAGAAACTCTGAAAGTTTGTAACATGGTTAAAAATCACCATCTTGCACAGTCAATTAGTGACGCTGGATGGTCTTCTTTTGTTTCAAAACTTGAATATAAAGCAGAGTGGTATGGTAAAACAATATTAAGAATAGGAACTTTTGAACCCTCTTCTAAAATATGCTCAGTATGTGGATACCATAACAAAGAATTAACTTTAGCGGTTAGAGAATGGATTTGTCCTTCATGCAACACTTCCCATGATAGAGATATCAATGCAGCAATTAACATTAAGAAATTTGCACTTCAGGATCAGAATCTTATAGGTATTTAAAAAATAAATTACACCGTAGGGACTACGGGCAGAGCTTAGGGACTTACTGACATAAGTCAGGGGAATGAACTAAGAATCCCCGTCATTTATGGCGGGGTAGTTCAATCGAAAGCTTAAGACTCGAATCCTTCTTTAATCAGGATGTTAATTGCATCCTGAAATCTCTCATATATCTTATTCCCTTCTTTTTTATGAAAATCCCTATGATCCTTCAAAACAGATACAGGCTGTTTATATCTGGATTTACGAGGAAGATGTCCTTTATCTACTTCTAGAAGTTTCATTATTATATATTTAAAATTAAAAATATAAAAAAGGATAACAGTGTAACTTTTGGAATTTTGATATGAATTTAATTTTATAATATTGATTAAACATTTAAAATCAATATCATATGAATATATCACCCCATAGGGACACACCCCTAGCAAACATTTAAACATTTAATCAAACGGCTAAAAAAATAAAGTTTAATTTTTTACAAAAATAAAGCCATGTTGTAGAGTTATAAAGTTCTTTCTATATATACTTATCTAATTAAAGTTTTATCGCGAATTAAATCCGAAAAAGAATATGTTTAAATGTTTGTCAAGGGGGTCGGTGTGCTCATATGTATCTATGTCTACATACCGAAAATAAATGTTCTTGTGGCACATAAGCGGTTATTTCAAGACATTTGAACATTAAGTGTTTTTAATGTTTGCACGTTATAAACATATCTTTAAATACTAGAAATGACATATAATGTTTTATGGAAGACATTATAACTGACATTGATGATATATTCGGAGACGAGAAACAGCGTATCCTCAGAGATGCACAGGTCTTATCTCCTGATTATGTACCAGAACAGCTAATAGGACGTAAAAAAGAAATTACAGATCTTGCTAAGATTTTCAAACCAATTGATTTTAAAGGATACCCTTCAAACGCTTTGCTTTTTGGAAAATCGGGGTCAGGAAAAACAGTAGTCGTCAAGTTTCTATTGCATAAACTAATAGAACGTTTAGAATCTAAAAAACTCATGGATCATCCTCTAAGATGGGTATATATCCAATGCAAAAAACACCGTACTGAGATAAAGGTTCTTTATGAGATTATCAGACAGCTTGATCCTAAAACAAAAGTTCCAAAAACAGGTCTTGCTCCCGATGAATATTATGATTCTCTGTGGGATTTAATCAAAGATCAGAACATTTCTCTCATATTGGTTCTTGATGAAATCGATGCCCTCAATGCAGGAGATCTTTTGTATAATATCAGCAGGGCCGGAGAATCACACCAACTTCCAGAACGTCATTTCTTAACAACCATAGGTATTTCAAATGACTTTGATTATGGTAAAAACCTTGACAGTAGAACCAAATCATCTATGATATTCAAGGATGTAATATTCGAGCCTTATAATGCAGAACAGATTAAATCTATTTTGTGTGATCGTGTAAAACTTGCTTTTTTTAAAGGAGTAATTGCTAACGAAACAATAGAATTGTGTGCTGCCATTTCAGCTAGAGCGCATGGAGACGCACGGAAAGCAATAGATTTACTCAGGGCTGCGTCTTTGTATGCAGAAGAAAACGGTTTTTCTCAAGTTCTGCCGGAACATATAGACAAGGCATTGGACGGGCTAGACGATGACAGATTAATGAAAATTGTCACCTCTCTTCCATTGCATGACAAGATCGTGCTCCTTTCGATTCTTAAAAACACTAACTATAACAGACCCATCACAAACGTTAGTAAAATCACGAACATGTATTACAAAATATGTGACATGATAGAAGAGAAACGCAAAGGGAGAACCACAGTTTCAAACAAGATTGGAGAATTTGAAACTATGGGATTTATAAAAGTCTTGTCTGTGAAAAGAGGAAGAGGAGAAGGTGGAAGAGAACTTGAATTAAGTGTTTCTTCAAGAAAGGTTCTTGAGGACTTAATTTATCAAGATGACGAGTTAGCAGATTTAAAAGATTTCAACCCTGCAATGTTCAACTGATGGTGATTAATATGATAATTTCAGTCTCAAACCCATCACATGTATATCCAATATATTCAGGGCAAGTTAACCAGAGAACGCGTATTCAATCAAAAAAAGAAATCGACCCTCAAATAAAACTATACTTTAAATATGGAGAACAGGCTTCATGTGTAAGTTGTTTAGTTTCCCCCAATGTAACAGGGAGAAAATGCCCTGTCTTCGATCCTAAAACATATTCTACACATTACAGATGCCCTTCTTATGGAAATTATATGGGAAATGCAAATGTTATAGAAATAAAAGATTATGATTCATTCAAGAAAATTAAAGATAAGAAGTCTTGGGCTTTGCATGAAGGCTTCAAGACTATCAAAGAAGCAAAAGAGTGTTATTCAAAGTTGATGGGTTCAAAATGGGAAACATATCCGCTTACTGTTGTCAGATGGGAACTTGTAAGGAGAATATGATCTCCTACAGTTCAGATCTCAAGTGAATCTTTAACAATCTCGATAAACTCATCCTTCTCCACATCAGTAAGAACCTCTTTCCCTCTCAACTCTAAAAGCCTAGAATGAGAAAGAAGCACTTGAGACACCATATACTTCTTCCAGAAGGGCTTAAACAATTTCCGAAAGAGAGCAAGCACCCCACCAAAAATTAAAAGCAGGATGCCTTCAACGTTTGTTATATCAAAATCTAAAGTAGACATCCAATCACTTCTTAATAGATACATTACAATATATTACTTCATCGGGATTCAAAAACTTAAACTTCTTCGTAGAAGAAAACCAAACACGAAGCATTTCCCCTGATCCCCCTGCTACAATGCCAAATTCTCCGGCTGAAGTTTTGATAGTTACCCCATGAAACGCAGGAACATCATACTTCTTTCTGATGTGCTTGAGAACAGCATCAGTAACCATGTTTCCCTCTCATTTGGATTTCATAGCCTCTAAAACCATGATTCCAACTACTTCAGCATCTTTCAGAGAGAATGTCCCGTCATCTGCAAGGCGTTTCTCACCCTCTGCAAAGATCATTCCTACTTCTGCAATAGAGAGATTACCTATCGCAGCTTTTACCTCTCCTTCAAGTTTAGAATAATCACCGGAAATTAGACCCTGCGATTTAGCATATGCGTACATGGCAGTTATAGATACTAAAACACCGCCGCCAAACCCACTAACAAGAGAAAATATATCCATCGTTTTTCACTCCGTTATTTTTTTATCCAACCATCGGGAACATGGATTCCTAAACCTACGCCAAGCAAGAATAGAATTCCCTTCAGTAAGAATCCATCCTGATGAGTTAACACAAGAGCAAGCCCTATAACAATAACACCTATGATAGACGCGAGGAAAATAGGGTTGCATTTTTCATATTCCGTTTTTAAACACCCCGTTAAAAAAATTACTTATATATAATTATAGTTTTCAAAATATTTAAAGGGGTATTAAAAGAGTTAGACTGTTAGAAAGTCCTAGAAGCCTTGATTCCTAGCACCGATTATGATTTTTCCGTATCAAAGGATAATATTATATATATCTATTCCAATTACAGTCCCATTTGCCCCAACATTCAGCATATATCCTCCATTGTCAATAGACTGTTTAGCTTCTCCCTTCTTGAATTTTATAGAAAAAATGTGATTCTGCTCATCATAAGAAAAAGTAGTATTGACCTTTTGGAGTGCATCTTTGAATTGCTTCTTTCTTTCGAGAAAAAGAGCTTTTGTCAGAGCATCCATCTTAGAAGAAACTTTACATGGCTTTATTACAGGCTCAGCATTGGCATAGAACTTATGATAACGTGCAAGTAGTTCATTCGGTGGAATAAAACGATCTGAGAGGCTTAGACGAAGTTTGTCCTCTTGCTGACGGGCGATATCTCCTAGAGTGGTGTTTTTACACATGGCAGTAACCTTTTTTTAGTGGTGGTTATTTCTGATTAAAAAATATAGAAGAAGATGTATTAAAAATATTGTATGTTATCACAAATGATTAAAACCTAATCAAATGTATTCTAAAGATGCAATCTTTATGGGTATAACACTATACCCTCTATTCCGTTTATGAATTCGGAATTACTTTTTATCTCTTAACTAACATGAGAACATCTACTGCATAGTAGGGAATTGGAGTCTAACCCTAGTTATCTCTTAACTAACATGAGAACAGGAACTTGAGGAAAAATTCAATGGGTTCTCTTATTCAGGTCTAACCCTAGTTATCTCTTAACTAACATGAGAACCCTAGAGTTTTTACCTCCGTTCTCAATTCTAGCTCATTAGAACAACTGGATTGTTTAAAAGACATCAAATAATGCCTCTTTGGATGTAACCCTACATCCTCTATTCCATTAAATGCATCTGGAATTACTTTTCTAATTATATTATAAGCTCCGTTCAAATCTGCATTAATTAAAATCCCGTTAGCTGACTTGAATAACCCTCTCTTAATTCTTTTTCCTGCATAATTCTCATGCTTACAAATTGGTTCATTGTCAATGAAAGAACACTTTGACGTATATCTCTCTTCATTTACAATAACTTCAATCCCGTTTTCTTCAGCTTTGTATTGAATCATCTGAATCAGCCTAGAAAATGGAATACTTACAAAAGTTTGATTGTTCTTTTTTCCCATGTTTACTTCTTGTTTCCATCCTGTATTATTCCCTATGACAATCGTTTTTACTTTATTCTCTGAAGCATAGTTAATTATAAACCTGCTTAACTTATGGAAATAATCTTTAATCTTGTTATTTCTAACATGATCTAACTTGGCAAGCTTATTTCCATATTTGATCTTCTGCTTATCATATATGCTCTGAACTCTTGCTTTCTCCTTATTATAAAACTGATTAATGCTTTTCACGATACCGCCCTTAACAACAATTGGTTTTGCTCCAAAGTTGTTTCCAATAGTTACGATGTTTGAAACGCCTAAATCAATTCCAATGACTCTTTCGGAGTTCAATTCTTCAGGAGAAACTTCTTTCTCGTAAACAATTTCACATACATAATTAAACTGATTTGGAATAATGCGAACTTGATTAAGTTTTACGTCTTTCAATCTTGTTTTTAATTCTAAGTTTACAACTTTAGGGAACTTAAGAATTCCACCTTGAATTTTACATTGCTGATTTGTAAAAATTAAGATGTTTACTCCATCTTTAGCTTTGTATTTTGGAAGTTTTGGTCTTCCTTTATACTTAGATGGATTCTTAGTCCAATCTTTAATAGATTTGAAGAATGACTTCCAATTTTTATCAAGCAGTTTGAGTATTTGTTGAGATGTTTGTGCAGGAAGTGATTTATACTCAGAACTTTCTTTTAGAAGATCGTTTAACTCGTAATACTTTATCCATTTACGGTTTTTAACGAACTCTTGCCTAATGAGATAGTTTGCAGCATCGTAGAGATTTTTTGAAGCGTGGGCTAGTTCTGAAATTGTTTCTGATTTGAATTGAATTTGTTCAGTTCTAGTCACGATTGCCATATTACTCGACCTCTTTTTCGATGAAATCCGCTGTCTATTATATTCAGTCATCGCCATGCAAACTTAAAATGTAATCTAGTAAACTCATGTTATCAGGAATATGAATATGTTCACCATTTACTATCTCTTTCATTTCTGCTAAAGATTCAGATACGACAATTATTTTTGTACCGAACTTAGAGAATATGTAAGAGATGAATTCAAATCCAAAGTTGCTTAACCTATCTTTGGTAGCAATAATTACAGTATCAATTTTATAATCAAATATTTCGTCAAGCATTACAAAGAATTCTTTCCATTCTTCAAATGATGTTTCAGAAGCAATATCAGTATAAACATAGTTTATTTTATATCCAGAATTAAAAGCCCAGTTTTTTAATAGATCTACTTGGATCTCTAGATCTTTCTTCTGATTCGGAGTTGATACCCTCCCATAAATCACATTCTTTCTTCTCACGTCTTTATTTAAAAAAGTGTAAATTGATTCTTCATCGTAGTCATACTTCCCAGTAGGAAGTTTCATTCTTTTGATAAGTCCTTGTTCTGCATACCTATATAATGTAGGTCTTGAGATATGTAAAACTTTTAAGACTTCTCCAGCTTTCATGTAAGTATAATATACGCTTTGATTATATTTATACTTTATTATTTGATATTATCAAATGATAACATATGTTATGATTTTTGCTTAAAATTAAGAACTATAGATATCAGAAAAGAATAGTTGCTGTCTCTGAGATCTTCCCCCGAATACTCTGAGATAGCATTCATATGGAGATGTAATATTATCTCTCCAATTGATAAAAAAGTTATAGAAAATTAAGTAAGAATTAAAGATTTACCTTTTTCAAAATACTTACTTCATTATCAGTAACCTCTTTAACTTTTGTTCTCATCTCTTCCGATTCCCCTTCTGAGCATCCAACAACAATATAAGATTGTTTAGCCTCATCATAGGAAAGAACATACTTCCCCTCGTTGAAAATATCAATGCCGCCTGTACCAACATTATTTTTCTGTGTATTTTTAATGGAATTATTCTTGAGGAGGGCAATATATCCTGTATTTGCAGATGATGTAAGGTACTTCCCGAAGAGGATACCATAACCCTTGCAGTTCTCTATTTTGTTTCCTTCAAGAGTAAGATTAAATCCATCGGCTACTATGCCCCCAACACCTGAAATATGATTCTCCTTTGGCATTAATCCACAATTGATAATTGTATTATTACGGATTATCAGATTAGAGGCTGCTTTCAAATCTGTTGCCGTATGCCCTGCAACCCAAATCCCAGGACCAAGAGTATCCTGTATAGAATTATTCTCAATCAAAATATTAGAGCTTGTTTCATCTGCTTTAGAGTTCTCGATCTGCATCCCAGGAGCATAAGCTTCTGAAGTTCCGTAAATTGTATTATCTTTGAATGTAACTGCATGAGAGCCTTTACAACGCAATCCTGAGTTAGCCCTAGTATAAATGGTATTGTTTGAGGCTGTTACGTCTGTACAGCGATCTACGTAAAGCCCGTCATGCCCAAGCTTTGTCAAATTGTTATTCTCGAAGAGGATATTTTTAGAGTCGGTAAGTCTTGCTCCATCTCCTTGAGAATTTCGCATGGTGAGATTTTTAATTGTAATGTTGGAAGCTTTGTTTGCTCCGATAAAATTATGATAACCTTTTCCGTGTCCTACTTTTTGATTATCTTTGTTTCCATCGAAGGTTATGTTCTCGAAGAGGAAATTTGAACCTGTGCAATGGAAAATAGGAACTAACTGTGAGAAATCAGACGTTGGAGCATTTGAAATTAATTTTATGATTGCTGTATCTCCGGTTATCGTTGTGCCAGGATTTAGTTCATAGGGAGATTCTGCGGTGTAAGTTCCTTTTGTCAGGAAGATTGTATCATGTGAGAGATCTGCACCTACTTTATCAAAAGTAGATTGTTTAAGCGTTCCGCTAGTTAGAGTTAAGATCATGGGGGTAAACTCCGTTTTTTAGAAAAATATATAATATAAATATGTAAAGAATAGTATAAAAAGAGGGAACAGATTAAAGTAATTTACAGGATAGCTAAATCTTTTTTCAGTTTATCTAAGAAGGCGAGAAGACCCCGTTCTTTAGGGCGGGGATGAAAGCCGTCAACTTCTACATAATTCTTTTCTACAATTTATCATTTAGCTTATAAATAACCACTTTACAGAAAGTTATAAATATCTGTAAAACCATATAGTATAATGTCAGTGGTACACTGATTTGAGCTTGTCTGACTCCGGAGGTTACGAAGGAGGATGAAGCAAG
>Ga0116192_1003253_pt1 | contig 10239 bp, 9 predicted proteins | sample AD_UKC113_MetaG_FD_89876 | JGI IMG/M metagenome (GOLD analysis project Ga0116192, IMG submission 89876) | Active sludge microbial communities of municipal wastewater-treating anaerobic digesters from Hong Kong - AD_UKC113_MetaG | ecosystem: Engineered > Bioreactor > Anaerobic > Digestate | place...
CCCGGATGTTTTCATCCACCACAAGGTCAAGTTCCTTCCTCATGTCCTGAAGCCTGCGGATGACTTCCCTTGCATACCCTTCAGCTTCGAGCTCAGAAGTAAGGTTTGCATCCACATAAACAAGACCTGCACTGGATTCGGCACTCGCCGTACCTTCAGGAAGAGTCTCTTTGAAGTTTGCCATTCCAGTGGTGACTTTAACCGTGCTTCCGTCAGCCAGGGGAAGTTCAAATTCTCCTGTTTCGGCAAAAGCCTTCTTCAAAGCAAAGCCGTCAACTTTCTGCAGGGCAGGGATAACTTTTCCTGCATCCTTCTTGAAGACAGGCCCAATCTTTCCTGGGTCAGGGATAACCTCAAGCCCGAGTTCGTCCCAGCTCTGGCCAACACCTGTAAGCACGATTGCTTTCGAATTTGTCTGGTCCATAAGGACTGAACGCAGCCTTTCAACAGCTTTTGCTGCGTCTTCACTAACAGGGGAAACAACAATTCTGGATACTGGCCACCTGAGTTTTCTCCCTGCCTTCTGGCGGGCGTTTGAAGCTGCTTCCACAATTGAGCGGACAGTGTTCATGGCTGCTTCGAGTTCAGGATCAAGATAAGCCTCATTAACCTCTGGCCAGTCGCACATGTGGACTGACTCCAGTGAATTCGGGTCAACATTCCTGATAAGATTCTGATACATCTCTTCAGCCAGGTAAGGCATGAAAGGTGAGATCAGTTTTGTAATGGTTACATAGACCTCGTAAAGAACGCAGTAAGCTGCAAGCTTGTCCGGGTCATCAGCCTCGGTCCAGGTCCTCGGGCGGATAAGCTGAATATACCAGCGTGAGAGGTCTTCAAGAGCAAACTCCATGATCTCACGGACTGCTTTATGCAACAGGTACCCGCTCATGGCTTCGTCCACAGCTTTTACCACAGACTGTGCCCTTGAAAGAATCCACCTGTCTTCTTCCCGCAGGGCATCTTTTACAGAGTCAAGGCTGACCTTCATCGGGTCAAAGTTGTCAAGAGCCATATAAGGCAGCGGGAACCTGAAAACGTTCCAGAGGATATTGATGGAGCGGTTGATGGTCTCCACTTCTTCCATATTGAACTTCAGGTCATCCCATGGTGCGCTTGAAGATAGCACATAGGCACGCAGGGTATCTGCCCCGAACCTGTTTATGATATCCAGAGGGGAGATTACATTTCCAAGGCTCTTGGACATCTTCTTTCCGCCTGCATCAAGTGTGAACCCGTGCATGAGCACGCTCTTATAAGGCGCCCGTCCAAAGCCGACCATGCTTGCCCCAAGCTGCGAATAGAACCAGCCGCGGGTCTGGTCGTGCCCTTCGGTAATGAAGTCAGCAGGCCACCATTCGTCAAACTGCTCACGGGTCTGCGGAAACTTAAGGGTTGCCCAGGAAGCTACAGCCGAATCAAACCAGACGTCAAATACGTCTTCCACACGCTTTTTCTCTCCACCGCACTCGCAGGGTATGGCTACTTTATCCACGTAAGGGCGGTGCAGTTCGATATCGCCTTTTAATCCTGCCTTCTCCAGCAGTTCAGCTTTTGTTCCTATTACCTCAAGCTTTCCGCATTTTTTGCATTTCCATACAGGAATTGGAATTCCCCAGTAGCGCTGCCTGGAAATACACCAGTCGCGTGCACCCTCAACCCAGGTCCTGAATCTGGCTGAACCTGCCCAGTCAGGGTACCAGTCAACTGCATCGATTTCCTCAAGCATTTTTTCTTTGATTTCGGTAACCTTGAGGAACCACTGTTCGGTTGCGAGGTATATGATAGGAGTCTTGCAGCGCCAGCAGTGACCGTACCTGTGTGTAACAGTGCCTTCGGCAAGGAGCCTGTTGCGGGCTTTGAGGTCTTCAATGACAATGGGGTTTGCTTCCCTGACATTCTTGCCTTCATATTCCCCTGCTTCTGCTGTATAGGAACCATTTGAGCCCACAGGGCAGAGGATAGGGAGTTTATGCTTTACCCCGAGGTTGAAGTCGTCCATACCGTGCCCTGGGGCAATGTGCACACAGCCCGTGTTTTCCACGGTTACGAAATCGGCAAGGTAAACACCGTGCTTTATCTCGTTCTGGACAGGCACAAGGTCCCCTACAGGGCTTTCATACTCAAGCTTTGTAAGCTCTTCTCCAAGCATTGTCTCAAGCACTTCAAAGTCCACATACCTTCCCTGCTTGAGGACGTTTTTGATAAGTTCTGTGGCTGCGATAAGGATTTCTTCCGACCCGTCCTGCCTGATCGCTCTGAACCTGGAATATTCGTAAGCCGGATGAACTGCTACGGCTACATTTGCAGGGATTGTCCAGGGGGTGGTTGTCCAGATTACTATGAAAGTGTTTTCTTTACCCTTAACCTTAAATTTGACATAAATCGAAGGGTCGGTCCTGTCGGAATATTCAACTTCTGAGTCCGCAATTGCAGTTTCACAGCGCGGGCACCAGTTTACTGAACGCTTGCCCACATCAAGGAGATTCTTCTCACTTGCCTGCTTGAGGGTCCACCAAGCAGCTTCGATGTAATCATCTTTTAAGGTCATGTAGGGGTCCGGCCACTGCAGCCAGACACCAAGCCTCTGGAACTGCTCGGTCATTGCCTGCTTCTGCGTGATGGCAAATTCCTTACATTTCTCAATGAAGTTCTCTACCCCGAAGCTCTCGATATCCTTCTTGGACTTGAAGCCAAGCACTCCTTCGACTTTGACTTCAATTGGAAGGCCGTGCATGTCCCAGCCCGGACGCTCAAGGATGTAGCGGTTATTCATGGAATAATAGCGGAGAATGGAATCTTTAATGATCTTGTTCCAGGCAGTCCCCAGGTGAATATGCCCTGTAGTGTACGGAGGACCATCAACAAAAAAAAGCCTTTTTCCGGTTTTGCGATGCTCACGGGTTTTCCGATAGGCATCGCTGTCTTCCCAGAACTGCGTTACTTTTTTTTCTATTTGTTCTGCATTATATTTGGCAGTGATTTCTTTTATCATAGAAGACCTTCAAACGTGGTATCTTTTAGTTTATTTACTGAAGCATGGATATGGATTCTTTCCTTGATGAATATTTACAAAGGTTAGAGGACAATGGACTGAGTAAACGGACAATTGATAACAATGTATTCATATTAAAACCTTTTATAAAATGGCTTGACGGCAGGGAAGTCACAGATAAAACCTTCATGGATATCTAAGATTCCTGAAGCCTGTAAACTACACAGATAGTACCCTTTATCAATATCGAGCTATCTTAAAAAAGTTTCTGTCAACCGTTTCACCTGAGCAAGCCAGAAACATTAAATTAAAGGTAAAACGCAAAGAGCCACCTATACCACTATTCTTACTCAGGCTGAAGTAGAGCAGCTTATAGAGGCTTGCAGGAATCCAGGGGATAAAGCCTTAGTATCTTTTCTTTATGAATCAGGATGCTGTAAAGGTGAGTTAGTATCAATCAGGTTAGAGAATGTAGTTTTTACTGAATTTTGAACTCTCAAACCTGACTTTCAAATTGTCAGCCCAAATATGTTTATTATTCCCGCAGCAGTAAGATCAACTGCAAGAGCCGCAAGCAAAAGTCCCATAAGCCTTGTAAAGACAAGCATTCCATTATATCCTATTAATTTATGCAGACTCCTTGAGAAGAGAAAGATAAACAGGCAAATTATGAACGTAATTATTATCGAGATAATTACAATTGCTTTTTGTTGAATGCCTTCTGCCATTCCCATTATAACAATTACCGTGCTGATAGCGCCCGGCCCTGTCAGGAGTGGAAGTCCAATAGGAAAAACCCAGATATCTTCTCTTTCCTGCGACTGGGTAATTTCTTCCTCTGTGATGCTCTCTCTTGATACCTTTGCATGCATCATATCAAACGCTATGCTGAAAAGCAGAAGTCCTCCGGCAACCCTTAGCGAATCAACACTGATGCTGAATAGCTTAAGTATCATGCTTCCGGTAACTGCAAAAAAGAGGGCAATTACACATGCAAGCGTTACCGCTTTTTTGGCGATATCATTTTTTTCTTTTTGGGTCATTTTACTTGTCAGGGAGATAAAAGTTACAACTCCGCTGATAGGGCTAACAACCACAAAAATGGATGAGAATACATAGATAAAAAACCCGAGGTTGTCGGTTACCATTTTTTTACTCCTGCCCTTTACAGACTCGAGATTTCATTCATAATTTTATCATTCTTATAATAATTACCTTTTGATTTAACAGCTTTTATAGTTATTTATTACTGTAGACATATAAAGATAAATAATATAATCTGGGCATCTTGAATTTAAATTTGTTCAGATAGCTGATTTCACGATACTTTGATGAAGAAGTAAGAAGATAACTCTTTACCAGAAGACTCTCTGTATAATGGGAGTAATATTTGCGGGTAGCATCTATAAGGGTACATTTAAAGATAAGCTGAAACAACTCTTTAAAACTATTTATACACATTGACTGGAAATTAATTATCTGTAATCTATACTTATCTTTAATCCATGTAAACACAGGCAGTGATTTCAATGACCGGGGAGAAAATAGATAAAAAAATTTTTGAGGAACTCACCTTCATAAAGAAGCAGCTTGCGGAAATAAAGGAGCATATGGTGGATATAGATATGCTGCTCACCGCAGAAGAAAAAGAGCTTGTTTTCAGAAGTTTTGAAAATGAAGAGAGAGGAAGACTTGTACCATTAAAAAAACTTGAGAAAATGGAAATCTAAAGAGCCGAAAGAAAACTTAAATAAACAGAAATCTAAAGAAATATTAAATGAGGACCTTAAATGTTCGAAGTCTTTTTTGACATTCCTGCACAGGATTTTTTGAAGGAAGCCGATGAGAGTACGCATTCAAGGGTCAGAGAAATCCTCGAAGAGCTTGCTCTTGACCCCGTACCCCAGGGCGCAAAAAGAATAATCGAAAACCAGGAAAAAATATTCCGTTTCAGGTCCAGGCATTTAAGGCTGCTTTATAGAGTTGATTATGAAAAAAGAACCCTCGTAGTGATTACAATAGAACCCCTGTGCCGCATGTATCGATGAACTGGACCAGTTCCACTGATAATTCTCTGAGCCTGTTGAGAGTTGTTTATTAAATCGGAGGGTTACGAATACGATGTCCTTAAAATAAGGGAAGTGAACCTTCATCCGCAAAGTTTCGATTGCCTGAGTAAAAGAATCCCTGTTAAAGAATAATATATTTCCAGGAAACTGAGCGGGAAGCCGGAGAATATACCGTCTCAGGGTGGAGTTGCCGCGCACAATTTAATTTTTTGCTGTTTTTCCATTTTCTCAAAGAACACATAATAAAGTACGGCAGCCACCCCATAAATCCCACAGGTCAGAAGGAACGGAAGGGTATAATAAGCACGAGCCATCATCAAACCTCCTGCACAGGTGCTCAGGCCTACAAAGGTATAGCAACTCATCCATATCAGGCTGTTTACAGTTGCCCTTTGACCTTCGCTTACTATCTCCATATTGAAACTGCTCATAATCGGGTTTGCCATATTCATTATCGCTGTCCTCATAATATATCCGAAGGCAGCTGCTGAAAGTACGGATGTGGAGGTGAAGAGTAAAAGGAATGGAATTGAAGCAAGCTGGACAAGGGATATGACCTTAACTTTTCCGAACCCTTCTGTAAGTACAGGAACAAACATCAGGGTAAACATCATTACAAGCTGGGAAATGGAGAAGATTACGCCTATCTGTCTGGAATCGGCTCCGAGAACAATATCAAAGTAAACATTGAAATAAGGCAGAATCAGCCCCCATCCCATGCCTATGATTCCATTTACCAAAATCAGTTTTCTGATCGTTCCTGACCTTAAAGTCGAAAAAAGCGTGGAGAAAAGAGCCGGCCTATCTGTCAGCATGGTTTCTTTGCTGTTTATAAATACAAGAGGCAGCAGGGAAAACAGTACAGCAGCTAAAGATGCATATAATGAAAGCTGGTAAGCTCCCGGTCCTGCGGGATCGAGGTCCAGGAACTTGATAAAGACCTGCGGTAAAGTACCTCCTGCCAGGTTTCCCAGCATAACGCCTATGGTATATAACAGGTAGTACATCGAAAACAGGTGCATCCTTTCATAGCTAGTGGAGTTCTCGACCATGAATGTGGACGCTGTGACAATTTTGAGAGATGAAGATACCCCGTAGAGAACACTGAATAAAGCCAGCAGAAGAGGTGATGTGGTGGTGTACAGGACTGCAAAAGATATCAGAAGCAGCAGGCAGGACAGTAAAAGAGTATTTTTTCTGCCCGCCCTGTCGCAGAACGTAGCCGCAGGAATTGCAAACAGGCCGGTGGACATGGAAACAAGTGAGAGCATAAGCCCCAGGAAGTCCTCCCTGAATCCGAGTCTCAGGATATATAGATTGAATATTACATCATAAATTCCCAGGCTCAAAGAGATGAGAAAAATGTATCCCAGAAATAAACACGCATTCCGGCTGAAGCCATTAATCTTTGACATGTATCCTGTCGCCGCATTGATGGTCATGGTCAGGAGAAACTTGCCGTGAAAGAATTTACTGTTAAGCAAAGGGTGTTTTTTCATGCTAACTACTCTGAAAAAATTGAAACTATAATGTTGTCATTCTTTATTTTTTTCGTATTCCTTTCAGTCAGGTCTTTTGGTTCATCTTCCGGGTATTTAAAAACCAGAAGGAGGATAGCTGGGACATTAAAGGGAATGAGGATATAAACGGACCTGAATTCTCATGTTTGAGTTTATAGGTATTGATTTTTTGATATTAAGTTAAAGAATTTTCCAGTCTGACATTGTTTGTCAGACATTGTTAATGTCTTTAAAATAAACAACATCGTGACATAACTTCTTAATTAAATTTTTTTCATGGCTTACGACCAGCACCCCAATATTCCTTTCCTTAACTATGTCCATAACCGTGTTCCATATCTGGGCCTGAGTAATCGCATCCAGCATTGTGGTTATTTCATCGGCTATCAAATACATGGTTTCAGAGCCCAGAGCCCTTGCAAGAGCAAACCTTTGAAGTTCTCCTCCTGAAAGTTCATTGGGCCACCGGTTAAGCCAGCTTTTTTTTATTCCGAAAGAATCCAGAATATCCTGTGATATGTTACTCCCTTCGTTCAAAATATCTTTCATTTTCCATTTAGGGTTAACAGCCTTTTCAGGATGCTGGAAAACAAGCTGTATGGGATTGTATCCCTTCCCTGAGGCTTCTTTTTCGTCAATACTTACTTTTCCCTGATAGTTATTTTCGTAGCCAGCAAGTATTTTACACAGGGTTGATTTCCCGCTCCCGCTGTCTCCTATAAGACCCAGTACCTCTCCGCGGTCAAGAGATATACTGACATTATTTAGAATCAAATTATTTTTTTTATACCCAAAACTGATATTTTCACCTTTAAGACACATTATTGCACCTCACCACTCCTCCGTTAATCTTTTTAAATTGAGGAATGCCTCTTGAGCAAATCTCATTCTTTTTAGAACACCTGTCATAAAAGATACATCCGTCCAGCACCTCATCCAGCATTGGCTGATGCCCTTTAATCGCCTGGAATTTGTTCTGGGGAAGTGCGTTCCAGAGTGCACGGGTATATGGGTGCCTCAAATTTTCTCCGTCGTTTTTGAAATCCTCAACATTGGCTACTTCAAGAACCGTGCCTGCATAGAATACGGCTATTTTATCGGATATTTTCAGTGCAGCATCTATGTCATGAGTGATCAGTATCACTGCACAGCCCCTGTTTGCCATGTCTTTGAAGTAGCTCAGGGTTTCATTCAGAGTTTTTTCATCCAGCCCCGGGGTTGGTTCATCTGCAATTATTAGCTTTGCAGAACTCATTACGGCAGTGGAAACCAGAACTCTTCTGGTCATCCCTCCTGATAACTCATGGGGCAGCATTCCCTCAACATCAGGCTTTAAATCATATTTCCGGAAAATGTCTCTCTGGAGTTTCTTCATTGAACTCTCATCTTTCCCTTCAACACAGCCTATTACCTGATTAGAGATCTTCATCAAGGGATCCAGGTAGGTTATGGATTGAGGAATCAGAGCTATTTCTTTCCCTCTGATTTTTTCTTTTATCTCCTGGGTAAGTTCCCGTCCATCAAATTCCATTTTCCCGCCAGATTTCGCGTTTGAAGGCAAAATCCCCAGAATTGCATGGGCAAGAAGACTTTTTCCGGAACCGCTCGAGCCGACAACAGCTAAAATCTCGCCTTTATAGGCTTCTATGCTCAAATTACAGATTACTTTTAACTCAGTTTGCCTGAGTCCGGAGGCATATTGAATGAAAGAAAGGGAAAGGTCTTCTACTTTTAATAGAGCTTCAGTTTCCTTCTTTCCTACAGCATTTATTCCAGTTTTGTTTCCCATACTGACACCCTCTAAATTCATATTTACTCGTGTGAAATTTACTCGTATGAAACTCACTCATGTAAAGTTTATTCGTGAGCATTTTTAGGATCCATCAACTTTCCTAAATTTTCTCCTATCATATCAAATGCCAGGACCACAATCAACAGGGATAACCCCGGGAAGAAGGCAAGCCACCAGTATCCTGCTGAGAGGTATCTCATGGACTCTGACAGAATTATACCGATTGCCGGCTCATGGGGTGAAAGCCCAAACCCCAGGAACGTGACCGAAGCTTCGTGCAAAATAGCGTGCGGAAACAGCAAAATAGTACCCAGTATGATCTGGGGGATTAAATGGGGCAGGATATGTTTTGTGGCTATCCACCACTTTGATTTGCCGAGATTTCTGGAGATATGGATGTATTCCTGGGCTTTTAGCTGCTTGATTTCTGCCCTTACAACCCTTGTCAGGCTTGTCCAGTGAGTTAATGCAACCCCGGTAATAACTCCTGCTGCTCCTCCTCCCAGACCTATGGAAATAAGGATTATTAACAGGAGGTGAGGGATTGAAAGAGAAAGGTCTACAAGCCAGGATACAAATGAATCTGCGGCTTTTCCTGCACTTGAAAGTAAGCCCAGAATAACAGTAAGCACAGCACTGATCAGGGAAGCAAAAGCCCCGATCACTATACTCAGTCCCAGCCCTTCAAGGGTTCTTGTAAACATGTCCCTTCCCATCCAGTCGGTCCCGAAAGGATGTTCAAAGGAAGGAGCAAGGTTTCTGGAGCTAAAATCCGTGGGCAGGGAATCGCCGTCTACAAAGAGGCTGGAAACAACAATTGCAAGCAATAAAAGGGAAGTGAAGCCTATAATTAGAAGCGTCTTCTGCCTTAAATTCAGCCTGGGGAATAAGCTTCGGTTAACGGTTACAACAGCAGTACTCATGTCGTTGACTCCTGCTGTTTCATCCTTGGATCTATGAATTCATAGATGATATCAGCAATAAGGTTTCCAGAAAAGACAAACACAGCACTTACAAGGACAACTCCCAGAAGAAGCGGCACATCAGACCTTAAGCCCGCTGCTACCGTAGCCTGCCCGATTCCGGGATAGGAAAAGACCTGTTCAACCAGAACCGTGCCTCCAAAAAGCTCGCTAAAACTTAAAAACTGCAGGGTAATGGCAGGAAGGGCAACGTTTCTAATCCCGTGCCTTAAGACAAGGTCCAGCCCTTTTTCACCTCTGGCCTTTGCAAATAAAACATAGTCGCTGGACATTACTTCTATTAATTTTTCCCTGGTAAACATTGCAATCTGTGCAACTCCAAGTATACTCAGAGTCAGGGCAGGGAGGATTAAATGCTCTATCCTATCAAAAAAAGTTACGTTCTCAGCCGTAACGCCTATGGGTACACTTAAGCCTATGGGGAACCAGCCCAGTTGAACTGAGAATACCATCAGCAGAACCAGAGCCAGCCAGAATGTTGGAGTAGCAGTCAATACATAACAGTAGGTTTTTATTGCCCTGTCAAACAGCGTCCCTTTATACATTCCGGATGCTATTCCTAAAATAAAACCCAGAACACCTGAAATCAGCCACGAAGAAGCCATCAGAGCCAGAGACGCTGTAAACCTTTCTTTAATCACATCAGTTACAGGCATCCTGTAAATCAGCGAATCTCCAAAATCCCCTTTGAGGAGACTTCCAGCCCAGTTAAGGAATTTCTCCTTCGGAGGAGTGTTAACTCCCCAGTATTCTTCAAGTTTAGCTTTGTGCTCTGCACTTACTGACATTTCTCCAAGATAAGCTCGAACAGGATCTATAGGCGAGTATTGAACGAGCATGAAACTTACAAAAGAAACTACAAGTAAGAGGCTTATTAGCC
>Ga0116192_1003254_pt1 | contig 10239 bp, 7 predicted proteins | sample AD_UKC113_MetaG_FD_89876 | JGI IMG/M metagenome (GOLD analysis project Ga0116192, IMG submission 89876) | Active sludge microbial communities of municipal wastewater-treating anaerobic digesters from Hong Kong - AD_UKC113_MetaG | ecosystem: Engineered > Bioreactor > Anaerobic > Digestate | place...
CTATTCACGGGATGAGAATATCTGGCACATAAGCCACGAGGGCGGAATCCTCGAAGACCCCTGGAACAGGCCAGAGGAGGCAATGTACCTCAAGACCAAATCTCCGAAGGACGCTCCAGACAAGGAAACCGAGCTCGAACTCGATTTCGAAAAGGGATTTCCGAAGGCAATCAACGGAAAACAGATGAATCCTGTGGAGATACTCGAATACCTCAACAAGATCGGCGGGCAGAATGGGATCGGAAGGGCGGATATTGTGGAGACGAGAGTCGTCGGCATGAAGAGCCGCGGGGTCTACGAAACTCCGGCAGGTACGATCCTTCACACAGCTCTGCGGGAACTCGAAATGCTCACCATGGATGCAGATTCGTTGAGCCTCAAGCGCCAGCTTGCATCGCGCTATGCTGAACTCATCTATGCAGGGAAGTGGTATACAGTAGCGAGAGAATCTATCGATGCCTTCATGGCAAAGGCATCAGAGTATCTCACTGGTACCGTACGAATCGCCCTGTACAAGGGAAATATCATCATCCTTGGAAGAAAATCTCCATTCTCCCTCTACCTCGAAGACCTTGCCTCCTTTGGAAAGAGCTCGTACGACCACACCGATGCCACAGGATTCATCAACCTCTTCGGGCTTTCGACAGGAGTTGCTGCACTCGTTCACCGGAAGATCGAATCTGACAAGGGACAGGCTCCAGAAATCCAGGGAACAGCAGCAACGTATCACGAAAAATAGTATAATCCGAAGCTCAGGCAGGTAGAGTACCTGATTCGAGGGGGAAGGGATGAGTTTGAAAGGAGCGAAACGCTATCTTCCGCACGGAGTGGTATTCGTTTCGAGCATGGGAATGATGATCGTCGAACTCGTGGCAAGCAGGCTCATTGCAAAGTACTTCGGAGATTCTCTATTCACCTGGGCTGGGATTATCGGGGTGATCCTCGGGGGGACGAGCCTCGGCAATTTCATTGGCGGTAGAACAGCAGACCGCCACAGGCCGGAAAGGGCAGTACCCGTCCTCCTCCTCATTTCCTCGGTGCTCGTGTTTTCCATTCTCCTCGTTGACCTCCTGCTCGGAAGGATCGTCGGTGAGGTCGGTTCGATCGAGGTGACCGCTGGATACATCTTCCGTTCCGTACTTGTCATTGCAGTCCTCTTCTTCCTGCCCTCCACAGCCCTCGGTACCATATCGCCGGTAATGGCGAAGTACGCCATCGAATCTGATGAGCATGTCGGGAATACCGTCGGGGGCATCTATGCTGTCTCATCGATCGGGAGTATAGCAGGTACCTTCCTTGCAGGCTTTCTCCTCATCCCGCTCTTTGGGATCAGGACCATCGTCTTCGTCGTTGCATTGGTACTTGCACTCCTCGGCCTCACGATGAAGGGAATGAAGGTCATCCTCGGAACGTGGGCAGCCCTCATTGTGCTTTCCCTCCTATTCATCCCGGGTGTTACAGGAAGGGTAGATGCTTTAGCTGGTGCTGCAGCTACACCTGAAGTATCAGGTGATGACAGCCGTGAGGACAGGATACTCTTTGCCGATGACTCGCCCTACTCGTATATCGAGGTAAAGGATGAAAACGGAAAGCGCTACCTCGTGATGGACGGGCTGATCCATAACATGCACGACCTTTCGAACCCTGACAACCTCCTCTACGATTACGAGAAGATATTCCTCTGCCTGACGAGGGAAAGAGAAGAGGAGACGATGGGGCGGGGCCTTTCGACCATCACCCTGGGCGGCGGGGCGATGACCTTTCCATCCTACCTTACAAGGCATTTTTCGAACGGAAGCCATGAGGTCGTCGAGATCGACGCCGAGGTGGTGGATGTGGCAAGGCGGTATTTCGATGCACCTGATGAACGATCCCTGAAACTCCACACTGCTGATGCACGGAACTATGTCGCAGCGATTCGGGGGAAGCGTTCCTTCGACATCGTGTACCTCGACGCATTCAACTCCTTTTCCGTTCCGTACCACCTCACGACAAAGGAATTTACCGAATCGATCCGTGAGATTCTGAAACCCGATGGAACCCTCTTTGTCAATGCTATAGACATCATCGCGAGAGAAAAAGACTCAAGGACAGGGGGCTTCCTGGCAGCCTATTACAATACCCTTCGGTCAGTCTTCCCCTCTGTCGTCCTGTATGCTGATACGAGCTTCTCTCCAGGGATACGTTCGACCTTCGTCCTTGCAGCATCGGAGTCTCCACTTGCATCAGGGGTACTCTCTGATCCTGATGGCACGCCGATTGCCCATCCCCTGCCGGATGAGACACTCAGAGTTCTCGAAGAAAAGAATGGGGGGATGATCCTCACAGACGACCATGCACCGGTGGAAAAGCTCATGATGCCTGTATTCATCGACAACATATTGAAGTATAGGTGAGAGGAGGCCGTCTCAGAGCAGCTCGATATGGAGAGTAACGGCAAGAGTGTAAAGCGCGACGGAACACCGATTTTTTGCAGTTCGACGCGATCTGGGATAGGGAATCGATAGGTGCAACCAATGAACGAAAAGGCCATACACGCAGGTATCGATATCGGGACAACAAACATTACCATAACGGCATTTGATCTTAACGAAAAACGTGTCCATGCATGCTTTTCGTTGCCGAATCGGAGAATGCAATCTGGAGGATCGTTTGATTATATACAGGATCCTTTGGAAATAGAAAGATCTGTTCAGTCAATGCTGTCTTCGATCGATAGACCTATTGCATCTATCTGTGTTACAGGCCAGGTTCACGGGATTCTTTATTACGACGCTCATGGTGAAGCTATTTCTCCGCTCTATACATGGCTTGACCAGCGAGCTATGATTCCAGTGAATTCAGTGAATTCACAACAGGCATTGTATGATGAGACGGGTGTATTGCTTCCGATCGGATATGGGCTTTTAACCCACTATGCAAACCGTCGGCTTAATTCTATTCCCTCTGAGGCTGTTGGTTTCTGTGGAATACTCGAGTACATCACCGGACGACTCGTGGGAAAAATTCTGACAGAATCGGATTCGAGTTGTCTTGGAACGTATGGCGCTTTTGATCCAGTGTCTCTTCAGTTTGATCCTCATGTCTTAGAGATAGTGTTTGGAAATGGGAAAGACTCATTCCTCAATCCAGCTCAGCCATTCACAGTTGCAGGCTGCACTGATGAAGGGATTCCAGTGGCATATGCAGTAGGAGATAATCAGGCTGGGTTTTTCGGTATGGTTTCTGACTGGACCCATTCAGCACTTATCAGTATCGGTACGAGTGGACAGCTCTCTCTATTCAATACATCTGACTGTTGCAGTGGATCGATGGAATTAAGGCCGTTTCTCGGTCAAGGGTATCTTCACGTTGGTGCTACTCTGGCTGCTGGAAAGGCCTATGAAACTGTAGAGAAGTTTCTCCTATCGGTCCTCCGTATTGCCGGAAATACTGTTGATGATGAGCAGGTCTTTACGATGATGAAAGAGGCTGCATCAAAGGAGATTCAGCATGAACGGCTTCAAGTAGATACGCGGTTTGCAGGGACAAGACAGAATCCTGCTCTCCGTGGATCTATCAACAACATCGGATTGGATAATCTCACAGTTGATAATCTTGTGCAGTCGACAGTCGAAGGAATTGCCGAGGAACTTTACAGTTTCAGCAGAAATGCTGGAGCCATCTTTGATTCAGTCGACCGAATTGTTGCTACCGGCAGCTCGGTGAGAAAGAATATTCTCTTTACCGAGGCTCTACGCCGACTGTTTCGAATGCCGACAGTAATCGCCGAAATAGATGATGGTGCTGGTTTTGGAGCTGCTCTGATTGGTGCAGTCGCAACAGGAGCTCTTCCATTGATAGATGTGAGAACATTAGTACATGATATACTCGGAACGTAGCTTTCGGAGGTGCTATGAGAAAAGTTGGGATTTATTATGCATTTTGGACGCACGAATGGGATGTCGATTTTACGCCATTCATAAAAAAGGTAGGGAGGCTCGGTTTCGATCAGCTAGAATTGAATGGGGGGACCATCGTAACCATGGATCCGAAGAAGCAGAGGGAACTGAAATCGATGGCGGATGACGAAGGCCTTATCCTTTCCTATGGGATCGGTCTTAAAAAGTCATATGATGTTTCCTCGCTCGATGAAAAGGTCAGGCAACGGGGCCTCGATTTTATGAAGAAAATGATCGATTCGGTTGCCAACATGGGGGGAGGTATGATTGGGGGTACAATACATGGATGTTGGCCGTCAACGATGCCGATAGAGCTCGAATCAAAAAAGCCAATCTGGGATCAGAGCATTAAGAGTATGAAGGAGCTGGCCCCGTATGCTGGGGAACGGAATGTTCTGCTGAATATCGAGGTGCTTAATCGATTTGAACAGTTTATAGTAAACGATAGTGATGAAGCGCTGGTTTACATAAAGGAGATTGGTCATCCAGCCTGCCGTATTCTCCTCGATACATTCCATATGAATATAGAGGAGGACTCGTTCGGGGATGCGATACGGCGTATAGGACCCTATCTTGCAGCATTGCATCTTGGTGAAGCAAATCGTAAGCCGCCCGGGATGGGGAGGATGCCCTGGGGTGAGATTAAGGAGGCACTTGACGATATAGGTTTTGACGGTCCGATGGTAATGGAGCCTTTTGTGATGAAAGGAGGTCAGGTTGGCCGGGATATTGGCATATGGCGCGATATCATTGAAAATCCCGATCTTGACGAAATGGCAGCCAGGTCTGCAGCATTTGTCCGAAAGACCTTATTGTGATTAATGCTACATAAAATGTGGAGTAGCCTCGTGTATTACGATGAACATTATAGATATGCACCCTGCGTAGAATCACCATCTACAGTAATCACAGTTCCGCAGGGTGATCGCGTCAACTATCACACAGTCAGGAGATATCCATGCTCGAATATAGAAATCTCGATGAAACAGAATCATTCGCACGGTTGAAGAAAGGCAAGACGATCGACCTCACACAGGTTCTCGATCCATCGCGGGTCGAGGGTTACTCGATACCTGATGCATTCGGGCTTGCCTTCAATTATGCAGCAGCTCCGGTGGACGAGGCCGTCATCGAACGGCTCTCCGATCTTGCGGCAGAACAGGAGCTCATCCCCAAGTACAAGGCGCTGGTGAAGGGCGAGGTGATGAACACCGGAGAAAAGCGGATGGTCCTCCATCATCTCGTGCGCGGCCAGCTTTCCAGTGACGTAATCCATGAAGGCAAAAACCTCAGATCATTCTACGAGGAGCAGAGAACCCGCATTGCGGCTTTTGCGGAAAAGGTAAAGGCGGGGACGATCACCGGATCTACCGGTAAGCGTTTCACCACTGTCGTACAGATCGGTATCGGGGGTTCTGACCTCGGACCACGGGCGTTGTATCTATCCCTCAAGGACTGGGTGAGGGAACAGAACGGCAAGGTGGATATGGAGGCGCGCTTCATATCCAATGTAGACCCGGATGATGCCAACGCAGTTCTTTCAGGCATCGACTTCGAACGCACCCTCTTCATCCTCGTGACGAAGAGCGGGACGACCCAGGAGACCCTTACCAATCTCGCCTTTGTCAGAGAGAAGATGAAAAAGGCCGGGATCAAGGGCTTAGATCCCTCGAAACACATCATTGCTGTGACGAGTGAGACGAGTCCCCTTGCAGGATCGAAGGACTACCTCGATGCTTTCTTCATCGACGATTTCATCGGAGGCCGGTACTCTGCAACGAGTGCAGTAGGCGGGGTGATCCTCTCACTTGCACTCGGATCGGATATCTTCGAGCGGATACTCGAAGGGGCGCATGAAGCCGACAGGATAGCCCTGTCAGGCGATATCCGGAAGAACCCTGCTCTGATGGACGCGATGATCGGTGTCTACGAGCGGAACGTACTCGGGATGCCTGCGACTGCGATCCTCCCGTACAGTCAGGCGCTCTCCCGATTCCCTGCCCATCTCCAGCAGCTCGACATGGAGAGCAACGGCAAGAGCGTGAACCGCGACGGGAGGCCGTTGAGCTACCCAACAGGTCCGGTGATCTTCGGAGAACCGGGGACGAATGGCCAGCATTCGTTCTACCAGCTCCTCCACCAGGGTACCGATATCATCCCCCTCCAGTTCATCGGCTTTAGAAAGGCACAGAGCTCCTTCGATATCGACTACGAGGGATCGAAAAGCCAGACGAAGCTCAAAGCGAATCTTGCAGCGCAGATAGCTGCCTTTGCCCTCGGGAAGAGCGACTCCAATCCGAACAAGAACTTTCCGGGCAGAAGGCCGTCCACACTCATCCACGGTGAATCCCTCACCCCTGAGGCCCTGGGGGCTCTTCTTTCCCATTACGAGAACAAGGTGATGTTCCAGGGATTCGCATGGAACATCAACTCATTCGACCAGGAGGGAGTGCAGCTCGGCAAGGTCCTCACTCAGAAGATTCTCGCGAAGGGGGCCGATATTGATCCTGTACTTGAGGCGTACGGAAGGATACTGGGGGTGTAGAAAAGAGAAAGGTTTTTTGAGCACTACAGAGAAGTAGATTTCCATGTTTTCTTTGTTTTGCCGCTTCCAATGAGAGAGGAGAGAGGGGCAGACAGAGCCGTTTGCTCAATGTCTCTTGTGGTTTCAATACATTTAATTATCAATGGAGTGGACATTCCATTTTATGGACAGCATATTCTGTTTCCAGTTCCGCTGCGAGGTCGAGGGCTTTGACAAGCGATTGGGCAGGATACGATCTTTAGCTGTGTCAATTTTACTCATCGTCTTAATTAACACAAGTTTCATATCGATTTAATCATATGTTCATATGTTCATACGATATTTACAGTGCAGATGATGTTCTGGAGCGCAATCTGTAAGCATCTTCTGCATTCGGAGGTCTCATGTCACGTATTTTGTCAGGAATTGCGCAGATCGATGCTGCATTCTGTGTGAGGATTTATCTCCTCTCCGGGAAGCGGGCTTTGGATTCGTTTTTCTATGCTATTTCCCGTGCGGGAGACGGATATCTCTATGGGCTTGCAGGGCTCGTCCTCGCACTGAGTTTCCCTGAACGTGCTTCCCAAATACTCCTTGCCGGCGGTACTGCCTTTGCCTTCGAACTTTCACTATACAAGCTCTTGAAGAATACAATCAAGCGTGTCAGACCCTGTGAGGCAATCGCCTTCATCACCAATCGGATTGCTCCGCCAGACACCTTCAGTTTCCCATCCGGCCACACGGCTGCCGCAACGGTGATGACTGTGATTCTTGGAGCATTTTTCCCTGTGTTGATCGCCCCAATGGTGATATACAGTTTTCTTGTCGGTTTTTCCAGGGTCTACAATGGGGTACACTATCCAGGTGATGTCATTGCAGGCGCAGCACTTGGGTTCGGGTCTGCAGAACTCGCCCTTCTTATCTTCTCTTGAAAAAGATGGACAAATAGCCTATCACGCGATATTCTTTCTGTATTGATGAAAATGAAATCATACCATCTCTTATTAGTTGAGGATGAAAAGCTCGTTGCTTTTGCTGAGGCTGATATCATACGAAGAGGTGGATACGATGTAACCATTGCACAAAGCGGGGAAGAAGCGGTAGAACTGGTTCGTGTAAGGCCTGACTTTTCTCTGATTCTCATGGATATAGATCTTGGCAGCGGCATGGATGGAACAGAGGCGGCAAGGCGTATCCTCGAACTCCGTGATATCCCGATCCTCTTTCTTTCTGCCCATGCCGAAACGAAAATTGTAAACAAGACACGGGAGATTACCCGCTACGGGTATGTCTTGAAGGATTCAGGGGAATCCATACTCTTTGCTTCCATCGATATGGCGCTCGATCTCCACGAATCTCAGGTAAAATTGAAACAGGGACTGGAAACAAAGACGATCATTGCAGATGCAGCAGCCGCGTTTGTCGCTACGGATTCTCTGGAGGATATCTATGCATACATCGGTACGGTCGTCAAGGATATTTCCGGAGCGTCCTATATGTTTATCTCTGCATTCGATGAGATTTTCAAAAGTGTCAAAGTCACGAACGTCTTTGGGTTCGAGGGAATAGTCGATAAAGTGCTCAGCCTCTTTGGAACTGATCCGAGGGATTATTCCATCCCTCTCTCTGACATGACTGGCGAAGAGCTCGCCATGTTTACCAGTAAGCATCTTGTTCGGTTTGAGGGGGGAATTCATGCCCTTTCCGGAAGGGCGATACCTCAGGCAATCTGCGAGGCGGTTGAGAGTTTCCTTGGCGTCACCTCTATCTATACAATGGGGTTTTCCTGGGAAGGAAATCTCTATGGCGGAATAACACTGTTGTTTACCGGGGACAGAAATCCCGAGAGAACGGACCTCATCGAAATCCTCATCAATCTGACTGCTGTAGCAGTCCGCAGGATTCATGCAGAAGAGATGCTCAAAGCCCATGAGCGAGACTTCGATTCTGTCGTAGAGCGTTCCCCCGACATCATTGCCCGCCTGGATGGGAATCTTCGATATATGTACGTGAGTCCTGCTGTGGAACGGTATACGGGAATACGGACTGAATCCTTTCTTGGCAAGACGAATCGTGAAATGGGGATGCCGTCTGATATGTGCGATGCGTGGGAAAAAGGACTGAAAGAGACGTTCGGCAGAAAGCAGGAGCATACGATCGATTTCTCGTTTTCTGCTCCTGGTGGTGAACATAATTTCCATGCGACCCTTATTCCGGAATTCGACAGAAACCATCAGGTTCAGTTCGTTCTTGTCATCAGCCGGGATATTACAGAGCATTCGCGTGCTATGCACCTGCTCGAAGATACACTCAAGGAAAATGAAATACTCTACAAAGAGCTCGAGCATCGCGTGAGGAGCAGCCTTGCCATGATATCAGATTTCCTTTCCCGGGACATCGAACGGATCACTGATCCAGCAAGCAAGGGATTCTTCCTCGCGGCGCAAGGCCAGATTTCCAGTCTGATAGGGTTCTACGATAAGATCGTTTTTCGCGACGATACCGAGCAGGTGAATATCTCGGCTTTTTTTGACGAGCTGTTCGGTTCCCTTGTTGCAGCCTACGGTCGGGAAGACAGTCCGATCAAAATCACGGTTTCCTACGAAGCAATCTTTCTCGAAAAAAGTCGTGCAGCAGTTCTTGCAGTCGTCATGAACGAGCTCGTGACGAACGCATTGCGATATGCATTTGCCGACTCCGGGAAAGGGAGTATTTCTGTGCGTATCGAGCGGGTGAAGGATACCTGTGTGCTCACTGTTAGTGACGACGGATGCGGTATTTCTCCTGAAACGATAAAAAGCGAGTCGACGCTTGGGCTTTCCCTCATCAAGCTCTTTGCCGAAAGATTGTCAGGACGATTTATCATCGAAAGTGGCAAAGGTACCTGTGCCACTTTTTCCTTCCCCCTTTAAGCCTTATCACCCATCTCCACTATTCGGAACACTAATTAATCCTTACTGGATATTTCGTTTGGATGTCTTTTCCTGCTGCGTGTGGAGGAGGTTTTCTCCCTATGTTTCTTTTTATATGGTCTGATGAGGCAGGCTGGTCCATAACCGATAAGGTCCTGCCTTCCTGCTTTGATGAGTGCCTCGCGGACGCGTTCGTAATTTTCTGGACGGCTGAACTGGAGGAGGGCTCTCTGCATTGCCTTTTCAGCGAGCGTCTTCGGTACGTAGATATTCTGCCCCGTGAGCGGGTCTATGCCTGTGTAGTACATGCAGGTAGAAAGGGTACCGGGGGTAGGGTAGAAGTCCTGCACCTGTTCTGGAATGAAATGGGAGCCCTTGAGGTATACGGCGAGTTCTATTGCCTCTTCGAGCCCTGAACCAGGGTGGCTCGATATGAGGTAGGGAACGAGGTACTGCTTCTTTCCGAGCTTCTTGTTGATCTCGTAGTACTTCCGCTTGAACGATTCGTAGACTTCGTGGCGGGGTTTCCTCATAGCCTGCAGCACTTTTGCCGAGACGTGTTCCGGTGCAACCTTGAGCTGCCCGCTCACATGGTGCTCCACCAGTTCGACAAAGAATGTGTCGTCAGGATCTGCCATGAGGTAATCGAATCTGACCCCTGAGCGTATGAAGACCTTTTTTACGCCGGGCAGAGAGCGAAGCCTCCGCAGGATAGAGAGGTATTCACGGTGATCGACTTTTAAGTTCTTACAGGGTGAGGGGAAGAGGCAGTGTTTATCAGGGCAGGAACCTCTTGTCCCCTGTTTTGGACATGCCGGGGCTCTGAAGTTTGCAGTCGGACCTCCTACATCGTGGATATAGC
>Ga0116192_1003256_pt1 | contig 10237 bp, 9 predicted proteins | sample AD_UKC113_MetaG_FD_89876 | JGI IMG/M metagenome (GOLD analysis project Ga0116192, IMG submission 89876) | Active sludge microbial communities of municipal wastewater-treating anaerobic digesters from Hong Kong - AD_UKC113_MetaG | ecosystem: Engineered > Bioreactor > Anaerobic > Digestate | place...
AAAGCGACAGGCCCGGGGTTTGCAATCGGAGCAGGGGGCAACCCGAGGTTCTTATACGTATTGAAGGGAGAATCCACCTCGAGGTCCTTGTAGGTAAGATACTGAGGATGTGGTTTCTTCTGCTCCTCGGTCAGAACATAGACAACTGTGGCGCAGGAACCCAGAGCCATTCTCCTTGAAAGCCTGTTTTGAAAAACCGAGGCAATGAGCGGAGCCTCATCCGGATCACGGTATTCACGCTCCACGATAGAGGCAAGCACGACCTTCTTGTACAGCTCTTCAGGCGAAAGGATGGAAAAATCAGGATAGATAGAGCTGAGATGTTTGAAAAAATTATCGATCATATAAGCTACTATCCTGTCGGGCGGATAATCCTTTGGGAAAAAATACGTATCAGGAAAGAGAAATCCCTCTGCAGAGCGTACATGTGTACCTATCCGTTGCAACAGAGCAGCATCTTTCGATGCATTGATGAAGCCTACAGCTGTGGTGACGCCCTGACGTTCGAGGATTTCACCGATACGGGAGGCTGTGAATCCCTCAGGGATGGTGACCTTGCACAGCATCTGCTGACCTGAAACGAGAAGGTCATGGATACGTACAGCTGTCGAACCCTTCTCGATCCTATAACTTCCAACCTTGAACGAACCGTCCGTACCGCGGTACCGTGCAAGGAAACGGAAGAATCGTGCTTCTTTTATCAGATTCATATCCTCGAGATGCTGAGCAATTTCGGAAACCGATTCCCCCTCTTCTACAGCAAATACCGTATACGAATCTGCATGATTCTGAGGGGGAAGGTTGAGGTACACAAAACCGCCGTATACTACAAGTCCCACACATACGGCGATAGTAAGAACTGAGAGAATCACTGTTACAGCTTTCTTCATACCCTACTTTTCCAGGATGAACTCAACACGCCTATTTTTCCACCTGTTTTGAAGGTCGCTGTGCGGTACAAGGGGCTTGGCACCTCCGACTCCAGTGACGCTCAGCCTGTCTTTCGATACGCCAAGCCGGACAAGTTCATCCCGAACAGTTTCTGCCCGAGCCTTTGACAGAGGCAAGAGCTCCTCATTCTGCTCTTTTTCCGCTGCCTTGGGATCGGCAAACCTCGTGATAACTGCATGCCCCTCTATCGTAACACGGTAACTCTTGTATTTGTTGAGTATCACAGCAAGCCGTTTCAGAACATAGGTGTTTCTCTCGACAATGGCCGGATCCGATGTTTCGAATTCGCTTGAGTTCGGCGCAAAGTTGATGTTCGCAATCTGTATCTTGAGCTTGTCTCCGTCGCGGAGCACAAGAACATCCACCGGTATCGTATCGCGAACCACTGCAACATTCCCGAGAACATCCTGTACAGTCAAGAGCACAGGATAATCTTCAGCAGAATACACAAGCTCGCCGAACCTTCCCTTTCCATCCCAGATGATCCGTTCTGTAGGGATACCGGTACCGGCAAATTCTGTGAAAATGCTCTTCTGGGGATCGAAAATCTTCAAATTCCACGATTCGATCCTGCTTGCATCCTTCACTCCGATCCGTATGGTGAGTTCATCATCAATGCCATCATTGTCAGGCGAAAAGGGTTTGGGAGAAATTGACAGATTTGTCTCCGGAGGAGAGACATCGAGGAGAAATGGAATTGTAGTAACTTCAGGCTTATTGCCCTTTTCGTACGTCACGGTAAAATGTGCACGGTACTCACCTTCTATGACCCTGCCTTCCGAGTTCTTTCCGTTCCAGGTGATCAACTCAGGAAGCCTCTCCCCTCCTTCAGTACTCCACACAGCGTTTCCCTTCCCATCGACGATCTCGAATTTCCAGGAAGAAACACCCTCCTTCAGGGTAACCATCGGGGTGAAGGTAATGGCTTCGAAACGGCCGTCACCATTCGGTGCAAAGGCCTGAACATCCATCGTAAGGAAGAGCCTCGGTAGCCTGGTATCGATCCTGATAGGAGCGATCTCGGCCTTTCCAGAGTTTCCGGCTGCATCGGTACTCTGGACAATCCAGCGATAGGAACCATCTGGTACCCTGTTTCCTGCTTCATCCAGCCCATCCCAGACGACTTTCGGCACTCTTCCCTTGAAGAACTGCTCCCATACAGAATTGCCCGCAGCGTCGAGGATACTTCCCTCCCACAGTGCCTCCTCACTCGATTCGTGCGATATGGTGACCTGATCCTTATTCCCATCACCGTCAGGCGAAAACAGGTAGGTATCGATCGATGCTTTCACAGCTGGATAGACTGTATCGATGAGGAACATCTTCGAAAGCGAAACCGGTTCGTTGCCGTTTACATAGCGGACTGAGAGTTTTGCCTGGTAGGATCCATCAGGAACCTTGAGTCCACGGTCAGACAGTCCATCCCACATCATCGCTGTGGGTACCCGTCCCTTCCCGGTAAAGGTACGCACTTCTTCGGTATCAGCGTTCAAAATGACGAGGGTATACGATTCTATTCCATCGGGTTTCTTTACCTCAGGAAGTATCTTAATGGTATCACGTATCCCGTCTGCATTCGGAGAAAATGCATCATACTCCACAGAGAGAATGACCGGAGTCTCCTCTGTATCCAGTCTGAAACGAACAGGACTCGAGATCCCATGGTTCCCTGCACGGTCTACAGCCTCGAGTGTGTAGGTGTAGTACCCGTCAGGGAGGAGGAGCCCATCCTTGCCCCGACCATCCCACACCAGAGAGGGATCAGCCTTTTCGACCCATGAAAATTCCCTCACCACGCTTCCGGATTCGTTCCGAATCTTCCCTGTCCAGGAGTCTTCAAGGGATGTCTCCTGATAGAACGTGATGAGGTCCTTCTTCCCGTCTCCGTTTGGAGAAAAGACCTCTGCGTCAGCAGTGACCGTAACCTGGGGCGGAGTGGTATCTACAAAGAACCTCGGAGAAACCGCCTCAGGAGAATTCCCGTTCGCATAGATGACCCGTAATCGGGCTGAATACACGCCCTCCGGAAGCACTTTTCCACTGTCATCTGTTCCGTCGAAGCCGGTCCGGCCTGGAGCACGCTTTGCACCGGAAAATATCTTAAGAACCGTCCCATCCTTTATGATCTCAATGGTCCAGGTTTCGATACCGTTCGTATTGGGAACATCCGGAATGAGGTTCAGCACACCCCTCCCAGGGCCTGGAGAAAAGTACGATCTGTCGATCGAAAGTCTTATCGGGGTCTCCTCAGTATTGAGGATGATGTTCTCTAGAGAGGCAAAAGCACTGTTTCCTGCACGGTCTGTGGCAGAAATTCTATAGCCGTAGACACCGTCAGGGCAGCGGGTTCCCCCATCATCCCTTCCATCCCATACGAGGGATGATGGGGAAGCATTCGTATATGTCACAGAACGAACAGCCTTTCCTTCTGAATTCGAAAAGACTCCCTTCCATTGATCTTCAACTGAACCGCTCTGCTTGATTTCAAGGGTATCCTTGTTCCCGTCGCCGTTTGGAGAAAAAATCATATCCTTGGGCTGAACATCCTCTATATGGATAGACGGAGGAGTATTGTCCACCACAACTCCGTATTCAGGGGTTTTACCTACATTCCCGTTGTCGTCCCAGGATTCTACATGAAACCAGTAGGATCCGTCCGGAACAACCACACCGTCATCCGCAGTACCATCCCATCTGACCGATTCGGGAACAGTGATACCGCTCTTCACAGTAAAAAGACGCTCAAAAAAACCAGAAACACCTTTGTTTTCAGGCCTTTCCTCTTTATTCTCTATCTTCCGGACTACAGTGCCTGATTCGTCTGTGACAGTAAGTACCCATCCCTTGATGTAGCGGGAATCAGTAATGGAAAGCGGTATGACAATATCGTCCTTCACTCCGTCGTTGTTCGGCGATATGTATTTCACTACCTTCCGTTCAGGTGGTGAGGCTGTTTTCTCGCTGCTCTTTGTCGATTCCTTCCTTCCCCCTGAAAGCTGTATCGTCTTTGATGAGCGAGAAACCTTACTAACTGCCTTGTCCATCTTTTCCTCTTTCATCGAGGTCGTTTCGTACGACTCAAGGATAGCAGGAGAACTGCTTTCCACAGACTGGATCTTCCCAAGGTCGATCTGAATCTCAGGAGGAGTTCTATCGATCACTCCAAGAGGCATATTTACACCAGTACCGAATGCCCACAATCCGCTATCGAGGGGAACGGCAGAAAGTGTCGTCTTTATCTCGCTCCTGCTCCAGCCCCTTTCTTCGGCCTTGAGAAATTCGCTCTTGTTGGTAATCTCGGTTTTCAGCTTCACAGAGATGCCAAAGGAGGGGACGAGGCTCGAAAAGTCACCATCAGCCATCTCACGTGCATCGAGCCGCGTAGCAATTCCTGCAAACAAAAAATCTCTGAAGGAAACTTCTGCTCCGATGACGCTCCGGACGTTTTGAAATGCAGGAAAGCTCATATCTGCATGAACATCAACGACAAAGTCTTCAGTCTTTATAAGAGACCCCCCTACCCCTGCGGCAAGCGTAAAGGGCGATGTGAAAGGAAAATTCTCTATATCCTTAACGTAGCCGATATTTGTGAAAGAAGCCCCCCAGCGGAAGTCTTTCAAGAAATCAGCATGCTGAGGGAAGTTGATGAAACCGAGGGAAAGACCTGCTTCGAAAAAGCCGTCAGTACCAAAACCCGTCGAAAGCCCAGCTCCAACGAGGAGTTCAGGGGTTATATCCTTTGCAAAGGAACCATAGAAGAGACCGAGCCCACCCTCTCCAGTCTCTTCGTACTCGGAAGCGAAGAAATGACCACTCCCGGAAAAAACCCCGTACCTGGTCGGTACCGTGATTCCAAGATTAACAGCATGTCCTCCGTAGCCTGAAAAATCGTTTTCCGAACCTGCTATGCCAAGATAACTTGCATCGAGTGTTACACGCTGAGTTGCACCTGATGCGGAAGGGTTCACGATATCTGCGTATGGCGATCCCGGGGAGGTGATACTTGCACCTGTTGCAAGAAATGTCGGAGAGAAGAAGTCATTTACAACTTCGTTCCCCACCCCGAAAGCACCGATCGACTCGATGCTTACAAGGAAACCAAACAACACAAATAGACTGTATATACGCTTCATGTTGTTAAAGATACCGCTATTTCCCCTATCCTTCAACTGTCGCATGAGGTTTCCTCCTCTAGTTTCTCCATTTCTTCTATTGAGAGTTCTTCATACAGAAGCCTCTCAATCCGACTTTTCAGAGATATAAGTCCCTTACCGAGCTCTTTCTCATGTGTATGTAGAAAAACGTACAGTTTTTCCACATCCTTCCCATCGAGTTCTACATGCGCCATACTACCTTCCGATTGACTTTATATATTGATGACGAGCCCTTCCTGTGCGAGCAGTATCTCTACATCCTTGTGTTCGAGATGCCCTGCATACCAGCGCGCAGATTTCTGGATGTTAAACATCTTCTTATCATCATACAGGGGTTCATGGTGAAAGAGGACAAGTTTCTTTATGCCCCAGTCGATAGCAAAATCCACTGCAAGGCTATAGGATGAATGTCCCCAATCGTACTTTTCTATTGCCTCCCCAAGCGTATACTGAGTGTCAAGTATGATACAATCAACATTCGAAAAAAAAGCACTATTATCCCTGTCCTTGATAAAATCTGCTGGGGAGAGTTCTGTATCAGTGGAGAATATCATCGTATGGCCGTCCTCGCTCACTCTGTAGGAAAAGCTCTCCCCCGGATGTTTCATCTTACGATATGCAATACGGGCACGCCCAATGGATAGTTCGCGTGTATCGAGGTGCTGAAAGGAAATCTTAGCTGTCACATCGTCCATCGTGATGGGGAAATAGGGATGTCGCATCTGGTCGCGGAGGATCGACTCGAACCCGGCAACCGGGCTGTAGAAGGTGATCTCGCACCTTGAATCAAAGAGAACCGGGGAAAAGAATGGAAGTCCCTGTATGTGATCCCAATGAAAATGCGAAAAAAAGATGTGATAGTGCCTGACATGATCATTTCGTTTCTTGAGCTCTGCACCCAGTTCTCTGATTCCTGAGCCAGCATCAAAAATAACCATCGTATCATCTGCGAGTCTCAGCTCAATACAGGTCGTATTTCCGCCTACCGTTCCAAGGAGGGAGGGTGGTAGATCAGCAAGAAATGCCTCTCTGGATTCCGGGGACACTAGGTCCTTCGGTTCGACGCGCTGGATGACCGAAGCTATCTTATTCTGAAGCCTTTGTGGAGTGAGCGGTGTTGGAATGGAGCCTCTTACACCCCAGAAGGTTATCTGCATACCCTCTCCCTTATGGCTTTGAACGTTCTGACATTCGTATCAGGGGGCTATCATATCTCTGCTTAAGCCATTTTTCTATCTCATCTTCGGAATGGAGCTTTCCCTTGTTAATACCGGGGCAGGAAGCAGACAACCCATCCCAGACCTCGCGTGAGACCAGGTTCTGTTGCCAAAAGGGGTAACTTCTGCACTGAAGCGGCCGTGCGGGGTATACCGTGCATCCTCCATCAGTCCAGAATATGCAGTCGAAATTCGGCTTTTCAGTGAGGCTGAGGCGCCTGTAATCGCCCATATCCACTTCCTTTACATACCTCATGATAAAATCATGCTTCGAAATCTGCAAGAAAGCAACAAGACAATCTATATCTGATAACGAAAGAAACACATAGCCAGGATTGTATCTGCAGCAAGCAGAACAACGGGTACAGGTAAAATGCAGTCCATCTGTATAAAACTTTTCTTCCATATCAATAATGTACGGGACATCTCTTTATCCCTACAAAAAAGCCTTCCCGTTTCACGAGAAGGCTCCCTTCTTTTTTACGGAAGGTTTGGGGAGAGAAGGATTCGAACCTTCGAAGACTTCGTCAACAGATTTACAGTCTGCCCCCTTTGACCGCTCGGGAATCTCCCCCAGAAAAAATTCTTTCAGCCACCTCTCGGATTCGAACCGAGGACCCCGAGATTACAAGTCACGTGCTCTGGCCAGCTGAGCTAAGGTGGCGTCTTTTTCAGCCAGACGACCTTGTAAAGCCAGGGGAAACATAAAGGTTTTTTCCGTTTCTGTCAATATCCATGGTTAAAAAGGAGGAAAGTTCTCCTGAGTCTCAGGGGCGGAATTCCTTCGTGTAAGAATCTCTGTTCGCTTTCCAGTGACGGCAATTGTCTGCTCGAACTGTGCGCAGAGGGAGTTGTCCTTCGCCATCACAGACCATCCGTCCGGGAGCACCTCCATTTCAGGGCTACCCAGCGTAAGTATGGGTTCTATCGTGAAGACCATCCCTGGTACGATCGGTATTCCGGTTCCCTCAATCCCAGTATGAACAACCATCGGTTCTTCATGGAGGTGTCTGCCGATTCCGTGTCCAACAAAGCTTTCGACGACTGAGCAGCCGTATTTTCGTGCTACAGTTTCAACTGCATGACCGATGTCTCCGAGCCTTCCTCCGGCTCTTGCTGCCCTGATACCTGAACAGCTTGACTCCCAGGCTGCACGTACCAATCTGCGAGCATCCCGGTCTGGAGTTCCCACACAGTATGTCCATGCACCGTCCCCATGCCAGCCTTCGAATGAAACTGTAATGTCTACAGTGATGATGTCGCCATTCTGGAGGGCATATGATCCTGGGATACCGTGTGCAGCAATGTGGTTCACCGAGGTGCAGACGTGTTTAGGGAAATTTCTATAATTGAGGAGTGCAGGTACTGCACCAGCGTCTTTCATAGCACGGGTACAGAATTCATCGATTTCCTCTGTCGATATTCCGACTCCGATGAAGCCCTTCAAAGAGCTCAAGATCGACCCTACAATGGAACAGGCCTTCCGGATCCGCGCTATTTCCAGAGAAGTTTTCAGTGGTATGTACGGTTCCATCCGGGTTACACCTTTTCTTCGAACAGATCAGGCCGTAAAGTTTTCGCCCTTCCCAGGTACACAGGAATGGGACGGCGAGTCTCAGGAGTTTCGTATGTGATGAGTACCCTGATGATCATGGGGAGCGAGCCCTCGTACTCAGGTTCCTGAACACAGAAGAGAGGCACATCCCCATATCCCATACCCCGCACAGAAGTAGCAGGATTCTTTGCATAGAGGTCCCTGGTCTGAGAAAATAGAATGCTCACTATATGAGACTCGCCAATTCCATTTATGCGAACAAGTTCATCGACACATGCACATGCTGCCTTTTCTATATCATCGGCTGTATTTTTCTCAACGCCTATTGCACCCCGTACTGCCTTTACCATGAGAAACTCCTCGAAAATTCATAGAAGACCTTTCTGAAAATCTAACGACTGTACTTTTTTTTCGGCAGAATTGCCGTCAATCCTTACCTGCGTGGAACGAAACAATCAAATCCATACAAGGATGAACTCTACTCCCAAAAGAAGAAGAATCATCACCATATCGGAAAAAATGACAAAGGTGACAAAGGCGACACCCCTTCGTGCCTCGTATAGCCGTTCGACGATATGGAGAAAGAGGGAAAAAACCGAGGTAATGAGGTACAAGGAGGCTGTAAGGGTGAAGTACGAGAGAATCCGTACGAGAGTCGAATCCATGAATTCCTGGACGTTCCCAATAATATACAGCACAAGGAGAGAACATGCAGCACAAAAGAGGAAAACTGTGATCTTTCGTGAAAGAGCTGGAAGCCAGAAATCTCTCCTGTGTTTTGCCATACTAGCAAAAGATACAGCGAAGAGCCTATTTCATCAATATTTCCCTTGCGTTCTCGCGCCATAATAAAGTAAAATGACTTCGTATACAGGATAGAGAAGTATGAAGCGAAAGCTCATTGTGAGTTTTATTCTCCTCATCATCGTTGGAGCCTTAGTTGCTTTCTTCGGAATTGTCAACATCGGTTTTTCGGCTGATACCTATGGGGTGGTCTTTACCAAGACCTCAGGGTTCGAAGAGTCGGTCGTATACCCGGGGAAGCTCGTCTGGAACTGGAAACGCCTCCTGCCCACCAACATGACTGTGTACCAATTCGAACTTACACCAAAAAAATTGTCTGAAAGCATCTCAGGGACGCTGCCAAGCGGAGATATCTACTCGCGTTATGTAGAGGCAAATCCATCCTTTTCGTACAGAATCGACGTAGATCTCTCCTATCGACTCAAACTCGAGAGTCTTCCGGTTTTGGTGAAAGACAAACACCTCAGGCCTGAGGGAATGGATCAGCTGTATGCAGGTTACGAAGAGCAGTTCAAAGCTGCTCTGAAAGACATGGTGTACGCGATGATCAACGAGGTTACACTCTCCTCGGCACATCTATCCCCCGAGCACGTACAAGAATCTCTCGCTCAGGCTTTCCCTCAGATCGAATTCATAGAGGTGTCTATGGCCGATGCAGAGCTTCCGGATCTGGAACTGTACAGGGAAGCAAAGGCTCACTACTTCGCGGTGAATGCTATCAAGGAAGAGCGTACCAGAGAAACGATGCGGATCCTTACGGAACGCGAAGTAACCGAAAATACCCGCATAGAACTTCTTACCCGGTATGGAGAACTCTTTACAAAGTATCCATCTCTTCTCGAATTCTTTTCTATATTCAAAGATACTGCCAAGGATTTCATTCCCTTTCAGTAAGGAGCCCAATGGATTATTTCTTTAATTTCGAAAAACTTACCTACCTGACAGAAGAAAAACCTCAAGGGTGCATCCTGTGCAATGTCCGGGATTCCTCTCCTATCGTAACTGATCTCTCCGTGTACCGAAACGAATTCTTCATCGTAAGCCTCAATCTCTATCCGTACAATCCGGGCCACCTCCTCGTCTTCCCGGTGCGGCATATCGAAGATATCCGCCAGTACACAGAAGAGGAGGAATTGTCCCAGACGAAACTCCTCCGCTTGACGATTGATGTGCTGGATACACTCTACAAGCCATCAGCCTACAACATAGGGTACAACATGGGACTCAATGCCGGAGCATCTATCAGCCATATTCATCTTCATGTGATTCCGAGATACCCGCGGGAGCTTGGCATTGCAGACCTCATCGCAGGAAAACGGGTACTTGTCGAGGATCCCCTCGTCTCCCGTGAGAGGCTGAAAACGGAGTTTGCTCTTAAGGCTGCTCAATCTTCATGAGCTGTTTGAAAAGTATCTCAAAACGGTCGAGATGATCTATCCTTGTCTTTAGAATTTCCTCAAGAGGCTGCATCGAGCCCTGGAGGAAGAAATTCGTCTTGAGCTGCATGGCAGTTTCATCGCTTGTGTCCTGCAGCACGTCAGAAAAGACCTTCCTCA
>Ga0116192_1003262_pt1 | contig 10221 bp, 9 predicted proteins | sample AD_UKC113_MetaG_FD_89876 | JGI IMG/M metagenome (GOLD analysis project Ga0116192, IMG submission 89876) | Active sludge microbial communities of municipal wastewater-treating anaerobic digesters from Hong Kong - AD_UKC113_MetaG | ecosystem: Engineered > Bioreactor > Anaerobic > Digestate | place...
AGAGGCCCGAATTCCATCAGTTTGGATCCGAGGGTTTTGATATTCCGCTTGTATTAGCGGCAGATGACAGGAATGACCTTTTTGTGGCGGGAACAACGTCAGGCAATTTTGCATCGGCACAGGCCGGAGCAGGTGATTGTTTCATTCTCAGAATGGATAAAAAAGGTGAAATAATCTGGAAAAGACAATTCGGGACTGATCAGAATGACGGTGTAAGAGGAATCGATATTAACGATAAAGTATCTGACAAAGTCTTCATCAGCGGGATAATCAATCTGCCGCCTGAAAAAGCCTTTATAAGGATTTACAATAAGAATGGTGACATGTTATGCGAAAGGATCTTTGAGGCTCAGGGATTTACAGGCGGAACATCCGGGAAAGATATTCATATTGATAAAAAAGGCAATATCACACATCTTGGGTTGACAGGAACCCCGCTTTTTGGCCGGTTGATAGGAGAAAAAGATGTCTATATTGTAAAAATTGACATAAATAAATATTTGCATGCCAGATAAAAATCTCATCCGGGATAGTCAGAAAGTGAATAAAATCCTGAATTTCTTCTTCTTAATTTCTTAGATGTTGTTTAATTTCCGCATGATAAAAGATCTGTGAAGTCGGACCATAAAAATTAAGGTGAAGGAATCATTGTGAAGGCGGATTATTATTGGGACTGACGGAGCATTGCTGTGCATTTTCAGCTCATAAGTATCTGAAAAATGTCGCTTTACGCATGAAAAAGATTATTGCGTCCAGGGTAATGCATGATGGAGAGGAACGAATTTGCCTTAAATTCCCATATGATGCAGAGCTCATTGCATTTGTGAAGCAAATCGGGAATATTCGATGGAGTGCTCAAATGAAAGCATGGCATTTACCTGACAATGAACAGCCTGGTCTGGTTCTTATTGAAAGATGGGGTGACTTCAGTAAATGATATTGAAACACTGTATCTTACAAGAAGACTGATTCCGAAATGAAAAATCCGGATTCCGAAATCAAGGTGATGCTTAGTCTGGTTTACGGATGTGGTTTAAGGAGAAGTGAGGTCCTGGAGTTAACACCTGGCGACATAGACCGCGACAGGAAGCTGATATGCATAAGGCAATCGAAAGGATTTAAGGACAGGCTGGTGCCCTTATCAGACAGGCTTATCAGGATGGTGGATGAGTATCTGTTGCATTACAAACCTGATTGTTATTTATTTGAAGGTCAGGCAGAAGGCAGCAGGTACAGTCCGGATAGTCTTGAGAAGGTATTCAGGACAGCATATGAGAAGGCAGGGATCAATAAAAAAGACATTGCACTGCATGGATTACGGCACAGTTATGCGACTCATTTGCTTGAGGCGGGTACTGATCTGAGGTATATACAGGCGTTGCTGGGGCATAAAAGCAGTCGTACTACGGAGATTTACACTCATGTAACAATGCAGAGCATTGAGAAGATCAGGAGTCCGTTTGATGATCTTTAGCATTTAAAATATAAATGTACAATAAAGTGCACATTATACACTTATTAAGATGAATATGCATACTTTTAGTGCATATATAAACGAGTTGTGTGCAACCCTAAAAAACGACACGACCGTCAGATAACGAACAGAAAAATGAAAGACAAAATGCCAACGCTTCAGCAAAATCAAAAGAGCTGCATCCCTACGCTCAAAGCCAATTCAATGCAGCACATTTGCTTTTGCCCCAACGCACACGACAATAAATAGACTTTGATAATGCTTGAAATATTAAATAATAGAACAGTACATACCCACGAAAATGAACAGTTTCGTAGGATTGTTGATATTATTGAAACAACTTTTGATAAGTTAGGTTATAATGGTTTATTGATTGGAAATCCATTCAATGAATCATATTCTCGTTTTCGAGCAGATGCCATTTTATACTACAACAATGGACTTATATTGATTGATTTCAAAGATTACAAAGGAATAATCAAATTACCTCCAAATGAAAATGAATTTCATTCAACAAAGTGGCATAATGAAAGTCCAAAGGACAGAAGTAGATTAGAAATAAAGGCAGGTGCGAGCTTTATTAATCCTTTTAGACAATTGGTTTTTTATCGCAATGCTTTTAGAGAATTAGTTGAGAAAAACAAATATTTAGACGGAATAAACCCAGCAAGAGTCTGTATCGCAAATATATTTTCTGGACCAATTGAAATTCATAATGAAGTTCCAAGAAATTTACCCTATTACAAACTTACTCAAGAATCAGATTTAGGTAATTTTCTTTACGACCTTGCAAGTGAAAACTCGTACACAGAAGAAATTGCAAAAGTTTTAAAAAGCATTTTTCCTGCCGAAAAATGGATTAAAAACATTGAAATTCCTATCAATGAACAAATCATTGAAAAGCAGATAACCGAAATTGACATTGAAGTTGAGAAAAATATTGTTGATTTTCTCAAGGAAGAAAATGGTGGAATTCTTGTTTTAGAATCTATGAATGCTGAAGATAGAGATTATTGGTTGCGATTTATTACAAACGAAGCAGTGAATCACAATATTCCCCAAATTGAAAAATGGTCACATTCAGCAAGAATTTGTAAGAAAATACAAAGACGGAGTAATATAGAAACAGAAGGAATTTACAGTGTTATTTATGGCGGTTCTGATATTGAAGGACAAAATGAAGATTCGGACAAAGAGGAACAAGAAGAAGAGTTGCTGGAAGTTATTCCTTTAAAATCAAGCAAAGATATTGACGAAAAAGCATTGGTTATTATTACCGAAGCTCATTTAGTAAGTCGCAGTTTAAGTCAATCTGAATTATTGCGTTTTGGTTCAGGTCGTTTACTTGAAGATATTATTAAATTTCTTAATCCTGAAAGCAATCGGAAAATTGTATTTATAGGCGACCCTTATTCTTTAACATTTGGAAAAGATGAAGATTCCGCATTGAATTTGGAAACCTTGTCTGAATTATACGATAAAGATAGAATTAAACACTTCCGTAAACAAATAGACAACAAATATTCAGATGGAAAAGAAAAATTACGAACTGATTTAGCAACAAGCATTGAAAAATCGCTTTTCAATATTTTGAATTATAGTTTTGATGAAACTACTTTAATTGACTTACAAGACGATAACCAAAGAATTCAAAATTTACAATTGTGGTTTTCTAAGGCGTTTTCTAATGAACCTGATAATGCAGTTTTATTCTATTCGAAAAAGGATTGCTTGAAAACTAACAAGTGGATTAAAAAACAATGTTTGAGAAATGGAGAAAGTTTGGGTATTGGTGATTTACTAATCGTAAATAACAATATTTCTATTCCAGATGATAGTGGTTTCCAAATTCCAAGAAGAATTGTAAACGGAATGTTTTTAACCGTGCTTGTTATTAAAGAATCTCAGCAGGAACCAATTAAAATTCGTCAATCAGAAAAACCTATAATCTTATCTTTTACCAAAATAAAGGTAAAATGTTTGAGTTTGGTAGGTTCACCGGAAACTGACATATGGATTTTGGACAATTATTTTAATAGCGAAGACGATTTAACAAAAGAAGAACAAATAGCTTTTAGAGTTTTTGTAAATGCAAAAATTAACGATGAAAAACAAAAGCAAAAATTTGAAAACAGCCAGGAGTATAAGCAATTACTAGAGGATAACCAATATTTCTTGTTTTCTAATGAAGAAAAAGAAGCAATAAAAACACTCATCAAGAACTACAATTTACCAAAAGAAAAGAAAGAGAAAGTTGAAACGAGTAGAAATTCCAGAAGTTTGCTCTCTAACTACTACAAGAAATATTCAAAGAAACTATTTTTTCAAATCAAGGATTCTGACCCATTTGTAAATGCTGTTTTTGTTAAATACGGTTGGGCAATAACTGTTCATAAAGCAATCGGTTCGAATTATAACGAAATAATTATAAAAGGACACCGTAAAGAAAATGATGGTATCACAAATGATAGTTACTTCCGTTGGTTGTATAGTGGAATCACAACAGGTAAAATAGTAAATATTACCTCGCCTCAAAAAATAAATCCTTTTATGGATTGTGTTTTCGAAGACAGTTCTGCTAGTGGCGTTTCCATAAAATCAAAACAATTCCTCATTTTTGAAAATTACGAAGTTGAAACAAAATATGCAGATAAGGTTCAATCAATTGAAAACCAAAATGTAATAGGTTCTATTTGTGAAATTTCAAAATTATTGGAACAAAATGGATATTTACTTGAATGTTCAAAAAAGTATTCTGAATACTTGACAAAAGCACTTTACTCTATCCCTCAAAGTGAAAATAAACAATTGATTTTAAATATTGACAACAAAGGTTCAAAGGATAATTTTGCTGTTGGCAATATTCGTATTGAAAACCTCAATGGTGCAGATGAAATAATTATAAAATCGTGCATTGAAGGTTGTTTTGAGCAAAAACAAACCATTACTTCAATATCAGATAACAACCCAGAATTACCAAGAGATTTTCGGGAAGAAATTTATTCTGCCTGGATAGAAAGTTGCAATAATGAAAGCATTAACCTTAAAATAATACAAAGCCATAATAATCAAGATATTTTTCGTGCAACTTCTGAAAAAGACAATTTGACTTTTAGAGTTTGGTACGGCACAAGTGAAAACAATCACACAAAAGGATTTTTTTCAAAAATTGAAGTTTTAGAAAAAACATCGGAATCCATTTTGGAACAAATAAAACCAATAGTCTATGGACTCTAAAACGGTTTTTGAATTACGAAATGAAGCCAAAGATTTATCAGGCGTTGAAAAACTGAATAAATTAAACAAGGCATTAGGGATTGCAAGAAATTTGTATTCTGAAGAACCCTATGACGAATGGAATCAAAAAGCGTTTGCTTGGATTCTAATAGATTTGTGCAAGTATTATATAACGGAGAAAAATTTAAACCAAGCAGGAATTTGTTTTAGAGAACTCAACGCAATAGATTTTCAAGGCGAAGAAGACGACATAATTAAAAATCAAAGAAACTTTCTTCGTCCAAAGATTGACACAAACTATTCTGAAATTCAAAAAGCAGAAGAACTAAGCAAAAATGGAAATAATAAAGAAGCATTAGCGGTTTTTAAAAATCTGATTTCTCAAAACAAACTTACAGAACTACACCACGAAAATTACGGTTGGATAATTTACAGATATATAAAAGCAGAAGAAAGCAATCTTTCATCGGTTGAAGTAAGAACATTTTTTAGAGATTATATGAATTTAAAGAATGAAAGACCATCAATGCTTCATTCTATGATTTTAAATTTTGCTTTAAACTATTCAAAAACACACAGTGACTTTAAGTTTTACAACTTTTTCCTTTTGTGGAATCCTGACAATCTTCGTTACGAAGATTTGCACGATGGATATAAAGACGGAAAAGATATTCCTTCGCTTATTTCACGCATTTGTAGAGAGTTTGTAAATTCAAACACCGAAATAAACATTGAAGAATTTTTAAGCAAAATTGACCTAAGCAAAGAAATCGTTTTAGACTTTTTCAGAGAAATCATTTTTTGGAATATTTTCAATGCTCACAAGGAAAATAAATTTTCCGAATTGTGGAATTTGTTTGAGAAATATAATAACAATTATTCCAAACACGGACAATCAAAATGGCATTCTGAAATTTTAAATCTTGCTGAAAGGTTTATGGAAGAAAATGACGAATGGCGTTTTCTAAATTTTTTCAAAAATTGGAATCCAGAAAATTTAAGAACTGAAGATTGGAAAGAAACAAAAAAAGACGAACACACTTACAAACCATTAGCAATAAAAGCAATTAAAAAGGCTTTTGAAGTTCTGAAAACTCAAACATCTGAACATAATTTATCTTGGCTAATACAGCCTTATGAAAAAGCTATTAAATTATTTCCCGATGATGAATGGTTACTGAGAGAAAAAGCCTTATTACACTTCAAAAACAACGAATTAGAATTAGCTATCAAAATCTATAAACACCTTGTTTTGGAACTTGCAGACAAACATTACGTTTGGCAAGAGTTTTCAGACTGTATTATTTCTGATAATTCTTTAAAAATTGGAATGTTGTCAAAAGCATTGAGTTTAGAAAAAAACGAAGATTTTCTAGGAGACATTCATTTAGATTTAGCAAAAGCATTAATTGATGAAAATCTATTAGAAAATGCACTTATTGAACTTGAAGCATACAAGAAACATCGGGAAATAAAAGGTTGGAAACTTTCTTCAATTTTTGATGAGTTACAACAAAAGGCAAGTTCAGTTAAACAAAATTTAAAAGATAATTGGGAACTATACAAAAAATATATTCCTTTTGCTGAAAACTTTGCTTATGCTGATTTTGATTGGAAGGAAGTTGTTTTAGCGGATAAATGGAAGGACGATAAAGGAAAAGAACGTTTGACTTTTACTGACGGTAAAACAATAGAATTTGCAATCGGGAAAAATCGTTTTGAAGTTTTAAGACAATCGGAATTAGGACAAATTTTTAAATTTAAACTTCACAAACAAGAAATAAAAAAAGAAGTTGAAGCAAAATTCGCTTGGTATGGAAAAACTGTTGTTACAGAATACAAGTATATTCCACTTATTGTGGAAAAATCAGAAAAAAAACATTGGGAGATTTTGGAAGATACTTTTGCTATTGTTGATTACATCAACAAAGAAAAAAACATCATTCACGCAATTACAACAGATAACAAAGAAGTCTTTTTTCCTCAAATCAAAAGTGAACTACAGATTGGAGATTTTCTAAGAGCAAAGAGTTACACAAAAAAAGTAAAAGACGAAGACCGAACAGAATTGCGGCAAATTCAGAAAATTGACAAAAATTCTGTTATATCAAAATTCCAAACTCAAATTGCTATCGTTGATGGAGTAAACGAACAAAAACAATTATTTCACTTTGTAATTTCTTCCAAGTTACAAGGAATTGTAAAATTCACAGAAACTAACCTACGACCAAACGAAGGCGACTTTATCAAACTTTCATTCGCTACAAAAACAGACAAAGACAAAAAACTACGAGTGAAAATCTTATCGATTGAGTTGACAGAAGAAACAAATCCAAACCTACGAAAAGACATTACAGGAATTATGGAAATGAAATATAAAAATTATGATGAGGATAGTCCTGACTTTGCATTTATTGGAGATTACTACGTTCCAAAATATCTTTTAGAGAAACACAACATAACTGATGATTGCATAGTAAATGCAAGAGCAATTTATGCAGGCGACAAATGGAAAGTAACAGAAATTGAAAAAATATAATTCCAACGCTTTTGGTGGCACATTTGCATTTTTTCCAACACTCAAAGCCAAACGAAAAATGCAAAAGAGCCACCAAGCCACCGCACGGCAAAAACAGACACTAAATGACTGATAGACAAAATAAAATGAAAGAAGGGCAGCACACAACATCGTATATAAAACATTTGGCAGTCAGTGGGTTATCGAGCGTTTCAGCTCGTATCAAAAGTACTTGTAACTTGACAGGAAAGTGCTTCGAAATGCCAAACGTTTCATATACGTAACCGTTGGCAGTAATTTATTTCGTACCTTTATGACAGTGACCAAGTTGACATAGAAAGTTCTCAGTAAAAACCTAATATCTCTACTAATTATGCGGAAAATAGTTTTGTTATTATTATTAACCTGGGCTAGTATTAGCTGCTTCTCTCAATGTAATACGAGATTACTTACTTCTCAGGGAAATTCTAAAGCTTTTGCAGCAGCTCTTGAGAACCTCTACTCATATGTAGGCAGTAACGACAATGGCGATTATTCTCAAGGTGTATATATGGTTAATGGACATCTTGCTGTTTTTACTACTGTACAAGGAGGATCGCTATTCGCAGAATGGCAATTGGTAATTACAGTAAAGGCAACCTATTTTTTCCCTTTAGTCCCAAGACAGGTAATCATTACGTTTGAAAATGGGAGGACACTTCAACTGACTGCAACGGACTTTAAACAAAATCAAGGTCATCAAATATGTTATTTCGATATACCTAATAATCAGTTAAATCTCTTTGATGGAGGCATTACTAAGATTTTGGTAAATGATACTAGGGAAACACGTCAGATTTCAAAAGCACTGTCATATAAATATGTGCTTTCTGAACAAAAAAAGTGTCTGTTAAAAGAAATAAACTAAGAAATATGAAACAGAAGATTTTACTAATTGGGATCTTTACAATTATCACAGAATTATTCTCTTTTTCCCAGTGCAACGTAAAGACCAATCGACGTCCTGATGGTATAACTGTCAAATATCTAAATCCCGAATTAGTTGGAAAAGGAACCGGCTGCGAACTTGGGCTTTCAGTATCTTCAAATGGTTCTGATATTTATCTTAATACTACAGTTAGGTATTTTACTCCCCCAAAAAAGCAAATAAATGACCTAAAAATCCAGTTTACAAATGGTGAATCTCTTGTTTTAAACTTGTACACCAGTGAACTAGCTACCATGCAAGGAGAAAATGTTTCGCTTGGAGTGTATCTTACGACCTCATACGATATTTCAAAATTAAAAATTCTTAAGATAAAACGTATCATATTTACTGAATCAGCTGGCGTAAATCAGATTGTCACATTAACCCAAAATAGTGATCTTATTGCTAGACATATCCGATGTTTGGAATTGTAACAAGCTCATAATTAATTCAAATCAGATGAAAAATATGATTATAACAGGATATAAAAAAGTAACGCTTATTCTATTTCTTGTTTTTATTTCAGGGCTCGCCAAACCGCAATCTTCTATTAATATGCAGAAGATAAATCTGCTTATGGAAGTTCCGGATTATCCAACTGGTGTCTTTACACTGCTTGAAAAAGATAATTATAGTTTCTCAAGGATGATTACTTCTGATTCCGGTTTAAACTATTATGTCTATGGTTTTAATCAAAACAATCCTGAAAAATTTATAGTTTTTATAAGTATTGCTGGAGATGAAGAAAATAGAAGACAAATTCAATATCAATTTAGGAGAAACGATGCAAATATTGTTTTCGACAATTTAATTAAAGAAATAAAATCCAAATGCACTTTATTTGACACAGAAGATTTTTATAGAACCCAAGAAAAAATGACAATAAAATCCTATACGTATAAAAGTTTAAACAATTTGTACTTCACCTTCCATTCATATCTAAACATGGAGGATAAAGGTGTTGTAAATGATCTCTATATATCAAATTTCTGGGTAGAAAAAAATAAATAAAAACATGTATATTTTTTCCTATGGTTCAAATCTATGCTTTACAAGGATTCATGACCGGATCGGTTCAGTAAAGTATATTTCGATTGGAAGACTATTGTACCATCAATTGAAAATTCATAAAAGAAGTACAGATGGCTCAGCTAAGGCCGATGCCTTTGAAACAGGAAACAAATCGGATTTCGTTCTAGGAGTAGTCTATGATATAGATCCATCGGAGAAACAAACACTAGACCGATTTGAAGGTTTAGGTGCAGGATATGATGAAAAGGAAGTTAGCATTATATTAAATAGTCAAGAATTGGTCACTGCTCAAATGTACTGCGCAAATAAATCATTCATAGACAGCTCCTTGCGACCTTTCTCATGGTATTTAAAATATATAATAATTGGTGCTACAGATTATGGTTTTCCAGACGAATATATTAAGCAACTAAAATCTATATCATCAATTGCAGATAGCAATAAAAAAAGGCTTTGTGATTTCTCAAAAACTATTAAAAAGCATAAAAAAAACTACTGCCAACACGGACGGTAGGGTTAATAAGCTTGTCACACTTTTTGCTTTTGCTCCTGCACGCAAGACAAATTTATAATGGTTCTTGCACCCGGATACGCGCATCTGCTCACAATTAAAATCCAATACACCTTGACAGTTTTCTGGCTCCGATCAGCATTGTACCGCGACACTGCGCCAGTGCCCGCCAACAAATTTGTATCTGGGGATAGATTCGTGGCTCCGATCAATTTTGTATCGCGACACTCGTAATGCTCATTAAAATTTGTACCTGGACTGCAAAAAGTGCGCCATACCCTCCTTGCACCGTGACAGTTATCTGGCCTACCGGGACAGATTTGTGGCGGTGCTGTCGTCGGGTAACGCTTACTGAACCCTACCGCCGGGCCGTTAGCTGTAAGGGGATGCATACATAGATAATTACAGTAACTATTAATTTCTTCCTCATCCGAAATAAAATAAACCATTGCAAACTAAAATTTCAACTTTATTCCTTTTTA
>Ga0116192_1003263_pt1 | contig 10216 bp, 4 predicted proteins | sample AD_UKC113_MetaG_FD_89876 | JGI IMG/M metagenome (GOLD analysis project Ga0116192, IMG submission 89876) | Active sludge microbial communities of municipal wastewater-treating anaerobic digesters from Hong Kong - AD_UKC113_MetaG | ecosystem: Engineered > Bioreactor > Anaerobic > Digestate | place...
AGCAACTGCTCCGAGTAAATCAACTATTACTCCTACAACAGTTACCCCAGCAGCATCTTCAATCAATTCTGGTGTTACCACCAAAACAGTTCTCTCTCCTCAGACAACACTTACACCAAGTTCTCCTGAAGCAAAGAAAACTGGCAAGCAATTGATTGCAGAATCGAATCAACTTGGTCTTACAGGTCAAGCAAGACGTGACTACATTATGAAAGGTCGTGAGAATAAACCTATTGCAGAAGAAAATACTATTCTCAAACAGCAAACAAATCTATTTGAAGACCAAAAGAGAGAGGAAGAAAGATTTAAGAATGAGGAACAAGCGAGAGTCAATCTTGATGAGAGTTCTCTTCTTGCTGCAAAAGCAAAGAATAAAGAGACTCTTGATAAATACTTTGCTGATACGGAAGAACAAGAGAACAAATACTTCAATGATTATGAAGCTGAACAAAATAAACTCTTCTCAGAATGAGAGAGTACGCAACTTAATCAAGTTCGTTCACAAATTTATCAAGCACTTGCAGCAAGAGGCATCGACATCTCGAAGCTTCCACCAGAACAGCTCATCGCTTTGTCGGGAGAAGTAGGAACAAAAGCATTCTCCAACATCTATCAAATGAAAGAGGGTGTGAAAAATAAAATCCTTGCAGCATCTCGTGATAAAGTGAATAAGCTCAATGAACTTCGTTCCAAGAAGACTATCAATGAGAATGAGTACAACGAGGCAGTACAAGCAGTGAACTCTCAAGCAAATCTTCAGAGAAATCAAATTGATTCAACATTTGCAAAAAGTATACTTGGTGTACAAGCTTCCAAATTGAATCTTGCAAGTACAGCACAAGCAGAGAATGCAAACGTTGTTACAAATATTGCAACAAACTTGAAGCTTTCTCCAGAACAAATCGGGCTTGTATCAAAATATATTGATCCAAACAAGACTGCTGCAGAAAATCAATCATATATTTATGCGTTGATGGCTGATCCAAAGAATGAATTGAATGCAGTTACGAAAGAGAACAGAGCAAAAGAAAGTGCAGTACTTCAAGCAGAGATCAATGCAAAAATCAATATGAATGCAGCGGATAATGCTACAAAAGAAAGAGTCGCACAAATCCAAGCTGCTGTTGATGCAGGTAGACTTGGTATTGAACAAGCAAAACTTGACCTTGATAAGATTGTTGAAAAAACAAAAATTGATTCTGGTTACTATAAAGCTCCAGCAAATAGCACCAATTGGTGGACACAACCTCCAGTAAGTACTCAAACGAACGCTAGCGGTGGGGCAAGTTCCACCGCTCCCTAACGAAGCTATGAGACAGGCTGCAGTAAAACAATATGGTTCAACTCCAGCTGTAAGAAACTTCAATCCAGGGAACATTACAGACTTATGATTTGGTGGGCAGAGGGTTGAGTGAGAAAGATTTACGAGGTTTGCAACACCACAAGAATGATTTAATGCTCTTGTTGCGAAGATACAAAATATTCAACGTGGTGGAAGTCAGGTTTATTCTCCAGATATGTCACTCGTTCAGTATATCAGTAAGTATGCTCCATCTTCTGATAATAATAATCCAGTTGCATATGCAAATGGTATAGCAAAAAATCTTGGTATATCTCCAGATACAAAAATAGGAAGTATACCACCACAAGCTCTTGCACTTGAACATGCAAAACACGAAGATGGAAATATGTATCGGCTACTCAAAGACTCAGGTATAGCATAATTTACTCATAATCCATAACCATTATGGCATTCGATTTTATAAACCAAGCGATAGACAAAGTTGTCGGTGCAGGTAAGGCTGTGAAAGATGCTATTACCGATACAAGTAAAGCAACGAAAGAAGCGGTCGCAAAAGCTGATACTGCATATCAGGATTTTATGAATACAAAAGTAGCTCCGAAAGCTGCAAAAGTAGGAGAGGTAGCAGTTGATACGGCTAATCTTATTATCAAACCAACAAAAGCACTCATTACTTGAGCAGCAAAAGATATAGGAGCGAAAGCTTCTTATAATGCTTGATACATAACAGAGGCAGAAAGGAATAAACGATACCAAGAAGCAAGTGATAATATGGTTGGTTGAGTTGATGATGCTATATCAAAATGGGCTTCATCTCTCAATCAGAATATATTACAGCCAACAGCACAAACAATAAAAGACGCATCAGGTGGTGCGTCTATATTGGGTTCAGTAATTGATACAACTTGAGATGTTATTCAGTCAGCTGGAAAGAATATATGAATTGGTAAAGTACGAGACTCTGTATCATCAGGTACAGAAAAGATAGCAACTGCAATCAATTCTAAAGAAGATATTGGTACAAGATTACTAGAGTGAGCAGTAGGAGCTACCGATATTGGTCTTGGTGCATTGATGTCAATACCAGTAGCTAATCTTATTAGCGGTGTTGTATCTGGAGCAAATGATGAAAGTGGTGTTACAAAGAAATTACAAGAAGCAGAATGAACGATTGTACAAAAACTTGTTGATTCTTGAATGTCAGAGAAGAATGCAGCAAATACGTTTCGCTGAGTAATGAATACTGCTAGTTTAATCTTCTGAGCAAAGTGAGCAAAGTCAGCTACAAAGATGGGAAGAGCAGGAGCAACAGAAGCAAAGATACAATCAGTTCTTCCAACAGCTACAAAAACTACCGTTAGTGTATTGAAAGATACCTCTATTCCTTTGTCGCAAAGAATAGCATCACTTCCAGAAGCTATTAAACAAACGAGGAATGCTCGTGCATTATGAGAAGATGTTATTAAGGCAAATCAAAAAACTATCAATGAATCAGTATCAAAGAACCTTACAAAAGTTGATTTAGCAAAGAATGCACTTATGCAAAGTGCAGCAACTGCTTGATATGCTACAGCCCCAGATACTATTCAACTTTGAGTTGCATCGGTATTATGAGATAATCAAAATAATCAAGATGAATGAAATAAGATTTCAGCTTGAGATGCTCTTACTTATACAGCAGGTGCATTACTTGGTGCAAAGCCATCAGGTGGGAAAGGTGGAAAGAAACAAAAAGCATCATCTTCCATTGAAGCAGAGCCAACTAAAACAATAAAAGCTGATGAGACTATCGATACTCCAGTTAAAGAAGTTACTCCAGCAGTTAATGAACCAATACCAGTTACTGAAAAGGCTACTACTACTCCTGACCTAAACCAAACACTTACTTCTCTTGTTGATACATACAAATGAGATGGGAAGACAACTGGTAAAGTTGGAAGTATCAAAGTAGACTTTGAAAATGAACTCAATAAAGCCCTCTATTCGGTTCGTGAATCAAAGAATAAGCTGAAACCAAAAGATGAAAGTGTTCTCCAGGAACTCGCTCGTCTTAGTTGACTTGATGAAGCACAAATCAGAAAGCTCGGGGAAGATGTTGCGACAAAGATAAAGGATAAAATCTATCGTGAGAAAGCAGTGACTCCTGATTGAGTAAAGATATCATCGTCTAAAGACGATGGTATCATACCTAAAGAAGATGATATACTTGGTTTGAATGAACCACCAAAAGAAGAAGTAGTATCACCACTCACACAGCGTTATCAAGAACTTATCACAAACAATGCAAAGGAGTGAGATGCACTATCAAGAGCAAAAGGAATATTTGATTTCACGCCTACTTGAAAGATTGGTAATTTCTTCCAAAAGACATTTGATAAAATTGCTGCAAACATTGATAGAATAGCAAGTACAAAAACATTCCTTAATAACTTTCGGGTATGAGAATGAAAAGAACTTGCTGGTAACTATGTTGAATCAAAGCAAGCGAGAGATGCTTCTCAATTTAATACAGCGAATATAGATGAGTTTGATATACCAGGTATGGTAAAGAGAGCATCATCAGCACCAAAAAGAGAATTAAAAGAGTCAGACCTTGTATGAGCAACGACTCCAGAATGACTCGTACTTAATGATACACTTGCACAGAAAGCATTTGATACTTATAGACTTGATGGAGATAAAGTAGTTGAGAGAGCTGTTCCTCTCATAGCAAAATGAGTATCATCAAAAGATATAAAGCAATTCATACAAAATACTTATATCTATGATATATTCAAAAATAATCCAGAAAAACTTAATGAGTTCTTTACTCCAGAACAAATTGCAGTATTCAGAAAAGATGATGCGAGTAGTGCATCTATTCAATCAAACATTGTAAAATCATCGCAGGATATATGATTTTTCCCAAAAGAAATTGACCCAGAGAATGGGTATCTCCGCAAAGTAACAACAGCTCGTGCAGCAAAAGAAGCAGGAAAAATGAAGTGAGGTGATGATGGAAAGATTGAAGTTACTCTTTCAGATGGAACAGTAATAAGAGCAGATACTATGGAAGAAGCCCTTCGTCTATCACTACTAAAACGTGACTCAGAGAACTTCAATCCAGAGAATATGTCTTCTCTCACAAAGAAGCAAGCCTGACCTGAGTATGACCCATTCCGCTATCACTGATATTGAGCTTCTCTTTTGTCGCTTAATGATGCAATGTCAAAGCTCTATGCTGATAAGAATGCAATTAAGTTTATTGATGGTCTTATAGAAAAAGGTGATCCAAACTATACTGGAGCGATGAAGACAAAAGCATATAATCTTATGGCAAAGGATATTCTTGGTATACGAGGTACAGCAAAATCAGAATGATCAGCAGAGACACACTTATGAACTGCAGCAAATTTATGAACGAAATGAGCAATGCTTGTGAATGTTGGTAATGCTACTACAAATATAGTTCCAGCATACATTAGAACACTTATACGATCGAGTATGGATCTAGGAACAACTGCTGTAGCAAGATGGATTAAGGAATGATGGGAGTGAGTGAAATGAGCATTCAAAGATGCAAAGTTATCGCAAATAACAAAATCTATGTGAGATGAACGAGTAGATGCTAGACTTCGTTGACTTGGATTAGTCAACGAATATAACATAGATAACGGTTCTCCATATGGAAAGATTGAATGACAACTTATGTATATGTCTAATGGTACTTGGGCAGAAATACCTGGTTCAAAGCTAGCAGCAACTCTTTCAATGGCTAATTCACTCAATCGTGCTGGGCGACTCAAATGAGCGAAAGACGCAAATGATGTTATCGACCGATGGGAAGCTTGGCAGAAAGAGGGTTGACAAGATTTCTATGAAGCTCGTTGAGCATTAGATGACCAACTCAGGTCTCTCGGTAAAACAGGATCTACTGATAAAGTAAATATACCATATGTACCAGCTTCAGTAAATGATATTCTTGGAAAGCTCAAGACTTGGGTAGTAGGTCAAGCTATGGCACAGAAAGAGGGAATAAATACTGTAGCTAGAAGTGCAATTGAATCTGTATTCAAGAAGGATAGGTCATATAGTAATAGACAGGTTGAAGAATCAACAAAAGACTTAGCCGCACGCTATGCAACATATTTAGCAACAAGTGCAGCAATGGGTGCACTAATGCAAGCAACCTGAATATTTGATGAAAATGATGATCCAGAATATAAGAAAAACATCATAGATGAAGCAACAAGAAAGATAGCACCAAATCCACTTGTACCATATTTATGGACACTTGAACAAGCGGTTATGTCAGACTCAGCAGCAACAAGTACCATACTGAATGCTGGAAAATGAACACTTCAACTTCTCGCTGCAGTAAAAAATCAGATTGAATGAGATACGAAAGAGTCTGATGTATACCTTCGAGATGCACTTGCAAATATTGGTAAAATAGGAACTGTTAGAAACGTGTCTGATGCAATAGGTCTATTCAATAAATGAGACTCACTTCAAGATCTTCTTGCAAAATGAGCTGGTACATTCTCAAAAGAAGAGGCAACACGAACTTGAGTATCTTCTGGAAAGAACTGGAATAGTAGTCTTGATAGATGATTAAAACTCTTTGGTATCAATGGAGAACAAGCTCGTCTTGATGCACTCTATAGAATGCAAAATAATCTTGCAGCTCCAGATTGGGTAAAATCAGTTCCATTCTGATGACTTATATATCAAGCAATTGAGCGAGAAATGAGACCAGTCATCGATTACTTTGATGATACAAAAAGTTCAGGTGGTGGTTGAGACCTTATGGAAAATTGAGTGAAAGCAGGGTATGCATATGATGTTGTAAAAGACCTTCATAATTCAAAAGACACCAATGATTTTCTCCAGAAGAATTGATTAGAAGGAAACGATGCTATGGTACAAAGTCTTCTAGAATGACTTATTAAAAGTAATATTTCTCAGAATAAGAATGTTGATGAAAGATTTACACAACTTGTACAAGGATTGTCACCTAATACATTCCTACAAGATATGGAGAAACTTCGTCAACTTGATCCATACCTCTATAATAATATAGTAGCTACCTTTGGAGAGCTCAAAGCAATAAGAGATGAAGCTGGTTCACTTTCTCCAAAGGTATTCAATCATACTGTAATAGATAGAATCAATAACAAAACAAATTCTATATCACAAGAAGATTATGCTATAGCACAAGCGAATGATGATTATGCTCTGACAACATCATTTACAAATGCTATAGGAAATGAAATAGCAAATGTTGAAAAAAACTTGGGGAAAAGTAATCCAAAAGAAGCAAAGGAAAAACTAGATAATCTTGAGAAGTTATCAGCAGTGATGAATAGTCCGTCTATCTATCAATATAAAATTCCTTTTGCTAATCTTGTCGCGAATAATGCAACAAACTTACTACAGGTATTTAAGGATTTAGGTGCTGATAAAGACTCATATCCATTCCTGAAGAATGCACTTCTCTTCGGTGCGAGAGTGGTACGTTGAGCATTAGCTGATGAACAACAAAATCAAACTAGTTCCATACCAACTCCAGTACCGACTCCATTAAGTGGAACTACTCTTCGTAGTATGGTAACACAACCAATAAGTGTTGACAAGCCAGCTACTGTAAGTAACATCACGATAGATAAACCACTAAAAGTATGAAAACTGAAGATTGATCCATTACTCGTGAAGCTACCGACATCTCAGCAATGAGCGAGTCTAAGCAACCAGACGCTATCATCTATGGTGAAGCGGAAGACTCCAAGATTATAGATGTATGTGATGAGGTTGGGGCTACTGACCGTTGGGTCGTAGGTAGCCTCTTCGCTTATGCGAATACTGCTGTAAAAGTAAGTATGGATAAATACGGAAACGAATCGGAATCGATAGATTACAATGCAAGGATTTCTGCGATTAAGGAAATCAACAAAATGAAATCCGAAGCGAGAGCAAAATCCTCCGTTCATAAGAGGCTTCCGTTCAAAGCTCAATTGATAGACTAAAAAAACCCTCTAATTTAGAGGGTTTTTTTATGCTCGTAATCTAAACCTATTTATAGGCTCATAGCGAAGAGATAGTATCTGTATGGTATAACCACTAGCGTGGTTATAAACACGATGCTCTATGACCATTCTATTGAGTCGCTTTTCCTTGACTATCTAATTTTGTTAATTCTACTGTAATTGCAGAGAAGACTGGGTGTAATTTTTGCATCATATCAATGTCAGAGTCTCAAATCATACCAGCCATAGCCGCAAACATCACAGCATCGAGTCATACTTGAGTCTTATCGGTTTTATTATGGTCGAAATATTTATCAATGATATGAAGTACGGGAACAAAAAGTTGTGTTCCGTTTCCAACAACATTCATATGTCAGAGTGGTTCGTCTTCGATACGAACGAAAACATTATATTGAACTCATTCAAGGAGTTTTTTACTTAGTCGCATTGTCATAGTAGGGTGGTAATGGTATGAATAAATATTATGATACAACTTTCTTGAAGAACTTGATACCGCCTTTCTCATTCACTTTATTGAGGACATCTTGCCAAGTGGTTATAATGTATGTATTTGTAGCGATAGAGAATATTCCTATGTATGGAGTATTACCTCGTGCAATGAGTTCATTCATAAATGCTACTTGGCTATCCTCAAACGCAGATACATTGAACGTATAGAGTTCTATCTTCTTGAGCTCGAGGAAGAATATTTCTCCCGTGGGAGATACACATATCCCATCAAGCAATCTATATCAATAGGTATTATCAGGGATATGGTAACAGATATATCCGTCTTTCTCCATAAAAGAAAAGAGTTCTTTCTGAAATCATTTCTCAACGCTTCCTTTCTTGTAGTTTCCTTTGATTGGGTATTTAACCATAAAGATTATTATTATTGATATAAGACTCAGAAAGAGTTGGAGGGATCATCACATAAATATCTCTATGTTCGCATAACTCTCGTAACCCAAAACCAAGCATACGTTTCTCGGTAGTCTCTCCAATAGAGAATCCAGCCTTGTATGCTTGGTAATAGTAGTTTGCAACATTATCAACACATCACATGCGGTCTCACAATTCGTGCCACAAATATATGACACGCTTTTCTATTTTGAAAAGTGATGGAGCGTTTGGATCAGAATGAAGGAATAATTCCCACCTATCGTTTTTGATATTGCTTGTACCCATTTTTAATTTTGCTAGCGTCTAGCGAACACTTATAGTTTATCCGAAACATACCAGTATCATCATAGTAACCGAAAGGCTCTCACTTGTGATCCTTTTGTTGTATGCAATACTCATAGAATGGGTCTGTGCCTCTCTCAATGATTTCTTTTTTCATATGCTGGTATTATATTTTAGAAAGCGATTTATACAAACGGAATATCTCTTTCTTTATAAATAACTCTTTTGGGCATTTCGATATATGTATGGAGAATCCATCAACACATATCTCCTCTGGAATACCAAACTCATCTTTTGTTTCTATTTCATAGATTCATTCCTCAAATCACATCTCAACTAAATGATCACGATAGCTTTCAATATTCAAGCTCAGTTCTATTCTATGGCGTTTTATGTACGAAACTAAATCATACCAAGGAACAATAACTGTTTTCTTTCTTTCATCGGTATAGATATTTGACCATCTATTTGATGCAAAGAGTCACATAGCTTTAATGATTTGCATACCAGTACCATTATCAGAAACATCTTGATGAAGTTCTAATGAAATAGTCTTGAGTGTTTCAATATAGTAATCCTTTTTACTTTTGTCGAATGCCATACAAGAGGCATACATCATACAAATATTATCAAGGACTCTTGGCTCTTTCCCTTTTCATCAGAAGATAACTCTTCCGTCTACCAAACACTCATCATAAATATCTTTATCTGCCATCATTTGGTATGAGTGCATAAATGAGTCTATCTTTTGTCGCCCATTTGCAATGACTTGATGAATATCAATACCACTGTTCAAGTTCTGAAATCTCTTTGCAAGTCTCTTATGTATCATACGACTACGGACTGCACCATCATTTGGGAGTTCTTCTCACTCCACAAAGATAGAAGCAACCAGCTCATAGATGGTGATTGTTTGTTGAACGTTTCACTTTGCTATAGAGTTACGGTCGTAGAGAGAGCGAAACATTGCTTCCTTGCCATTCGCATCTTCACTTCCAGCACGGAACTCACTACACATAACTGGAAGTTTATTCATTCTTCCGAGCATCGTAAGCAAAGCGAAGTTGGTTGTTCCTCCTCCGAATACAACTGGGTCTCATTCAATACCAAGCATCATTTTGATATACTCGGCAAATGTTGTTTTACCTGAACCAGTGACTCAATGTCAACAAAACATAGGATTGTAAGGAACATTCTCCTCAGAGAACAATCCAAATCACATATAGGTACAGCAAGCCATTACCAAGAAATCACCAGTTATATCTTTGTAGAGATCGTGAAATATATTCTTATAATCATCAAAGCTACATACTTCTGTTGACTTGATAGACGGAACAGAAGCGATAGTCGTTACATCATATTCTCTTCACTTGAAGTCTTGTACCACAAATCAATCCGTACCATCAAGGAAATAGAAACTTGCTTCAGGTGCTTTTGGGAAATAGAGTTTTCGCTTTATATCAAATACTCCATTCGAGTATACCATCACCTCACTTCACATAAATACATTACGCCCATACCTATTGAGTACATAGATGGTTGGTACTGAAGTTGCAGCAATCATCGAATGTATCATAATCAGATACTTCTTGAGTGGAGTAATGAAGTGATAGTTACCAAGTGATTGCACTATCTCTACAAGGTTCGCTTCTGATACGGAGTTACTCCACTGAAATACCGAAGTCTTCTTTCCATCTTTCCCGACAAGAGAAATAGCATAAGC
>Ga0116192_1003264_pt1 | contig 10215 bp, 7 predicted proteins | sample AD_UKC113_MetaG_FD_89876 | JGI IMG/M metagenome (GOLD analysis project Ga0116192, IMG submission 89876) | Active sludge microbial communities of municipal wastewater-treating anaerobic digesters from Hong Kong - AD_UKC113_MetaG | ecosystem: Engineered > Bioreactor > Anaerobic > Digestate | place...
CGAACAGGAAAGTCAATGAAATCAACGGTCTACCCAGACCACCCCCGCGCCAGTGCTAGCTTTGCGTACCGTCACTTATTGCACTGAAAACGAGGAGACCCCTGATCCCAGCATGCATCACAAGGACGATCCCCCCATGAAACGCGCTTTCCTGATTATGGCTGCCATGACCACCCTGGCGGCACCCGCCATGGCCGATGAAGCCCTGGCCAAGAGCAAGAACTGCATGGCCTGCCACGCGGTGGACAAGAAGCTGGTGGGCCCCTCGTACAAGGACGTGGCCAAGAAATACGCGGGCGACGCCAAGGCCGTCGACGCATTGGCCGGCAAGATCGTCAAGGGCGGCTCCGGCGTCTGGGGCGCGATCCCCATGCCCGCCAATCCGCAGGTCAGCGAAGCCGACGCCAAGAAGCTCTCGGCCTGGATCCTGAACCAGAAGTAAACTGGCTCCGGCCCCAACAAAAAACCCGCTGGACTCCAGCGGGTTTTTTGTTGGTATTGCCCCCTCTCCCTCTGGGAGAGGGTCGGGGTGAGGGCTCCCCCACCCTTCTGTCCGTGCCGAGGAGCGCAGCGGCAGGCGGAAAAAGGGCTGCGCATGTTTGAGCGAAGCGAGTTTGCGCAGACCCCGCCTGGCGCGAGCACCGCAGGTTGCCCGCAGCGAAGCGGAGGGACACGGACAGCAGGGTCGCCTTTTCTTTGCTGACTTTCTTTTACGCAAAAAGAAAGTCAGTCGGCCGCCGGGCCGAGACCCGGCTTGCCACGACAGAAGAAGCACCCCTTCACACGAGGCCCTCACCCCGACCCTCTCCCAGAGGGAGAGGGAGAAGAACCCTCAGTTGTTTTGCGCCAACTGTTCCAGGATCGCCGGGTTCTCCAGCGTGGAGGTGTCCTGCGTGATGGCTTCGCCCTTGGCGATGGAGCGCAGCAGGCGGCGCATGATCTTGCCCGAGCGGGTCTTGGGCAGGTTGTCGCCGAAGCGGATGTCCTTGGGCTTGGCGATGGGGCCGATTTCCTTGCCCACCCAGTCGCGCAGCTCCTTGGCAATCGCCTTGGCCTCGTCGCCGGTGGGGCGGGCGCGCTTGAGCACCACGAAGGCCACGATGGCTTCGCCCGTCACGTCGTCCGGGCGGCCGACCACGGCGGCTTCAGCCACCAGGTCGGTCTTGCCGACCAGCGCGGATTCGATCTCCATCGTGCCCATGCGGTGGCCCGAAACGTTGAGCACGTCGTCGATGCGGCCGGTGATGCGGAAGTAGCCTCGGTCGGCGCTGCGCACGGCGCCGTCGCCGGCCAGGTAGTAGCCCTTGAGCTCGGGCGGGAAGTAGCTCTTCTTGAAGCGCTCGGGGTCGCCCCAGATGGTGCGGATCATCGACGGCCAGGGCTTCTTCACCACCAGGATGCCGCCCGAGCCGTTGGGCACGTCGTTGCCCGCCTCATCGACGATGGCCGCCTGGATGCCCGGCAGCGGCAGCGTGCAGGAGCCCGGCACCAAGGGCGTTGCGCCCGGCAGCGGCGTGATCATGTGGCCGCCGGTTTCGGTCTGCCAGAAGGTGTCCACGATCGGGCAGCGCTCGCCACCGACGTTTTTGTAGTACCACATCCAGGCTTCGGGGTTGATGGGCTCGCCCACCGAGCCTAGCAGGCGCAGGCTGGAGAGGTCGGAGCGCGCCGGGTGCACTTTTTCATCGCCCTCGGAGGCTTTGATGAGCGAGCGGATGGCCGTGGGCGCGGTGTAGAAGATCGTGACCTTGTGCTTCTCGATCATCTGCCAGAACCGGCCGGCGTTCGGGAAGGTGGGCACGCCCTCGAACACCACCTGCGTGGCGCCAGCGGCCAGCGGGCCATAGGCCACGTAGGTGTGGCCAGTGATCCAGCCGATATCGGCGGTGCACCAGAAGATGTCTTCGGGGCGCAGGTCGAAGGTCCAGTTCATGGTGAGCTGGGCCCACAGCAGGTAGCCACCGGTGCTGTGCTGCACGCCCTTGGGTTTGCCGGTGGAGCCGGAGGTGTAGAGCACGAACAGCGGGTGCTCGGCGCTCACGAACTCGGGCGGGCAGACGTCGGACTCCTTGGCCACCACGTCGTGCAGGAAGCTGTCGCGCCCGGCCACCATGCTGCATTCGGTGGGGGTGCGCTGGTAGACGATCACGTTCTTGATCGAATCGCAGCCGCCCATGGCGATGCCTTCGTCCACGATGGCCTTGAGCGGCAGTTCCTTGCCGCCGCGCAGCTGGTAGTTGGCGGTGATCACGGCGACCGCGCCGGCGTCCTGGATGCGTTCCTGTAGCGCCTTGGCCGAGAAGCCGCCGAAGACCACGCTGTGGGTGGCGCCGATGCGCGCGCAGGCCTGCATGGCCACCACGCCTTCGATGGTCATGGGCATGTAGATGACCACACGGTCACCCTTCTTCACGCCACGCGCCTTGAGCGCATTGGCGAACCGCGAGACCTTGGCCAGCAGTTCCTTGTAGGTGACCTTGGTCACGTCGCCATTGTCGGCCTCGAAGATGATGGCTGTCTTGTTCTCCACCGGCGTGCCGATGTGGCGGTCCAGGCAGTTGTGGGAGGCGTTGAGCTCGCCGTCCTCGAACCACTTGTAGAACGGCGCCTGGGACGAATCCAGCGTCTTGGTGAACGGCTTGTGCCAGGCCAGCGTCTCGCGCGCCAGGCGCGCCCAGAAGCCTTCAAAGTCCTTGTCGGCCTCGGCGCACAGGGCGTCGTAGGCTTTCATGCCCGAAACACGCGCGGCCCGGACGTTGGCCGCGGACGGCTCGAACACGCGGTTTTCGACCAGGGTGGATTCGATCGTGGACGAAGGCGCAGACATGGGGAGTCTCCTCAGATGTAGTGGTCAGATGACAGGCGGCGACTGTGCGCAAGGGCTCTTACGAGCCACTTACAGGCCACCGCTGCATGGACAAAGAAAACCAGCCGTAAGGCGCGGCTGGCGGTGTTTCCGGCCCTCGGGACGTCATGATGCAGACCTAAAATACCGCCTGCCGACTGAACGCCCATCCCGGGCACTCGGCACATTGTGTCACCTTCCATGAGCGACCCCGTCAAAGTCCAAGCGCCCATCCGTGCTTTGCCCAACCTGATTTTCGCCAGCCGCTGGCTCCAACTTCCCCTCTACATCGGCCTGATCGCCGCCCAGGCGATTTACGTCTTCCACTTCTGGGTCGAACTCGTCCACCTGATCGAAGCTGCCTTCGGCAGCCAGGTCGCGCTGGACAAGCTGATCCACAGCATCGGCTACAAAAGCGACGTGCAGCTCACCGGGCTGAACGAGACCGTCATCATGCTGGTGGTGCTGGCCCTGATCGACGTGGTCATGATCTCCAACCTGCTGATCATGGTGATCGTGGGCGGCTACGAAACCTTCGTCAGCCGCATGCACCTGGAAAACCACCCCGATCAGCCGGAGTGGCTGAGCCACGTGAACGCCTCGGTGCTCAAGGTGAAGCTGGCCACCGCCATCATTGGCATCAGCTCCATTCACCTGCTCAAGACCTTCATCAACGCCGCCAATTACGACGTGAAGGTGCTGATGTGGCAGACCATCATCCACGTGGTCTTCCTGCTCAGCGCGATGGCGATCGCGCTGACCGACCGGCTGATGACGCACACCGCCCCCGCCGAGCACTGAACCTTCAGCGCCCTGGCCGCGGTGCCTGGCGGATCAGCCGCTTGAACTCGGCTGCCAGGGCCTGGGCCGGCGGTGTCAGGTCGCGGCCCGCCACGGTGATGAGGTTGATCGGGACCAGCGGCAGCGGGTCCTTGAGCGGCAGCACCCGCAGGATGCCCGCATCACAGAAGAGTTGCACCGAGCCCTTGGCGACGATCGCGACGCGGTCGCTGTGCGACAGCAGGTGCACCACGCTGATGAAGTCCCGCTGCACGCCCACGATGGGTGGCGGCAGGCCCGCCTGCTCGTAGATCGCATGCATCTCGGCCTTGGGCACGCCCGTGGGAATACCCACCACCCACTCGGTGTGCTGAAGCTCGGCCAATGAAGTGGCGCCGGCCAGGGGATGGCCGCTGCGCGTAGTCACCTCCAGTTCGCCCACCTTGAGCTGCTCCTTGAGCAGGCCATCATCCCGGCCGCGCCCGGCCGACCCGAGGATGAAGTCCAGCCGGCCCTCCCGAAGGCCGGGAATCGTGGACGCCGTCGGCCCGCCCGTCACGCGCACCAGCACGCTGGGAAAGCGCGCGCGGAAGCGCTCGATCGCCTCGGACATGCACAGCGCCTCGATGGCGGGCGACACGCCGATCGACACCCAGCCGCTGCGCTCGCCCGAAAGGGCATCGATGTCGTCCTGCGCTTTCTTCAACTCCGCCGCAGCAGCGCGCGCACCGCGCAACAGGATGCGGCCCGACTCCGTGAGCTCGGCGCCATGGCGCGAACGCACCAGCAGCTGCGTGCCGCAGGACTTCTCCAGCGCGAGCACGTTGCGGCTCACCGCGGCCTGCGTCAGCCCCAGTTGGCGGGCAGCGGCACGCACGCCACCGTGTGCCACGACGGCAATGAAATCGCGCAGATGGGCTTCTTTCATGGGTCTTGGTGATGACTTTTAATCAACATCTAAAGCAACGCTGCATCTTATCAACGCACTCGAACTTCTATAACCTGCGCGGCGTCCATCCCCCACAGAGGTTCACAAATATGAAACGACGAGACATCCTGATGGCCGCGCCCGCGGCCATCGCCACCCTGGGCCTGGCCCGCCCGCTGCACGCACAAAACCTCCGCCACCCCAACCGCCTGATCGTGCCGTTCCAGGCCGGCGGCAGCGCCGATGCGCTGGCCCGGCTGATCGCCGACAAGATGAAGGCCACGTGGAAGCAGCAGCCCATCGTGGTGGAGAACAAGCCGGGGGCTGGCGGCGTGTTGAGCGTGCAGACCTTACTGGCTGCGCCGCGCGATGGCCAGGCGCTGATGCTCAACGTGGTGCAGACCATCCTGCGGCCGGTGCTGTTGCCGCAGACGCCCTACAAGGTGTTCACCGACCTTGCGCCCATCACGCGCGTGGGCAACTCGCAGATTGTCTTCGTCGTGCGCGCGGACCTGCCGGTCAACACCATGCGCGAATTCATCGCCTACGCCAACGCCCCTGGCCGCGCCCCGACCTTCGGTGCCTCCGGTGTGGGCACGGTCGGGCACCTGTACGCCGAGATGATCAAGAAGAACCACGTGCCCTCACTGGTGATTGCGCAACTGCGCGGCGACCCGCAGATCATGAGCGACCTGCTGGGTGGCCATGTCATGTGCAGCCTGATGGCGCTGCCCTCGGTCACGCAGCAGGTGGCTGGCGGCAAGGTGAAGGTGCTGGCGGTCACCGGCACCAAACGCTCGCAGGCCCTGCCCAACGTGCCGACCTTTGCCGAGGCTGGCGTGCCGGACATGGACACCGGCTTCTGGTTCGCGCTGTTCGCGGGCGGTGGCACGCCGAGCGGCACGGTGCAGAAGATCCACGCCGACCTGGTGGCCACGCTGGGCCAGGACAAAGAGTTCATCGAGCGGCTGGACGCCATCGGCACCGAGCTGGAGTGGAGCACGCCGGCGCAGTTCACCAGCGACCTGCGCAAGGAGAGCGACAAGTGGGCGGCGTTCGTCGCGGCCACGGGCGTGAAGGTCGAGTCCTGATCATGGCCATGGAACTCGCCCAAGTCAGCCTGCAGGATAAGTACGAACGCTCCGAAGGTCGCGCCTTCGTCTCCGGCTTGCAGGCGCTGGTGCGCCTGCCGGTCATCCAGGCGCAGCGCGACCGCGCGGCCGGCCTCAACACCGGGGGTTTCATCTCCGGCTACCGGGGATCGCCGCTCGGTCAGTACGACCTGAACCTCTCGCGTGAAGCGGCGTTGCTGGGGCGCCACGGCATCCATTTCACCCCCGCCATCAACGAAGATCTCGGCGTCACCGCCGTCTGGGGCACGCAGCAGGTGGGCCTGCACGGGCCGGCCAAGGTCGATGGCGTGTTTGCGATCTGGTACGGCAAGGGCCCGGGGGTCGACCGTTCCATGGACGCGCTCAAGCACGGCAACTACGCGGGCGCCGCGCGGCATGGCGGCGTGCTCGTGGTTTGCGGTGACGACCACAACGCCCAATCGTCCAGCCTGCCGCACCAGAGCGAGCAGATGCTGCAAGGGGCGATGATCCCGATCCTGAACCCGGCCAACGTGCAGGAGTACGTGGACTTCGGCCTGTTGGGTTTTGCGCTGTCGCGGTACAGCGGCTGCTGGGTCGGCTTCAAGGCCATCTCCGACACCGTGGAGAGCGCGGCCACCATCGACCTGGACCAGGCGCGCCTGGACATCGTGTTGCCACCCGGGGCCGAGGATGTGCACATCCGCGCCAGCGACACGCCGCTGGCCATGGAGGCACGCGTCATGGGGCCGCGCATGGAAGCCGTGCACCGCTTCGCGCGCGCCAACCACATCGACCGCGTGGCCCTCGCCGCGCCCGCGGCGCGCCTGGGCATCGTGGCCACGGGCAAGGCCTACCTGGACGTGCGGCAGGCGCTGGAGGAACTCGGCCTGGACGCGCAGCATCCGGGCCTGGTGAGCGTCTACAAGGTCGGCCTGAGCTGGCCCCTGGAACCCCAGGGCATCCGCGCCTTTGCACAGGGCTTGGACGAGATCCTGGTGGTCGAAGAAAAACGCGCCTTCGTGGAAGACCAGCTGGTCAAGGTGCTCTACCGGGCCGAGGGCACGCGCCCGGCGGTGGTGGGCAAGGCCGACCACAACGGCCTGCCGCTGCTGCCCAGCGAAGGCGAGCTCGATCCGGCCGGCGTGGCCCGCGCCATCGCCGCGCGGGTGCGCCACCTCTACGGCGAGCACGCGCTGCCCGCCGTTCAGCGCAAGGCCACGCCGTCTTCACGCAAGGTCATCCCCATCGGCAGTACCCGCATCCAGTACTTCTGCTCGGGCTGCCCCCACAACTCGTCCACCAAGGTGCCCGAGGGCAGCCGCGCCATGGCGGGCGTCGGCTGCCACGGCATGGTCACGCGCATGCAGCGCCACACCAGCAGCTTCACGCACATGGGAGCGGAGGGCGTGAACTGGGTTGGCCAATCGCCCTTTACCCTGGAGAAGCATGTCTTCCAGAACATGGGCGACGGCACCTATTTCCACTCCGGCATCCTGGCCATCCGGCAATCCATCGCCGCGCGGGTGAACATCACCTACAAGCTGCTGTTCAACGCCGCCGTGGCCATGACCGGTGGGCAGCCGCTGGAAGGCACGCTCACCGTGCCCCAGCTGGTAGACCAGCTGGTGGCCGAAGGCGTGGCCAAGGTGGTGGTGGTCAGCGACGAGCCCGAGAAGTACCCACGCGGGGCCATGCGCCACGGCGTCGAGGTGCACCACCGCAGCCGGCTGGACGAGATCCAGCGCGAACTGCGCGGGCTGCCCGGCGTGACCGCGCTCGTGTATGACCAGACCTGCGCCGCCGAAAAACGGCGGCTGCGCAAGCGCGGCAAGCTGGTGGAGCCCGCGCAGCGCGTGTTCATCAACGATGCGGTGTGCGAGGCCTGCGGCGATTGTTCGGTGCAGTCCAATTGCGTGTCCATCAAGCCCCTGGAAACCGAGCTGGGCCGCAAGCGCACGGTGGACCAGTCCAACTGCAACAAGGACTACAGCTGCGTCACCGGCTTCTGCCCCAGCTTCGTCACCGTGACCGGCGCCAGCGTGCGCAAGGCCAAGCCGGTGGGCACCGACAGCCGCCACCTCTTTGGCCAACTGCCCACGCCGCAACCCGCGCCCTTGCAAGGTCCATGCAACATCCTGGTCACCGGCATCGGCGGCACCGGGGTGCTCACCATCGGCGCGCTGCTGGGCATGGCTGCGCTCCTCGAGCACAAGGCCAGTTCGGTGCTGGACTTCACCGGTGTCGCGCAGAAGAACGGCGCCGTCATGAGCCATGTGCGGCTCGCCCGCGATTCAGCGGAGCTGCACTCCACCCGCCTGGCTTCGGGCAGCGCCGATCTGCTCATCGGCTGCGACCTCGTGGTCAGCGCCAGCCCGGCGGCATTGAGCCGCTTTTCGCCCGAGCGCACCGAGGCCGTGGTCAATGCTCACCTCACGCCCACGGCAGCGTTCACGCTCAACGGCGACGTGCCCTTCGAATCCGACGAGATGCAAACGGCGGTGCAGCACAGCGTGAAGCTCGCCCACTTCGTGAGCGCCACGCCCACGGCCGAAGCCCTGTTGGGCGACTCCATCGGCGCCAACCTCTTTCTGGTCGGCTACGCCCTGCAAAAAGGCCTGCTGCCGCTGTCGGTGCCGGCGCTGGAGCGCGCCATCGAACTCAACGGCGTTTCCGTGGCGATGAACCAGGAAGCACTGGCCTGGGGACGGCTGGCGGCGCACGACCCGGCAGCCCTGGAGCAGCTGCTTCAGCCGCGCACCGGCCCCACGGCCCCCACCGACGGCACGCTGGAAAGCCTGGTGCAACGGCTGTCGAGCCAGCTTGAGCAGTACCAGGACGCGCGCTATGCGCAAAGCTACACCGCCTTCTTGCAGCGGGTGATGGAAGCCGAGCGCGCACGCGTGCCGGAGGGCAATGACGCCTTGGCCCGGACCGTGGCGCGCGCCCTGTTCAAGCTCATGAGCTACAAGGACGAATACGAAGTGGCGCGGCTCTACACGGATGGCGCGTTCCTGGACAAATTGAAGGCGCAGTTCGAGGGTGATCTGAAGCTGCAGTTCCACCTGGCGCCACCGCTGCTGGCCCGTCGCAACGCGCGAGGTGAAGCCCGCAAGCGCGCCTACGGTCCCTGGATGTTCCACGCCTTCAAGTTGCTGGCACGCATGAAAGGGCTGCGCGGCTCGGTGTTCGATCCTTTTGGCCATACGGCGGAGCGCCGCTCGGAGCGCTCGCTGATCGTGGACTACCGGTCCCGCATCGAGCACCTGCTGCCGGCCCTCGCCCCCACCAACCACGCACTGGCCTTGGAGGTCGCGGCGGTGGCGCAGAAGGTGCGCGGCTTCGGCCACGTGCGCGAGCGCAACCTGCATGCCGCCAACGAACAGTGGCGGGCCTTGCAGGCGCGCTGGGAAGCCGGCCCGCGCTGAACAGAAGCCACTTCAGCGGCCGACCATGTTGCCCGGCACCACCCACTGGTCGAACTGCTCGGCCGTGACGTGGCCGGAGGCGATGGCGGCCTCGCGCAGGCTCGTGCCTTCCTTGTGCGCCTTCTTGGCGATGAAGGCCGCCTTGTCGTAACCGATGTGGGTGTTGAGCGCGGTCACCAGCATCAGCGAACGGTCCACCAGCTCGGTGATGCGCTCGCGGTTGGGCTCGATGCCCACCGCGCAGTGGTCGTTGAAGCTCTTCATGCCATCGGCCAGCAGGCGCACGCTCTGCAGGAAGTTGTGCGCCACCATGGGCCGGAACACGTTGAGCTCGAAGTTGCCGGAGGCGCCGCCGATGTTGATCGCCACGTCGTTGCCCAGCACCTGCGCGGCCAGCATGGTCACCGCTTCGCTCTGCGTGGGGTTGACCTTGCCTGGCATGATGGACGAGCCGGGCTCGTTCTCCGGGATGCTGAGTTCGCCGATGCCGCTGCGCGGGCCGCTGGCCAGCCAGCGCACGTCGTTGGCGATCTTGTTGAGGCTGGCCGCCAGGGTCTTGAGCGCGCCGTGCGCGTGCACCAGCGCATCCACCGAGGCCATGGCCTCGAACTTGTTGGGCGCGGTGACGAAAGGCAGCCCGGTGAGCGAAGCGAGCTCGGCCGCGACGCGTTCGGCATAGCCCTTGGGCGCGTTCAGCCCCGTGCCCACCGCCGTGCCGCCCAGCGCCAGCTCGCACAGGTGCGGCAACGCGGCGCGCACGTGGGCCTCGCCATGGCGCAGCTGCGCCACCCAGCCGGAGAACTCCTGCCCCAGCGTGAGCGGCGTGGCGTCCTGCAGGTGGGTGCGGCCGATCTTGACGATGCCGTCGAACTCGCGCGCCTTCTGCTCCAGCGTGCCGCGCAGCAGGCCGATGGCGGGCAGGAGGCGGTGCGTGAGGGCCTCCACCGCCGCGACGTGCATGGCGGTGGGGAACACGTCGTTGCTGGACTGGCTGCGGTTCACGTCGTCGTTGGGGTGCACCAGGGGGTCTCCTCGTTTTCAGTGCAATAAGTGACGGTACGAAAAGCTAGCACTGGCGCGGAGGTGGTGTTGGTAGATCGTTGATTTCATTGACTTTCCTGTTCACTTTCAAATCTGCGATTC
>Ga0116192_1003267_pt1 | contig 10209 bp, 8 predicted proteins | sample AD_UKC113_MetaG_FD_89876 | JGI IMG/M metagenome (GOLD analysis project Ga0116192, IMG submission 89876) | Active sludge microbial communities of municipal wastewater-treating anaerobic digesters from Hong Kong - AD_UKC113_MetaG | ecosystem: Engineered > Bioreactor > Anaerobic > Digestate | place...
CACTTACATTCTACCAAAGAGGTGCCATATGGACTTTCGCGTTACATGTTCAACTTCATTTTACAATCGGACGATAAAACAAAATTACATGAATCCCAGGTTGTTTGCAAGAGAAAGATGCGATATAGTATAAAAAAACAAGATATCGGGAGGGTTATCCATGAGCAGAGCAGATCTTGTGTTTATCGACATGTGCAAGGATATTCTGGAGAACGGCTTTTCTGATGAGGTGCTTGACGTGAGGCCCGTGTGGACTGACGGTGCGCCGGCCCATACCATTAAGAAGTTCTGTGTCGTCAATCGGTATGACCTCCAAAAGGAATTCCCCATTATGACCTTAAGGCCAACCAACCTGAAGAATGCGGTGGATGAAATCCTTTGGATCTGGCAGAAGAAATCAAACAATATCCATGACCTCAACAGCCATATCTGGGATGCCTGGGCCGATGAAACCGGCTCCATCGGCAAGGCCTATGGCTATCAGCTGGGGGTTAAGCATACCTACAAGGAAGGACAGTTTGATCAGGTGGACAGGGTGCTGTATGATTTGAAGCACAATCCCGGCAGCCGACGGATTATCACCAACCTGTACAATCATGCTGACCTGCATGAGATGCATCTGTACCCTTGCGCCTACAGCATGACCTTCAATGTCAGCGGAAACACCCTGAACGCCATCCTGAACCAAAGATCACAGGACGTTCTTGTGGCTAACAACTGGAATGTGGTTCAGTATGCCGTTCTTGTCCATATGTTTGCTCAGGTAAGCGGACTTGTGGCCGGAGAACTGGTTCATGTTATCGCCGATGCCCATATCTACGACAGACATGTGCCTCTGATTAAGGAAATGATGACACGGGAGCCCCTCCCGGCACCTAAGCTTGTGATCAACCCCGATGTGCATGATTTTTATGACTTCAAGGTATCAGACTTCGTTCTGGAGAACTATCAGGCTCATCCCCAGATCAAGAATATCCCTGTGGCTGTTTGAGGTGCGGCATGGAGAGAAAGGATTTCATTCTCATAGCCTCAGCCGATCATAACTGGGGCATAGGCAATGACAATAAGCTTTTGAAGAGGATTCCTGAGGACATGAAACGCTTTGCGGCATTCACCAGGGGAAACATGATCATCGTGGGACGCAAGACCCTTGAATCCTTTAAGGATAAACAACCCCTTAAGGACAGGGTCAATGTTGTTCTCACCCATGACAGGCACTATACCTGTGAAGGGGCTGTATTGGTGCACGACCTTGATGAACTGATGCGTATCGCAGGCGCCTTTGAAGGCTCTGTCTTTGTCTGTGGCGGTGAGACGGTATACCGCCAGCTGCTGCCCTACTGCAGCAAAGCCCTGATTACCAGAATTGATGATGCCTTTGAGGCCGATGCCCATCTTCCTGATTTGGATAAGGAGGATGGATGGAGGCTTCATACTGAGGAGCCCTGGCAGGAAAGCAGCACCGGGGTACGCTTCAGGTTTGTTGAATACATCAGAGAGACATAATGATGCGGCGCATTGAAACAGCTTTTCACAATGTGCTACAATTGTTCCTGAATCCATACACCTGAGGGGATACATATGCATTCCGACAATAAGACCTCATCCTGCAAGCCTGACAACCTGACCAAATCCAGCTTGAGCAGCATACCCTATATTTTTATCATCATTGTGGGTCTTGTCTGCTGGCCCATAGGCCTCACACTGTTTCTTATCAGATTGAACGATGACCGAAAGGCCGCCCTGCTTGCACCAAACCTCCTTTCCATTCTGGGATGGTTCTTGGGTGGTTTTGGGCTTTTCGGCTTGATAGCGTTCGCGACCATATCCGAGTATGATTTTCTTACCAATGAGAATATCATAGGAGTGTCCTTCATCATTGCAGGCGGTGCCACCTTGATTCTCACCGGGAATATGCTCAAAAACAGAGCGAAAAGGTATAAGCGCTACATTGCCATTGTCTGGAATGACGGTATTTCGGATATTCATAAGGTCAGCAGCATAGTCAGGCTGCCATACGACAGGGTCATCAAGGACCTGCAAAGGATGATCAACAAGGGCTTCCTCCCCAACGGCTATATTAACGCCGATTCCGGCCGCATCTTTCTGTCTGAGATGGAAAGAGAGTCAAACAGACCCGACTATGATATTGTTTCCTGCAAGAACTGCGGAGCCCATAAAAAGGTGGAGGTCGGGACAATCGTCCAATGTGATTTTTGCGGTTCCAGGCTTAAAGCCATGTGAAAGAATCGCCCTTGACATGCCTCAGGATTTTGTCTATATTCTAAGGGTATACGCTATATATGATCTGCGATGATAAAGAGGAGTAGGCATTGACACCCCTAAGAGAGAAAGCACCCAGGCTGCAAGTGCTTTCGGGTTATGTGGTGCCGAAGGTCGCTTTGGAGCAGCGCGGTTGAGATGAACATCAGATCGCGCCGGTTGGAACCGTTATATTCCAAATCAAGTGCCTTAAATCATAAGGAATTTTGGTGGTACCGCGGAAGCTGCTTTCGTCCAAACATTTGGATGAAGGCTTTTTTATTATGAAATAACAAGGTTCCCGGGCCCCCTCAGGCAACCAGTGATAATCTAAGCTAAAGGAGCGGATGTATGGCTTTAAAGATCTTGGCATTCATACTCATTATCATCGGGGCGATCATTGCCTACGGTGCAGGCTTTATCGTGGATAGGCTAAAGCTTTCTCAGAGGGTTAGTGTTGCTGACGCTGATATGTTTGATGCCGAGGGGCTGGAGAAGTATAAGCGGATGAAGGCCATGTCCATCGTCAAGCTCATCGGCCTTATTATACTGCTGCCGGGTGTTATTCTGGTGTTTATCACGTTTCGGTAATTTGATTCCACACGCTATCGGTCAGAAGCATTATGGAAAGGATTGAAGCATATGTGCGCAAAAGAGATTCAAAAGACCTATGATCCCAAACAGGTTGAGGAGCGCCTCTATCAGAACTGGATGGAAAAGGACTACTTCCATGCCGTAATCGACAGGAATAAGGAACCGTTCTGTATCGTTATTCCACCACCAAACATCACCGGTCAGCTGCATATGGGACATGCTCTGGATAACACCATGCAGGATATCCTTATCCGTTTCAAGCGCATGCAGGATTATTGTACCCTCTGGGTTCCCGGAACCGATCACGCCAGCATTGCCACCGAGGTTAAGATAGTGGAAAAAATGGCTCAGGAGGGGATATCCAAGGAGGATATCGGCCGTGAGGGCTTCCTGGAGAGAGCCTGGGAATGGAAGCGCCAGTACGGCGGGCGTATTGTAGAGCAGCTTAAAAAGCTGGGCAGCTCCTGTGACTGGAAGCGTGAGCGCTTTACCATGGACGAAGGCCTTTCCAAGGCTGTTCTCGAGGTGTTTGTAAGGCTTTATGAAAAAGGCCTGATCTATAGAGGTGAAAGGATCATCAACTGGTGTCCTTGCTGCGGCACCTCCATTTCCGATGCCGAGGTGGAATATGAGGAGAAGGACGGCAGCTTCTGGCATATCCGCTATCCCGTGAAGGATTCGGATGAATTCATAGAGGTTGCCACCACCCGTCCCGAAACCATGCTGGGAGATACAGCGGTTGCGGTTCATCCCGATGATGAGCGCTATCAGCACCTTATCGGCAAGACCGTTATTCTGCCGCTGATGAACAAGGAAATACCCGTTATCGCCGATACCTATGTTGAAAAGGACTTCGGAACAGGTGTTGTCAAGATTACGCCTGCTCACGATCCCAATGACTTTGAGGTTGGTCTGCGCCATAACCTGCCTATCGTCAATGTCATGAATGAGGACGCCACCATCAACCAGAACGGCGGCAAATACGCAGGCCTGGACCGCTATGAGGCACGCAGGCAGGTGGTGAGGGACTTGGATGCCCTTGGGCTCCTGGTTCAGATCAAGCCTCACAGGCATAATGTAGGTGCCTGCTACCGCTGCAGCACCACTATAGAGCCCCGGGTTTCCTGGCAGTGGTTTGTGAAAATGAAGCCTCTGGCAGAGCCGGCTATTGAGGCTGTAAGAAACGGAAGCATCAAGTTCGTTCCCGAACGTTTTTCAAAGATCTATTTCAACTGGATGGAGAATATTCAGGATTGGTGTATCTCCAGGCAGCTCTGGTGGGGCCATCGCATTCCCGCCTATTATTGCTCCGACTGCAATGAGCTGGTGGTTTCGCGCCAGGCACCGGGAAAATGCCCGAAATGCGGATCAACCCACTTCAAGCAGGATGAGGATGTCCTGGATACCTGGTTCAGCTCAGCCCTGTGGCCCTTCTCAACCCTGGGCTGGCCGGAGAAGACCCCCGATCTGGATTACTTCTATCCTACCAGTGTGCTGGTCACCGGCTATGACATTATTTTCTTCTGGGTTGCCAGAATGATCTTCTCCGGGCTTGAGCAGATGGGGAAGGAGCCCTTCAGCTATGTGCTCATCCATGGTCTTGTGCGCGATGCTCAGGGCCGCAAGATGTCCAAATCCCTTGGCAACGGCATTGATCCGCTGGATATCATCGATCAGTACGGTACCGACGCTTTGCGTTATGCCCTTACCATCGGCACCTCTCCGGGAAATGACATGCGATTCTCGGAGGAGAAGCTGGAGGCCAGCCGCAACTTCGCCAACAAGATATGGAATGCCTTCCGCTTCGTGATGATGAACTTTGACGAGGATATCGACTTCGGTAAGGTCGATCCCTCTCGGTTTACCGTTGCCGACAAATGGGTTCTGAGCCGGTTGAACACCGTCACTCAGGAGGTAACCGAAAACCTGGAGCGTTTTGAGCTGGGCATCGGCCTTCAGAAGATCTATGAGTTTATCTGGGAGGAATTCTGCGACTGGTATATCGAGCTGGTGAAGCCCAGACTGTATGATAAAGAGGCTCCGGGGCGCCTGGAAGGGCTTTATGTCCTCAACGAGGTGCTTAAAAATGCCATGAAGCTGCTCCATCCCTTCATGCCCTTTATCACAGAGGAGATCTACAGCCATCTATATACCGACGATGAAAGCATCATGATCTCTAAATGGCCCGAATACCGGGAGAATGTCTCCTATAAAGCCGAGGAGCGCTTCATGAGCGTGATCATGGATGCAATACGCGGCATCAGAAACAGACGACTTGAAATGAATGTTCCTGCCGGACGCAAGGCAAAGGCTGTGTTCGTGACCTCAGACACCGCATTGATGCAGGTTATCGAAAAAGAGGCTAATAACTTCAAGCGCCTGGCTACCCTCTCAGATATCCATGTTCAGACCGATAAGAGCGGTATCGCCACCGATGCGGTGGTTATCGTCGTTGACGGCGCCGAGGTGTATCTGCCTCTTGAAGACCTGATCGACATGGAAAAGGAGATTGAGCGCCTGGAAAAGGAGAAGGCCAATCTGGAGGCCGAGCTTGCCCGAGTCAACGGCAAGCTGGGGAATGAGGGCTTTGTAGCCAAGGCTCCGCCTGCCGTCATTGCCTCCGAGAGAGAGAAGCTCGAAAAGTACAGCGATATGTATGCTAAGGTTATTGAACGCTTGAACACACTTAAGAAGCACGCTTAAGATTAATATTGACACCGAAGTATAAAGAGGCTATCGAGGGTACAACCTTGATGTGCCTCTTTGTTACTATTTTCAATATACGGGCTGCATGGTATAATAATGGTATATCTTCCATTCTGTTCCGGAGGTTAAAGCATGGGTAAATCCGAAAAGACCTTTGTCTATACACTTGCCTTCCGAATGAGCTCCGGTGAAGGGACTTCGGCACTGGTTGAGGGTGAGGCTGTTTTCCTTGAGGATGCTCTCCAAATCAAGGGCTATTCGGGCCAAGGGATGACAGTCCCGTTCAGGGATATGCTTCATATAGAAGCAGGCGATTATCGGATTCACGTGAGCCTGACCTCAGGCGCAACGCTTGAGATCAGTCAATTAGGCTACTCTTATGAGGACTTTGCAAGGATCCTTATCAAGATGCGCAATGAGCTTGCCAAGGAAGACCTGCTGATGCATGAAAAGCTTCTGTTTCGAGCGGAAGATATACAACACAGCTATCTTGACCCTGATAAAAGGGTTCTATCCACCGGGCCATGTGAAGCCCAGGTTTCTGAAACCGCACTGATTCTTGCCATGCCGGATACCCGTCATCTGAAGTTTCCGCTAAGCTATGTCGGTCATCTCAACGAAATGGACTACACCATTCAGCTGATCATGGAATCCGGTGAGCGCATTCTTTTGTCCTTGCTGGGCAGGCAAAGAGAGCCTCTCCTGCTTAACCTGGAAAAGGCCATTAAGAAGCTGGATGATGAGGCGCTCAAGCTATGCGGTGAGTTATTTCCCAATACCAGGGATGTACCATACCCATCAATTGCACCTTATTTCAAGGATGGCCGAGCAGTGAGCAAATCAAGCCTCGATGCGTTGTCTCCATCCCTCTGGAGAAGTATGAGAGACAAGCTGGAGCTATGCGGTATCGGCTATAGCTTTGATGTGCTGAGGGAAATCGGCGATGAGAATGCCTCAACAATTGGCATAAAGCGGGGACTCATGGGAGAGCTGACGGGAGAATATGTCTGGTTTCTGATTCCCGTCAGAATGAGATCGATCTTAGCCATGGAGGCCGGGATGACCAATGGTTCCGGTGGTCAGGCAACCTATTTTTTCAGGATTCCTCCAGAGGTCCGAAATAACAATGCCTTAAGTGACTGGATGAATCTCGTCAGCTACTGCCTTTATATGATCAATTTCAGGCGTGAACCTGTTTATTTGTCGGAGGAGCAGCTTCAAAAGCCAGCTTATGCCCAGTACCAATATGCCATAGAGAAGCTGCCTGCCTTAAGGCTTTTGAGATCGCTGTTTATGGGAAGGGCTCAGCACACCTCAGAGGAGAGTTGGAAGAAGGCCGTGGACACCTTGCTAAGCGCAGAGTAAATTAGGACTCAAATTTCATGGAACAGCAATAAATCAAATTGCAGGGAAAGAATGGTTAAGCTATAATAAGCTTAAGAGAAATAACAGAAAGAGACAGGAGGCTGTTTATGGCTACCTATAAGCATCCGTGTATCTATTGTGATAAGTTGATTCCTGGGGAATCCAATACCTGTCCCTACTGCGGAAGCTCTGACCCGTTTGTTCTTCGTTGTCCGAAATGCAGAAAGCCAGTTGAGACCGATTATTTGATGTGCCCAAGCTGCGGGTTTAATCTCCGGGTGCTGTGCCCGTTCTGCGGCAATGAAACCTTTACAGGCAGTGTCTGTCAAATCTGCCAGAAGCGCCTGACCGTTGTTTGCAGGAACCCCAAATGCGGATATGAACAATATCCGGCGTCTGAGAAATGCATGAAATGCAATAAGCCATTAAAATAAAGTCTATTCACGAGGAGGGTATCCTTTTATGGCAATGACGGCTTTTACGCGCAATTATACCGACAACAGCACCGAAGCAGGATTTCAGTTCACCTTTTATTGCGATCTTTGCCAGGATGGCTACAAGACGCAGTTTATCGAGTCTCAAACCTATAAGAAGGGCTCGCTTTTAAGGGGGCTTTCACGGGGAATTTCCATTGGTGCCTCTCTTTTAGGGGCTTATCGCGTCGGTTATGGTGTGGAGCGCGGTGCCGATGTACTCGGTGAAAAATTCGCAGGCATGTCACCCGAATGGCACAAGGAGCATGAGCGTGCTTTTGAAATGGCTCAAAACGAGGCTCAAAGGCATTTTCACCGGTGCCACAAGTGCAGGCAGTGGGTCTGCGATTCGGACTTCAATGAGGAAGAGGGGCTTTGTGTCGAATGCGCACCTCGAATGAATGTTGAGGTAGTCCATGCCAGGTCGCAAAAGATGGTGGAGGATATCCGTGAAAAGGCCGCTAATACCACAGTATTCGACGGCAGGATCGAAAGCAAGCAGATCACCTGTCCTCAGTGCGGAAAGCCCTCTGGTCAGGGTAAGTTCTGCAACAATTGCGGTGCGTCGCTCACCCAGAAAAAATGTCCCAAATGCGGCACTGCAAGTCCACTGGAAACACGGTTTTGCGGAGAATGCGGCACCAGACTCTAGGCTTTGGATGATTGCCATTGCACCTATTCAATAGTCTATAGCATTAATCTGATTCTGTGTTATCAAACCTGACATTATGAAGGCATCTGTATTTTTGCAGATGCCTTTAACGTTGAAATACCTGTTTCCGATAAAATAAAGATAAGCCAGATCCTGCCTTCAATGCGGCCGGAATCGTTTTTTACTTTTTGATTACACTACAAAGAGATGTTCACATCACGTAAAAAAGTGATATTATATAATTTGATCTAAAAGGTTTTTGCACATGTGGAGGTGCTGGTTTGTACCGGAGAAATAAAAGATTCCGAATTATGGTCAGCTTGCTTTCAAGTATATTTGTTATCTTCTCGATGCAGATGTTCTTTCAGAATCTCTCCATCGGGAATGCACATACCGATCCTGATCCAAACCCGGGACCCAGTGCGGTTCCCGATAGCAGCCCATCGACTCTCCCAACACCCATCGTTGTAGATCCGGGGGTCAAGGAGCCGACCTTAACCAAGGATCAGCAATACTATCAGGATATGGCCTCTTCCGATAGCACAAATGTCCTTCTGATGGGGGAGGACACCACCAGCGGCAGTTATGATACCATTATGGTCATGAGCATTGATAAAAAAAGCCAGACCATCAAGCTGATCAACTTCCCAAGGGATATCTTAATCGAATACAGCGATTATGTTTTGAATGAGTTTAAAGCCAAAAGGCCAGACCTTTATAATTCACCGGGTATCTTTAAGCTCAATGCTGTTCCTGCTATCGGTAAGTTTATTGAGTATAAGAAGGGTACAGGCCGGTTTGGAGATCCCAGGTTAGATTTTGTCAGTGATGTCATCAACGAGGTATTCGGTATCTATATCCAGGATTATGTTTATCTGAAGGTGTCAGGCCTTAGGAACATCGTGGACTATTTTGGCGGTGTTAAGATTAATGTGCCCATCCTGATGAATTATTATGATCCAACACAGGACCTTGATATCTATATCGAGCCGGGCTATCAGCGACTCTATGGCAAGGATGCTGAGGGCTTTCTGAGATTCCGCCAAGGTTATAATGCTAACGGTGTGATGAAAAATTACGGCGATATCTTCCGAAAGGAGAATCAGATCGCTTTCGTTAAGGCTTTCATACAACAGCATGTCACCATAGCCAATCTTAACAAGCTTCCTCAGGTATCGGAGATCATTCAGAAAAATATCAAGACCAGTGTTGAAGGCTGGAGTGAAATCGTGGCCTATGGTGCTCTTGCCGAGGAAGCCGTCAATAATAAGTATCCCATGGAGAGTGCTATAATCGATTGCCTCGAAAAAACGAAAACCATCAATGGCGCAGATTATCTCCTTATTAAGGAAGGCAGCTTCATCGACCGGTGACCACCTGATTTCTGTAGTTCAATATATTGATAATTATATATAATTGAGGATCCCTATAGGGATCCTTATTTACTATGAAAAATCAAGGTATGACCGTAGGTACCTCCGTATGGTCGTGTATTTTAGTTGCTGCCCGACCAGGATATACCAGCCTTCAGCCTATTGACTTTTACCCCTCATCGGTGCTAAACTAACATTCCACCGCCGAGCGATGCCGCTGAAACAGCATTGCAGGCTGATTTCCGAAAAATTGGATGCTTTAAAATGGTTGACAGGAAACCAATGATGGTGGTAAACTAAGATTCCGCCGTCAGTTGAGCAGTCGGCAACGGCTTGAATAGATCAGTCGAATCAAGTCGAAATAGTGCTTGACAAGGATACGAGATGGTGGTACACTTAATACCCGGCTGAAGCGAAAAGCGAGAGCAAAATGAATCGAAATAAAGATAAAAAAGCTCTTGACAAGAAAACGCTGAGGTGGTAAGATGATAAAGCTGTCGCCGATGATGAGTTAAAAACTCTGAAACGTGGATAGCGAGCCGGAAACGGCGATGGACATTGAAAATTGAACAGTGTACGAAGATATCATGCAAATGATATACGGAACTCGTTAAACGTTCATAAAATTATGAACACTTTGAGTAATTCAGCTCGTTCATTAAAGAACGAGGCGGATTTTAAAACGCAAGTGATTTTGTCCGATGGTGGAAACACCATTAATGGACGAATTCTCAAATATTTAATTTGAGGGTTTGATCCTGGCTCAGGACGAACGCTGGCGGCG
>Ga0116192_1003269_pt1 | contig 10203 bp, 9 predicted proteins | sample AD_UKC113_MetaG_FD_89876 | JGI IMG/M metagenome (GOLD analysis project Ga0116192, IMG submission 89876) | Active sludge microbial communities of municipal wastewater-treating anaerobic digesters from Hong Kong - AD_UKC113_MetaG | ecosystem: Engineered > Bioreactor > Anaerobic > Digestate | place...
ATAAATTCTTTTTTCCATGTCTTTACAACCTCCATAATCTCACTTTTATCCATTTGAGCTAAAACAAGATTATGCTTTGGGCTAAAACATACAACTCTGCAACTACCCTTAGCCGGTATAGCTTTAAAAAACTCATCATCTCTAAATACTTCTGGTGCATGAGGAGCAAAAGAAGCGAAATCATTATCAAATACAAAAGTATTTTCGTAATCAGGATTTTTTACACCACTAGCTCTTACAACACCTGGACACAAATAACAATTCCCATCATATTCTGGTAAAATTTCTTCTTCTTGTGATAAGATATTACCATTCCACGGTCTTATTGAGGTTTGGGAAGCAATGATAACCCATTCACTCAAAAACGGGTGCCATCTCATTTCCCATTTATTATTGTTTTCTTTCATATTTATTAGTTAATCCTTAAATTAAATTTCACAAACACCATCAGATGGCTTGAAATAGTATACATCTGGATATATTCCCATTAGATCGTGATATTCTCTTTTTATTATTTCAGAAAATTCATCTTGTTTCCCATGTTGAATTAGATTTACAGTACAACCCCCAAAGCCGCCTCCTGTTAAGCGTGAACCGTAAACAAAATCCATTGATTCTGCAATTCTAACCATCTCATCGAGTTCACTACAACTAACTTCATAATCATCTCTTAAACTATAATGAGATCCCTTTAGGAGATCACCAAACAGTTTATAATCATTATTCTTTAAAGCTGAAACTGAAAGCATTGTGCGCTCATTTTCGGTAATTACATGTTTACATCTTTTATAAATCACATCATCTATTGAATTCTTTACAGAATTTAGATATCTCATATTAGCATCACGCAATGAATTAACCTCACTAAATTTTTCTTTCATAACCTTAACGCCTAATTCACATTCTTTGCGTCTCTTATTATATTCTGTTGATCCTAGCTCATGTTTTACCATTGTATTACATACAATGATATCAGCTTTCGTTGAATCAAGAGGTACTAGTTCATAATTAAGAGATCGACAGTCAAGAAACAAGGCACAATTTTCTTTTCCATGAATAGAAACAAATTGATCCATAATACCGCACTTCATACCAACAAAATTATTTTCTGCTTTCTGACAAATTTTAGCTAAATTCAAAGTATCAATTTCTAAGCCGTTTACAGTCATTAATGCATAAGCAGTAGATACCTCAATAGCTGCTGATGAGCTTAATCCAGCGCCGAGAGGAACATCACTATAAATAAAAATATCAGCACCATTTATCTGAAAGCCCATATCCAAAATAGTTAAAGCTACACCAACCACATAATCACTCCAATGTTTCATAGGTTTTGCTGTATCAAGATTGATGGTAACATTCTCTTTATAGCTATCAGAACAAATATTAAATATTCTATCATCTCGTTTCGATATAGCAACGTAGGTAAAACGGTCTATAGCCATCGGAAAAACGAAACCCTCATTATAATCTGTGTGTTCCCCTATTAAGTTTACTCTTCCTGGGGCTTTAAAAACTCTAGGTTGATGTGAATATAATTTTGCAAATTCAGATAAAATTTTTTCTTTCAAAATATACCTCAAAAAATTTTACTCAATATAATAAAATGTAATATGTAGTTCAAGATGAATTGTATGGTAATTTGGTGTTAAAAAAATGAAATTATATCTGATATTTCAACACAAAGTTATATTAAAAAATATTACATAGATTTTTAAATTGATTAAATGATTCTTATAGAGTAAATTTGTTTCAATTTATGAATTGGAAAAATTTTACATTATTTTTGATATTAGTAATTCTTTTTGTTTTGTCTGGTTTATATAATCAAGTAAATCAAAAAGACATTACAATCTATTTAAGCAATCCAGAAGATAATGATAAACAAAAAATATCCGTTTCTGGAACAGTATTAAAGATTGATAATGATGAGATTTTACTAAAAGATAGTATGTATGGTAAAGAAATACTGTTAAAAAATGTTTATGACAAATACCAAACTAATCAATTTATTAATATTCAGGGTATATTTCACAAAGAAGGATATATTGAATACAGAAAGGGTGAAGAAATCTGGGATAAAAAAATAAAACTAATACTATCTATATTTGGTTTTTTGTTTGTTGTATATATTTTTATCACTGATTACAAAAAAATAAACTTGTTTAAATAATGCCGGATCTAATAACACATATTGCAGCTACACATTTAATAGTTAAACTGCCTTCTATCTTTAGAGATAGAATATTAAACTATTATAACAATTATAAATCTTTTATTTTTCTTGGTGCAATTTTCCCTGATCTAATCTCTAAACCCTTTCAGTATATTTCACCAAAACTTTATAATTTTTCTTTACCTCTGCACTCTCCTTTTGTTGTGCTTATTACGGCTTATATATTAACGCGTTTTATTTACATACAAAACAAAAACACCTCATTTTACACAATTGCAATTTTTTCGATCTTTCATATTCTTCTAGATAATTTGCAAAAAGGTTTAAATCCTGGTTACCAAATATTCTTTCCATTTTCTTTGAAGAGATATGGGCTTAATTTAATTAGCTCAGAAATTTATATTTATATAATGTTAGGTTTATTATCTTTTTCTTTTATTGTAGAGGTTTATTTCTATTATAGGAAAAAGATAGCAAATTAAGTTTGCTTTTTTGTATGATAACCACGATCTCCATAAGGTTGCAATTTATCAAGCCACAATTGTAACAAAGTATTAAGTTCTTCGGTGTAATCGCTTTTTGGGTCATCGCCAGGTTCTAAAACATCAAGATCATCATAAACAAAAGCATCATCTCCGTATTTATTCCAATCATTCTGAAGTTCTCTGATAAAATAATTATTATCTTTGAAAGCAAAAGGGAAGCGATTATGTGTTGCTGGTAAATTTTTTGAAGCTATTAAATATATTTTACCATTAACCTTATTTGTAATTCTAAAGATACCCATTTGGGGTGGGCTCATTTTATATTCTTTTATTAATTCTTTTTTGTCTTTCATTTTTTGCATTACTGCTATTACGTTTATAATTTCACTTAATTTGAAGTTGACTTTTTTACTATTTAATAAAATTTAACTTTAACTTAAAAAAATTAGTACCAACCATATTCCTCAACAGTATCATACAGCGCCAGAATATTCTCTCGGGGCACATAAGGCGCTATAGAACAGGCAGTACTAAGAATAAATCCTCCACCGGGTTTGCCAATCTCAATTCTTTTTCTTGCGTCTTCTTTTACTTCTTGAATAGATTTTTTTAATAATGTGTTTACGGAATCAATATTACCTTTGATAAAACACCTTTTACCTAATCTTTTTTTTGCATCTTCCAGATCACAATCACCTATTGGTGGGGGGTCAAGGCATTCAAGTCCACTTGTATCAGATTCAGCGATTAATTCTAATCTATCACCAATACTACCACAGGTATGTATATAAACATGTTTTCCTTTTTCACGAATTGCCTTTGCAATTTGAGTTTCATAAGGCAATACAAATTCTTTATAAAAACTTCTCGATAAAAAACCAGCACCAGCATAAGGGGAAGATATTTTTATTGCATCGATATTTTGTTCGCATATTTTTAAAGCAAGATTTTTTATTCCATCAGTATATTTTTGTAAGATATCTTTACACTTTTCAGGTTCATCTATTAATGCCAATAATGACGATTCATGACCTAATAAATCCATAAAATAATCAAGTGGTGAAGTTATTTCTCCATGTATAGAGTATTGTTGTTCTGTTTTATCAAATATTTCATTAAAAATTGATAGCAAATTATCTTTATCTAAATGAAAGTATAAACCCTGAGATACAGGGATATAATCAATTTCTTCAGGAAGTTTATCCGGGTTGATATCTTCAATATTTAGTTTTTGATTTTTTTCCTTTGGTATATGATATGGTAGATCATTATCAGGGCAAAATGTTTCATCTCCATTAGACCAAAAAACTCTTTCTCCTTTACTTTCTTTTGCAATTCTTAATACATTTTTTCTCCAATTTAAATTGTGGCCATGTAAACTGACTAATATACCATCGAATTTAAAGATACTTCTAAGTTCGATTAAGCCATCAATAAATGTTTTATGATCAAACCAGAATTCAGCTGGAGATATTTTTAATTGTTTTAGCATAAAACCTATACTAAACTGACACATTAATGGAACTCTATCTGGTTCTTCAAAATTCATTGTTTTTATAATTCTTTCTCTTGAATTCATTTTTAATATCCTTTTGCTACTCCATACCCTCTTATATCAGAGGCACCATAATAATATCCATCTTGAATAAGAATTGCCTCTACTTGATTCGGCGCTTTAATTTGTTCTTTTAATGTATAACCCATATTTTTTAATTTTTCGATAACATCAGTACTTATACCATGTTTTTCATAACTGAGAACATCTGGTATCCATTGATGATGAAATCTATAAGCATTTACAGCTTTTTGTATATCCATCTTATGATCAATTACATTCATAATAACTTGAAAGACTGTAGTAATGATTGTAGAACCTCCGGGTGAACCTACAACCATAAAGGGTTTTCCATCTTTTACTATAATTGTTGGAGTCATAGAGCTTAGCATTCTTTTATTCGGTTGAATAGAATTTGCATAACTACCTATCAAACCAAACATATTAGGCGAACCTGGTTTAGAACTAAAATCATCCATCTCATTATTAAGTAAAAATCCTGCGCCTTCTACAACAACATAATTGCCAAAACTATTATTTATTGTAGTAGTAACACTAACAGCATTGCCATCTTTATCAATTACAGAATAATGAGTTGTTTCTTTACTTTCCCAATCATTAAAAACACCATGTGATACTTCTTTAGAAGGAGTAACTTTTTCTAAGCTTATATTATCTGCTATACTTTTTGCATATTTTTTTGATAAAAGTTGATTTATTGGTACTTTAATAAAATCCGGGTCGCCAAGATATTCAGCTCTATCTGCATAAACTCTTTTCATAGCTTCAGAGCAAACGTGAATAGTTTTACTCGAGTTCCAGCCCCAATCAGCAATTGGAAAGTTTTCAACAATATTCAACAATTGTGATAAAGCTATTCCACCAGAACTTGGTAGACCCATAGAAATAAACTCATAGCCTCGATAGTTCCCAATTATTGGTTCTCTAATTATTGCCTCATAGTTTTTTAAGTCTTCTAAAGTAATTAATCCACCGCCTTTTTCCATTTCTTTAACAATCAATTTAGCAGTTTCACCTTCGTAGAAACCTTTTTTCCCATATTTTAAAATAAGCTGTAGAGTTTTTGCAAGATCTTTTTGTTTGAATATATCTCCTTCTTTATAGGGAATACCATTTTTTGTAAACACCTTATAAGTAGAAGGATATTTCTTAAATTCAGATAACATTGATTCAATATGTTCAGCAAGGCGATAATGTAATTTAAAGCCATTTTTAGCAAGTTTAATAGCAGGCGTCATTACATCTTTTAACTTTAACTTACCAAATTTTTCCTGTGCTAAAAGCAGTCCAGCTACTGACCCAGGTACACCAGATGATAAATGACCTGATCTACTTTTTTGAGGATCATAATTACCATCCTTATCTAAAAACATATCTTTAAATGCTTTTGATGGGGCTTTCTCTCTGAAATCAATTGTTATAGATTTACCATTATTCATTCTAATTACCATAAACCCACCACCGCCAATATTTCCTGCTTGTGGATATGTAACTGCAAGAGCAAAACCAGTAGCAACAGCGGCATCTATAGCATTTCCACCTTTTTTAAGAATTTCAAGACCAGCTTGTGAGGCATATTCATCTGCTGAAACAACCATACCGTTTTTGCCTCTTGAAAATTGCTGGGAGAGTAATATCTGAAATGAGACGAGGAATAAAATAAAATAAATAAATTTTTTCATTCTTATAATATAATATGTTGAGAATTTTTACGAGAAGTTTTTATGTGCAATATCCTTTAGTGCGTTAGAAAACTCCTCAATTTTAGTTGTATATTGTGTAAGTTCGTTTTGTTTTTCTTCAATAAACTTATAATCCTGAATAGCTTTTAAGTTAATGAGAATATTATATAAAGCTGCTAATCCTGTTGATTGAAGTAAAAGAGCTCCAACACTTGCATCACTTATAGAATTTACATTTCCTTTGTTAGCCACAATTATTGAATGCTCGATCATTTCAGAAGTATATTTTAGTACAAGCATAGGTACTTCGACCGCTTTTTTTAGAGCATCTTCGATTGCATTATTTCTAACTTTCTGTTGCTCTTCAGTTTCTTTTGGTAGTTTATATGCATCCATTACTAAATTAAAAGCCTTTGTATCTTCATCAATAAGGCGAGTAAACTCTTTTCTGTAAAATTCTGTTTTTTCTAAAATCTCTTGCAATTCCTCACTAACATCCATATATTTTTTCTTCCCAATAGTCAATCTGCAAACCATTGAGCATAAAGCGCTACCAAGCGAACCGCAAAGAGCGGCAACACTTCCTCCACCGGGTGCAGGTGAATTGGAAGCTAATTCGTCTAAAAAATCATTTAATGTTTTTTCTGTTAACATAAAACCTCCATTGCTTTTTGCGGTTATATCATATATTCAATTATTTTTTTCTCTGGTATAAATTCTTCAAGTTGGCTCAACCCTAGATTATCTATAGCGATTTTTATTAATTCTTTTTCGTTAGTAGGAATTTGGTTGCTCTCTTTTGATGCATAAAACCTACCTGCCATCAATAGGGCTTCTTTTGGAGTAAGACCAACAATTTCACTTCCAGTTACTTCAACACCTAGTGTTTTAGCCTCTTTTTTTACTTCTTCAAAAGCTATATGTGGTGGTGTAACTAAGTAGTTCATTACATTTATAGATACCTGAGCTATATGGTATCTTTCAAGTAATACTCCCATAGCCTTTATTTGTTTTAAAGATCCTGGTATGATTATTTTTTTACCGCTTTCATCCAGAACAAACTCACCTTTTTCGTTTTTTTTGGGTCTTCCACTTTCCCTTATCCGAAGAGCAATTTCATGTGCTATGGAAGAATCATCTGTATTCAGGTTTACATTATACGCGATCAGGAAAAATCTAGCACCAGTAACTAAAGCACCTATTTTAGGGTTAAATATTGGTTTTCCAAAATCCGGGTACCAGTTTGGGTCTTCAAGTTTTGCTTTTAGCCCTTCATATTCTCCCTTTCTGATATCAGATAAATTTACTCTTTGAGGTTTAGTAGAAGCTTCAGCATATAGATAAATAGGTATATCATATTTTTCGGCAACCATTTTTGCATATTCTTTTGAAATCTCTACACACTCTTCCATTGAAGTATTTGATACAGGTATAAAGGGAACAACATCAACAGCACCTATTCTTGGGTGCTCTCCATGATGTTTTTGCATATCAATTAGTTCAAAAGCCTTTACAGTAGATTGATATGCGGCTTCTTTTACTGATTCAGCAGAACCAACAAAGGTAACAACGGTTCTATTGTAATCTCTATCGGGTTCTACTCCAAGTAATTTTACACCATTTACTGACGAAATTGAATTTGCAATTTGGTCAATAATACTTAAGTCTCTTCCCTCACTAAAGTTAGGGACGCATTCAATTATCTGTGTCATATTTTTTATGTATTAATTTATTTTTCATTATACTCTTCAAAATCCACTTTACCTGAATGTAAATTATAGTATGCAGAGTAAATTTTTAACTCACCTTTTTCAAATGCTTCTTTTATTATATTACTGCTTTTCAAAGAGGTTTCTATTTGATTTCTTACATTTATTTTTATTGCTTCATCTAAAACTTCATTTTCGTTATGAAAGTGTTTTTGTTTTGCTTTTTTTACTGCGGGTTTTATTTTGTATGCAATTGCTCCAATATTTGGCGGAACTTTGCCACCTTCCATAGTTGCTTTTACAGCTCCACACGATTCATGCCCCATGTAAATTAAAAGGTGACAATGTAAATGTTCAATTGCATATTCTATGCTTCCGAGTATATCAGGATTGACTACATTGCCAGCAACACGAATAACAAAAAGTTTTCCAAGGGATTCATCAAAGATTAATTCGGGAGGAACTCTTGAATCTGAACAGGTAAGTATTATAGCGTACGGTTTTTGACCGCTAGTCAATTCTTTACGTTCTTTAGCAAAATCTTTATGAAATGTACTTTCAGATACAAATCGCTCGTTACCTTCTTTTAAACGATTAATATCCTGTGAATAAATATTTTGGTAAAATAAAACAAATAGTAATAGAAAAAAAAACGGAATAAATGCAGTTTTTCTTCCCATAGTTCCTCCAATATTTAATTATTATTGTTTTAAGAACAAAAGCAATGTTGTTACATCAGCTGGAGTAACACCGGAAATTCTTGAAGCTTGTCCAATATTTACAGGTTTAACCTTGTTTAATCGTTCTCTTCCCTCGGTTGATAATGTCTTTATTTTATTGTAGTCAAAATCTACAGGTATAGTTATGTTTTCATTTTTCAAGAATTGTTCAATTAATTCCATTTCAGCACGAATGTACCCAGCATATCTCATCTCTATTTCTATTTGATTCAATACTTCCTTATTTTTAGCAATTTCCTTTATTAAAGGATCATCTCCGTTTTTATAATACTCTAATATTTTATCCAATTGTGTACGGGAACGTTTAACAAGTTGAGATAATTTTTCGTGCTGAGCAAGTTCCTTTTCACCAATTGATATAAGATAATCATTTATATCTTTAGGTGCAATAGTTCTGTTTTCAAGATAGTTTGAGAGATAAAATATTTGTTTTTCCTTTTCTTGAACTTTTTTATATAGATCTTCAGAAATTAGACCAAGGTTATAACCATACTTCATCAACCTTCTATCTGCATTATCCTGTCGTAATAATAACCTGTGTTCTGCTCTTGAGGTAAACATTCTATAAGGCTCTTCTGTGCCTTTCGTAACCAGATCATCAATTAATACACCAATATAAGCCTCTGATCTTTTTAAAATAAAAGGTTCTTTACCTTGAATTTTCAAGGCGGCGTTTATTCCTGCCATTAAACCCTGAGCAGCAGCTTCTTCATAACCAGATGTGCCGTTGATTTGTCCAGCAAAGTATATGCCTTTTATTAATTTTGTTTCTAATGTTAAAGTTATTTGATAAGGAGGGAAATAATCATACTCAACAGCATACCCAGCCCTCAACATATTTACGTTTTCTAATCCAGGAATTGTTTTTAAAGCTTCAAATTGTATATCTGCGGGTAGGCTTGTAGAAAATCCATTAACATATACTACATTTGTATTTCTTCCTTCTGGTTCTAAAAATATGTGATGAGTTAATCTTTCACTGAAACGGACAATTTTATCTTCAATTGAAGGGCAGTATCTTGGTCCTTTACCTTTTATTCTTCCAGTAAAAAGAGGTGAATCTTCAAAACCTTTTCTAAGTATATTATGAGTTATTTCATTTGTTGCTGTTAAGTAGCATGGTATTTGATCTGTTATTACTTTTTGTGTTCTATATGAAAATGGCGTAGGGTCTTCATCTCCGGGTTGAATAATAACTTTTGATAAATCTATTGAATTAAAATCAATTCTTGGAGGTGTTCCTGTTTTTAACCGTTCAGAGATATAACCCAATTTAACAAGATTTTCTGTCAACCCTTTTGCAGGTGGTTCTTTGTATCTTCCACCAATAAATGTATCTTTACCGGTATACATTATCCCATTAAGGAATGTTCCAGCACAAAGAATAAAAGCTTTTGTTTCTATCTCTGATCCATCTTGCAAAACAACTGCTTTTATTGTATTATTTGAAACAATTACATTCTTAACTTCATTTTGTAATAACGTAAGATTTTCTTGAGGTAATATATGTTCTCTTGCAACTTTTGTATATAATTCTCTATCATTTTGTGATCTAGGTGACCATACCGCAGGACCTTTTGATCTATTTAACATTCTATACTGAATTGCTGTTTCATCAGCTAATAAACCAATTTCTCCACCCAATGCATCAATTTCTCTTACAAGATGTCCTTTTGCAGTACCCCCAATTGCAGGGTTACAGGACATTCTTCCTAGAGCATATTCATTTTGCGTTACAAGAAGAACTTTACAACCTAATCTTGCGGCTGCAAGAGCTGCTTCTATTCCTGCGTGTCCACCTCCACCAACAACAATATCATATACAGAACTTACTG
>Ga0116192_1003271_pt1 | contig 10199 bp, 3 predicted proteins | sample AD_UKC113_MetaG_FD_89876 | JGI IMG/M metagenome (GOLD analysis project Ga0116192, IMG submission 89876) | Active sludge microbial communities of municipal wastewater-treating anaerobic digesters from Hong Kong - AD_UKC113_MetaG | ecosystem: Engineered > Bioreactor > Anaerobic > Digestate | place...
ACGGGCTTTACAGGTGGGACGGGTTCTACTACGCGGTAGGAACTGCATCCTGTGCTGGCGGCACGACAACGGTTGAAGGCACTAATACGACCTGGGGCACGGGCACGAGTGTAGTAAAGCCCGGTGACTCCATATTCTTCAACGTAGGCGGCACATGGAGCAGTAACTACACTGTATCGACGGTGACGGACAACAATACGCTAGTGCTGACTACCAACGGGCCTAATACCGGAGGCTCGGTAGACTATATCATTGCCCGTGTCCACAACGCCGGTGTTCTGCCTCCGATGACAGCACCAATACTTACGGTTGTACCTGCGGCTGCTAGTTTGCTCGATACAGGCGCGGTATACAAGTACGCTTACTCCTATGCCTACTACGTGTGGGATGGCTCAAACTGGGTATGGCGCGAGAGTGAAGCCTTATCGCCTGTTTATACATCTGCTGCTACAGCCGCAGGGGATTACTTCACGATAGGCGTGCCTGTTTCGTGGACTCCTTTCAGTGAATTCACCACCTGCGACAACATAATGGCTATCCGTATCTACAGGACTGAGGGCAACGGTTCTACATTTAAGTTTTTGAAAGAAGGCTACTATTTCCCAAAGTCCCACGTGTTCACTCCATCGAGCGATATCCGATACACGCAAACTGACGTAGCGGCTGATACTTGGCTTGGCCCCAACTTCCCGATGTCAACGACTAGCTCGCTTGTCAAGATTCCGAACCTTGCGCCGACCTGCACTAAGCATGCGGCTGGTTCCAACCTGAATGTCGGGCTGCATAAATACAAGTTCACGCTTTACAACTCGACGACCGGGGCTGAGTCCAACGCTTCGCCGGAGGCCGAAGTGACAAGTACTGCCAGTGACCAGGTGACGGTAGGGATAAACACATCGGGGCTTGACCGGCAGGCTGATACTGTTCGGATTTACCGGACTGCCGCAGGCGGTTCTATCTACAAGTTTCTAACCGAGCAGCCGTGGACGCCTGGCGCGGCGGCTATAACGTTCATCGACCGGCTGGCTGATACCAGCCTTGGTAGTGCACTCAATTACGACCATGACCCGTCGCCAAAGGGTGTTTACCACGTCAAGGCGCATAACGGCACGCTTTACTGCTGGGGTGATTCTGACAACCCGGACATCCTGCACTTCTCGACCGTGAACGACGGAGAGCACTGGCCGGGTTATGAATACGGGGTGAACGAACCGACAGAGTATGACCCTACGCTCGGAGGCTACGTAAGGATAGGACATCCTGGAGAGAAGATAGTATCTATCGTCACGGACAACGGGGTTTATGCGGATACCGGTGGCGTAGGTGCATCCCTGATAATCCATACCAAACTGAGAAAATACAGGTGGTGGGGTGAGAACTGGGCTAATTACCGCAGAGAAGCGATGGGTGCAGGCGGTAACGCTTCATCGGCAAGTGTGGTTAACTGCGGTGGGCCTATTGCGTGGATCGACAGAAGCAACGGGCCGGTCATAAAGCCGATTGGCAGTGTGCTCACCCAGCCGATATACCAGGCTGTGTTTCCTCCGCGCTACAAGTTTGCGGATTCTGTCACGGCTGGCAACTCGACAACGGACTATTTCGAGCGGTGCTCTGCTGCTTACTGGGGTGACTATCTGGTGTTCACATGGCCGGAGACTCCATCAACTATCCCTAACAAGATGATGATGTTTCACCTACCGACGGGCACGTTCACGGAGATAGGTACGGAATCAGCACCATGCAAGGCTTACTGCCTGTCTGTATGGAGCGGTGCTGGCGATAACGACGCACTCTACTACGGTGATGCTGAAAAGGGTTATGTGTGGCGGCTTCACGCGAAGACCGGTGATTATACCTACTGGACTCCATCGAGTGCAACAGGTGTGACAGCGGAGCACAGGACAGGCGCGATTCTGACGACTGCGAAACAGGCAAGGCTTTACGACATACAGCACGTCCGTAACATCCGGCTCGTGTTCAACCGACCGATAGCCGACCAGACAGTGACAGTGGCGGTGTATCCGAACGCGAAGACAACAACGACAGCAACGGAGAGCGTGACCATCGCAAGCGCAGAAGGTTCTGAACCGGACGCAGGCGACAGGGTGGTTGTGGATGCAAGGCCGCAGCTTGATACACGCTCAGTTATCCTTGGTTGGAGCGGGACATTTACTTGCCCTGTGACGTTGCAGGGTTACGAATATTCAAACGACTATCACGGTTCAGGCAGCAAGTAGGAGGTATCATTATGAGCTGGTTATCACGATGGACAGGTAAGGACGACCAAAAGAACGCAGAGAGGGCAGAAGCAGCACGCCAGCAGGCATTAAACCAGCAGCAGGAGATGTTTTATCAGCAACTACTGCCCTGGCAGTACGCATATATGTCTGGATACCTCCCACAGATGCAGTATATGCAAGGCTTGCAGGCTCAGATGTTAGGTATGCCTAGCGGTATGCAATCCGGTTACAGTATGCCTAGCGGTATGCAATCCGGTTACAGTATGCCTAACCTGAGTGCGATAAACAATGCGCCACTGTTTCTCAGAAACGCGCTAATGGGGCCGGACGGGCCGGAGAAGCAGGCAGCATTGATGATGCTTTACAACATCAATGAGAATCCAAACGCAAAACGGATAGGCGAAAAAGAGTGGAACGACATACTAAGCGATATATCGGGTGGTGAGAGTTGGGCTTCACGGCTTGGTAGAGCACAGCAGAAATACGGCTGGCAGCAGCCTCCTGCAGGGTGGGGTAGTGAGTATTCTAGCCAACCAGCCATTCAGCCGGAATTCGACCCACTCAATCCGTTGTCTCCTGGAGCACAGGGCGCGGGATTACCTTGGTGGTTGAACGTGCCGCAGGGCACGGCTGATTTAGAGCCTGCCTTATCTACGCTATCCGATTTAGGTATGCAGAACGCGGCAGCGAACGAAGCGGCAAGGATGGCTCAGTATAACGCGCAGCGTGGGATACAGACATCGGCAGAACAGGCTCAGATGATGCCGGGGTTCAACAGGTGGTATAACGAGGCACTATCTGCTGAGAACGCTCGCAAAGCATTGATGCTAAACGACATAGCGACTCAACGGCGCGGAGAGATGGCAGGCAACTTCTTCAATCTCGGTCAGTACGGGCAGGGGTTGATGGGTGGTGCAACGGCAATACCTGCTATGGGGATGGACTTATACGGCAATATCGCCGGGATGTATAACCAGAACGCACAGCAGTACCGCCAGCAGGCAAGCGCACACAACCCGTTTGGCGACATCCTTGGTATCGGCGGTTTCTGGGCCGGTGGTGGGTTCAGGCAACCGCAGGTAGGGCAGTTACAGCAGCCACAACAGCCAGCACAGCAGCCAGCACAGCCACAGCCGGTAAGCAACTTCTCTTTTGCAGGTAGTCCGACAGCACCGCTCAGATATGATCCACTATCCCCGCTTAGTTACGGCACTGGTGGTACTCAGTGGAAACCGTATAGCTGGCAACATAACTGGCAACCGTTAGGAGGCAAGTAATATGGCAGGCGAATTCTTACAAGGACTGTTATCTGGCCGGGATGCCTTCAACCAACGGCTTAATCAGGCGATGCAGCTGAGGCAATATCAGCAGGCTATTGCACAGCAGCAATTTGAGAACGCTATCCGCCAGCAGCAGATGGACAGGTTAGGCCAGCAGTTACAGTGGGATATGGGAGCACCGGCTAGGGCGCAGGCACAAGCCCAGTTTGAACATGACCTGGCACTTAAGAGGATGCAGGAGCAGGAGCGTTTACACCGGTCGCGGCCAATATCGCCGCTTGGCCTATACGACAGGTTCGGGGCAGCTAACTACAACAAGGTATTGCCGATGGCTGGTATGACCGAAGAACAGGCCGCACAGTGGCTTAACGAACCTGTTGGACAACTGAAGCCGTCCGGTATGCCTCCTCTGCCAATATCGCCGTTTGGTATGTTCTCCGCACCTCCGCAGGTGCAGACTGTACCGAGAAGGCAGACACTTAACTTTAGAGACCCGATGCAGGAGAACAGGGACTATAAGCTGATAATCGCCAACAGGGATAGTCTGGTGAAGCAGATTATAGCAGCACGACAGGCAGGAGGGGATACCACACAGCTAAGGATGCAGTTGTGGATGATAGAGCAGCAACTCAATCCAATGCTTGCAGGACAGCCAATGCCTCCTGATTATATGTTGTTTCCAGAGATAAAGCCGATTGACCAAGAACGGCTCGCTCAGTCCGGGCAGAGGATAGACCAAGGGCAGCAGAGGATTGACTTATCAAAGGACAGGTTGGCACTAGACCAACAGAAGTTCGACTGGAAGAAGGAGTATGACAAGGCTACTCTTGGTATCAGGCAAGCACAGCAGGCACTATCACAGGCAAGAGCCGAACGAACAATGGCTGAAGGTGTTATACAGAACGCAGCAAAGCAGGGATTAGGTATTACCCCCGGCCAGGTGCAGACGCTTGATGACAAGTACCGCAAGGAGGCCATTGGTGTTCGCAGAAGTATATCTGCTGTGAGGGTGGGACTTGAAGCAGCCAAGAATAAGGGCAAGATAGGCAAGCTCGATTTCTCCACTTGGACTGATGATGCACGAAACCAGTACATCCAAGAGCAGGAGGCAGAACTGCGAAGCCTTGGCAGTCAGTTAGAGGACTTGGCTCGTAAGCGCAAACAGCTTGCACCGTATACGGTAACAAAACCTGCTAATACTTCAGTTGGGACAGGTAGTGGCAAGACAACGGCAAAACCTGCCAGTGCCAGACTATCAGCGGAACATGCTAAAATACTCCGCGAAGCAATCATAGACGATGCAAGGCAGGGTAAAAAGGGCAGCTATACAGGGCCGAACGTTCGGGAGTTGCTAACCGCATGGGGATATGGCAAAGACGCTCAGAAGATATGGGTTGAATATGCTAAAAAGTACTTCTGGCCGAACCATCCATCTATGAAAAAGAGGTAGCAAGCATGGGTACTGCTGAAGTATTAGCCGAGATACAGAAGTCCAAGAAGAAAAGCAGTGGCAAGAAACTAACATACACTGGTGGCGGTACTGCTGCTTTGCTACAGTCCATTCGGGGTGGTAAGTCCGAAACCTTCGACCCCAAGGCAAAGGTTATGCCTGAGTCGAAGATGGCTACTATCGAACGAGCACGGCCTATCTCGCTTAAAGACAAGGCGAGAACGATGTTTGCAAGGATTGCTGGTGAAGTTCCGGAGATGGTCGAAACCATAGGGCAGATACCGCAGTTCTTCGTCAAACTGGGTACCACCATCAATCCATTAAACAGGCTTGCCTGGGAGTATGGTATGAAGCCTGAACGAGTACCTGAGCCGTTGCAGGGTGCAGCAGAGTATATGCGCGAGTGGAGCCGACCAATGGGCGCACAGGAGGCTTGGGAGAGTTCGATTTCGATGCTTCTTGAGACTCCTACGCGGATTGTTATGCAGCCGTTCTTCGGTAGCGCACTGCACACAACCGACCCCGAAACAGGTGAGTTGATACCCGGACAGGCTGGACTCTTTGAGCAGATAGCAAAGGGGCAGATGCCGACAGGCAAGGCCGTTGGTGATGCGGTTATAGCAGGGACAATGCTACTACCGCTTGCCAAAAGTGGATTCAGGGCAGCAAAGGGTGGAGAAACACTCCTTGCACGCGAACACGCTGCGATGGGGCAGGTTATCGACCCTATGATGCGTGATTATCAGCCAATGCCGATACCTGAGAAACCCGGTATGGTCATCGAGCAGATAGGTTCACGGAGAACAAGACCGATGCGTCCTGTAGAACGTCCGGGATATATAGATGAAATGCGGCGACTTGACGAGATGGATATTAAGGCCGCAGACGATGCAGCACTGCAAGCCTATCTGGACAGGATGGAGGTCGAATTAGGCCCAGCCGTGCAGGGTAAGGGTATTGCTGGTAAAGCACCAAAGGCAGGTTCACAACCTGCTGCAAGGCCGATGCCTGTGAAGTCCGAGCCTGTTGTTGGTTCACGCTACACAGTGCCGGATGTGGGTGAAGTAACGGTATCAGCCGTGACACCTAAGACAGTGCGCGTTAAGACTGCTGAGGGCAAGACTCGCGTGTATACCCGTGATAAGTGGCAAGGGCAGGCCGTAGTAGAACCTGCACCTGTTACCGAGCCGATAAAACCTGCAGTGGATGCTAAGGAGTCATTAAAAAGGCTGTTAGAAACCGAGCGAGTACCAATCACAAGTATGCAGCCCGGAGATATATTTGTAGATATTGGTGAAGGCATTGCGTATAGGATAGATAAGGTAAACAAAAAGACGGTAAGGGCAGCGCGAATAAGTCGTGATGGCAGCATAGGAGAATCCAGGTTAATATCCGTTGACAGATGGACTTCGGGGATTGGTACAGGTATATCTCGTAAAGTACCACGCACTGGCTATAAAGTCACACCTGAGCAATTAGATGTGTTGTTTGGTAAAGAGCCAACCACTAAGGTAAGTGTGCCAGAGGTTAAGCCCGTTGTTGAGCCTGCCAAGCCGGTTGAGACTCCGAAGGCTAAAGAGCCGTGGGAGATAACCCGTGATGATTGGTATAAAGAATTTAACAAGCCATACCCACCAGAAGTAAAAATAACCACTAAAGATATAAAATTTGTGCGAGGCAGGTTGCCGGGTGGTATTGGATACGAAACGTTCATTATGCCTGATGGCTCTGAATATGTATTGCATCGTTACAAGGGCAAAATGCATGTTTCTTCTCAGGTTGGCGATCAATGGTTTATGAGCCCACAAGTGGCGTCGACCGGCAAGGGTAATATTGGACAAATAAAGCAATATCTTGCAGACGTGTATAATGAAGGTTTGATGCGTAGTCAAAATAAACTACGCGAGCGATACGGAGACCTGTATCACAAAGCAAGTGTAGAACGAGCCCTACGTGAAGGTAAGCGTGTACCACCTGAAGTATTAGCCGACTATCCTGACCTTGCCGCTAAGTATGCACCCGAAACGAGACCAACCGCACCCGAAACCGTGCCTGTAAAACAACCAGAGGTCAAGCCGGTTGAGACTCCGAAGGCAAGCGCACCGGAGACTGCAAAACCTGCTACACCCACGAAGGCAAGCGCACCGGAGACTGCAAAACCTGCTACACCTGAAATTACAACCGGACAAGCCGAGCCGAGTGTAACAGGTGCTAGAAAATCCATAACTGAGCCAGAACGGGCAGCCAGAGGTAAAGACCCTGTAGAGATGCAGGAGTATAAGACCTACTCCAGTGCTTACAAGCAGGGCAAAAAAGCCGTCGATTCTGGTAAGGTTGACCCGCGCACGTTGGCCGATGAAGTAGCCGAGAAGCCAAGGGTGCTGAAGCCAGAAGAAACCGGAGCTTTGGTATACGAACGGCAGAGGATGAACAATGCCTTAAAAGAAGCGTATGCTGAGGCTGACAGGGCAATAACGGCTGGTGACAAGGCAGCGTATGAAACAGCAAAGGACCAAATAGAAGCCTTGCTAGATGCTTTGGACAAAAACGACCAGGCACTAAAACGGGGTGGGCGGGAGGCTTCTGCTGCCCTCAGTGCTTACAAGATGGTCATCAAAGAGGACTATTCGCTTACCAGCCTACTGCAACGCAAACGGGTGAAAGAAGGTCGCCCTCTTACTGAGCGGGAGCAAGCCAAGATTGTTGAGCTTCACGCACAGTTAGAAGAAGCTACAAGGGCACTCGATAAATACCGTGCTGAAAGTGCAGAGATAATCAGGATGATGAATCCTGAATCTATGGAGTACGGTGCGGCCAACCGGATTGTCACCAAGCAGAAGGCGATGGAGATTGAAGCAAGGCTGAAGGCAAAACTCTCGCAGGTCGGCTCCAGTCCTGATGTGACGATAGTTGCTGACCTTGCTGAATTGCTAATCTACCACCTGGAGGCCAGCGCAAGATGGACGGGCAGCGCATTACGCCAATACCTGAAAGAGAAGCATCCAAACCTTACCGATGACATCATAGATGAAGCGTTCAAGAAGGCAGAAGCGGATAAGCGGTTGACGAGAGCCGCTAATAGGTCTGCCGCAAGGACTAGAACGCCTAAGAAGATGACCGAAGCTAAGAAGCTGGAGATGGCGAAGCGTCGGATGGAGGCCGACCTGAAGCGTGTTACAGAAGCCATTGAAGCGGTCGAGCAGGGCAAGCCATTACCTAAGAGTCCTAAGAAGCTAGTCTATGACAAAGAAGCCAAGCAACTGCTTGCTGAGTTGCAGAAGGCAAGGGCAAAACTAAAGAGCCTGATGCCGAAGCAACCTAGTCAGATGACGGAGGCAAAGAAGGTCGAGCTTGCCAAGAAGCGGATTGAAAACAGGATAGCACAGTTACAACAGGCACTAAAAACAGGCAAGCCGATACCGAAAAAGAAGGCTGCCATCAATGCCGAAATAGTCGCACTGCAAGAACAGGCCAAGAAGCTACAGGCTGATTACAATGCAAGGTTCCCGAAGAAGCCGTTGACCGACACACAGAGGTTAGAGGCTACCAAGAAGCGGTTGCAAGACCAGATTAAGCAACTGAATGAAGCGATAGCCAAGGGTGAACCACTGAAGCCGAAAAGAACACCTGTCAAGCTGGACGCAGAAGCATCTGAATTAAGGTTCAAGGTGCATCAACTCAAGACTGAGTTGGATATGATTGTCAACCCCGCACCCAAAGAACCGCTTGCTAGCAGGATTATAGCAGCGCATAAAACGCTTATGACGATGTTAGACTTATCCGCGGCGCTCAGACAAGGTGCGATGCTTATGGTGGGTGAGCCAAAAGCATACTTTAAGGCTTTCAAAGCGATGTTTAGGTATGCCTTTAGTGAAAAGAAGTTCTTTGAATTACATGAGTGGATAAATAACCACAAATACGCACCAGAGTTGTATCAAAGCGGATTATATATTGCACCTGATAGTCCACGCGTAAGACTGAAGGCAAGAGAAGAAGCGTTCCAAAGCCGTGCGTTTCACGGTATACCAGGCTTCGGCAATATAGTCAGAGGTGGCGAACGCGCATACAACGGATTCTTAAACTATCTGAGAGCGCAGGTATTCTTCAAATATGTCGAAGCCATGCCAAATGCAGGGCTGGAGTCTATGACCAGGCAAGCACGATTTATAAATGAGGCCACTGGCAGAGGCACACTCGGTGGGTTCGAGCGGTCGGCTATGGCACTAGCTAATGTATTCTTCTCCCCAAGGTTCGTTACAAGCCGTATCCAAGTGTGGCGACATCTATTTAGTAAAGACCCGGTTGTACGCAAGATGGCGGCTAAGAATCTGGTTGGATTTACCGGTGCGTTCTTGCTTACCCTAAAACTTGCAGAATGGGCTGGTGCTGACGTAGAACTAGACCCACGTTCTAACGAGTTTGGCAAAATCCGCATTGGCAAGACACACATAGATTTAAGTGCGGCTATGGTACCACACGTTCGCTACGCAGCACAGATAATGACCGGCACGCGCAAGGTTGGCAATCATATAGAAAAAATCAACAGGGCAGACGTAGCATGGCGGTTCGTTCAATCCAAGTTCGGACCTACTGCCGGATTTATAACCAGTGTATTGAAAGGCAAGAACTTCGTAGGAGAAGATTACACACTCGATAACTGGAGAGGTGTTCTATTCAACGAACTAACGCCTATGGCTATTCAGGACATCATAGAGGCTGCAAGAGAAGAAGGCTGGATCATGGGTGCTGCTATTGCACCGATAGCCATCTTCGGAGGCTCGGTAACGACTTACCAGCCTGAAACCTACGAGTGGATGGGCAACCCTAAGGACAAGGCTGGTAAAGAGGTAAAGCGTCTTGGGCTTAAGGTGAACAAGACATCAGAGTACTACATGGTTGACGGTGAGAAGGTGGAACTTACCGATGAACAGGCAGAGAAGTTGCATCGCAGGGTAGGTAACGCAGTCCGGGCAGCTATACTAGCGCGGATGGCGAGCCAGTCCTACAAGCAACTATCGGACAAGGACAAGGCAAAGGTACTCGAAAAGGCGGCAGATGATGCACGGGCGAAGGTGCGCGACAAGATGCGGTCTGAGCTTGGCCTACCGCCAAAGGCAGGATCATCTAGTCCATCGAGTATCAACAACTACATTCGTGGCCAGATGCGAAACGCAGGGCCATAAGGAGACGTGCATGGGTAATGGCGACTGGGAGATTGGCAAGGTGATG
>Ga0116192_1003273_pt1 | contig 10193 bp, 12 predicted proteins | sample AD_UKC113_MetaG_FD_89876 | JGI IMG/M metagenome (GOLD analysis project Ga0116192, IMG submission 89876) | Active sludge microbial communities of municipal wastewater-treating anaerobic digesters from Hong Kong - AD_UKC113_MetaG | ecosystem: Engineered > Bioreactor > Anaerobic > Digestate...
GAAGCTTCAACCACGGTTGTCCTGATACCGCGTCCATGCAGTACTTCGGCCATTTCCAGCCCGATGAACCCCCCGCCGATGACAACCGCGGCGGAAGGAGCGGTTTTCTCGATGTACTCCCTGATCTTTTCACCGTCCGGCACATTCTTTACAGTGAAGACGTTGGACAGGTTTATTCCGGGAATCGGGGGTACAACCGGGTTAGCCCCGGGAGAAAGCACAAGGTAGTCGTAGTTTTCCAGATAAACGGCGCCGGTTGACAAATCCAAAACCTCAACCTGCTTCTTCGCGGGAAATATGCGGCGCACCTCGCTTTTTACACGGACATCGATATTATAACGTCTGCGCATGCTTTCCGGGGTCTGTACCAGCAGGCTGTTTTTCTTTTCGATAACGCCGCCGATATAATAGGGAAGACCGCAGTTTGCAAATGAAACATGGGGTCCCCGCTCGAATATTATGATTTCGGCAAACTCATCCAGCCTTCTGAGCCGGGCGGCGGCAGTAGCCCCTCCAGCCACGCCTCCCACGATTACAATTTTTTTTCCCATTATTCCGCCTCCTGTCTCTTCTCGCCGTGCTGTCGTTGCATCATACTTTTTTTGCCACGTTATACCCAAAAGGCTGCGTATAGCCTTCCCTGCGGCCCTTCAGTATGTATTCCGCCGCCATACCCGCGGCATAAACCACCATCTTCATACACTGTCTGAACCTGTCCTTGTCAAACCACTCGGGATAGGTTTCGTTCAACGTTTTACAGTCGATCGAGTTGAACTCCGCTTCAAATTCGCGGGGCATTCCGTTAAACAGCCGGTAGAGTCCCGGGTTGCCGTAAAGCTTGTCCACCCTGTCCTGAAATTCCCCTTCCAGGGGGTTGCGCCTGCCGTGCACTGCCCCTACCGCCATGACCGCGGCAACCAGGGCCCCGCAGTTATGCCCGGCCAAACCCATCCCACCTCCAAATCCGGTGGCCAGGGCAACCACCTCAGGCGGGAAATCCGTAATGCCGGTGTCAATAACCGCTTTAAGCACCGACTCCGCACAGTTCAGCCCATCCCTGAAATTCTGCCTGGCCTGGTCTTGAGCCTTTTGAACCAGGTCTTCGCTCATAAAAAAACCTCCTTTCGGTTTCAGTTCGGACTGCGGCAGTATCGCAGCCCGCCACTTCGCGCAAGTGTTCGGGTTTGACGGAAATTACAGAATCTCGGTTTTATAATCAGTTATCAACACCGTTCCCTGTTTCTCAATAAACCTGATGACGGACGAAAAAACCTTATGCACGTGGGCCCTTTCCGAACTTACGAAGGAAATCCCGAGTCTGGACCGCTGCCAGGTATCCTGATCGCCCACTTCGGCGACTGAAACATTAAAACGAGTTCTCACCCGGTCGATGACGCTTTTTAACATTCTTCTCTTTTCTTTCAGGGAATTTGCCTCCCCCAAAAACAAATCAACCGTCAGGATCCCGACAATCAATACGATACCTCCGGGCAATTCTTCATCTGAAGATAATATAACACCTTGCGGTTAGCAAGCCAACTGTAAAAAATCAGCATGTTCGTTTCGCGTTTATTAAAACAAATGCTAAAAGAGCCCGTTCGCCTTACAGATATTCCTTCAGCTCAGACCAGTTGCCGACAAGACCGTCGGGGCGCAGGCTTTTCAACTCGTCCCCGCCGCCGAGGCCCCAGGTAACGCCGATCGTCCGGGTGCCGGCATTCCGGCCGGTAATGATGTCGTAAATGCTGTCACCCACGTAAACCGATTCCTCAGGTCCGGTTCCCAAAAGATTCAAGGCCTTTTGCAGCGGCTCCGGATGCGGCTTGTGTTTTGAAACATCGTGGGCGGTGACGATCACGTCCATATAACGGCCGATGCCGGTAAAATCCACAGTTCGCAAAGTGCCGGGCCTCCCTTTAGAAGTCACGATCCCCAGCCTGATTCCCAGTTTCTTCAGTTCGTCCAGCATGGCCGCGGTACCGGGAAAAAGCCTGATGTAAAGATCGTGATCGCGATGGTAGTACAGTTGGTAAAGATCTTCAAAAAGATCCTGCTTCTCACCGGCGAAGCGCCTGCAGATCGTCTTCAGGGGCAAACCGATCATCTTGATCACATCGCCGTTCCCCCACGGCAGATTCATCTCGTCGAAAACCTTCCGGTAAGTCCTGATAATAAGAGGAAGGGAGTCTGCCAGCGTGCCGTCCAGATCGAACAAAACCGCTTTGGTCCTCATTTCACTGCTCCTTATGCTTTTTTATACGGCCGTTGCGACAAAAAATACAAGCCTATAAATATTCCCCAAAAAGGATTTTTGTCGCAATTTGCAGAAAACACTAATGACAATAATTTCATATCGGTGTATGTGGAGTGTGGTCCCGTTGAAAAAACTCCCCATAAAATCCATCCGGCCGGGTATGAAAGTAAGTCAGCCAGTTTACGACAGCTTCGGAAACGTGCTTTTGGAAAGCGGCATAACGCTTACCAGGCATTATATCGGCAGGCTCTTGAAACATGGCATCCGTTCCGTTTACGTTGAAGATAGTTTTTTGCCCGACGCCGCCCCCGGGGACGTCATATCCGACCAGACCAGGCAGAAGGCGATCAGTCAGGTTAAGAACCTGTTTATGGAGGCCAGCGAAGGCGTAATAATCGGAATCGACGAAATACAGGAAACCGTCGGCAGCATGGTCAACCAGCTCTCCAGTAATGAATCGATTGTCAACATGCTCGATCAACGTTCCCTCGACGACTACACCTTTTACCACTCGGTAAACGTATGCGTTCTGTCAATCATGACCGGCATCACCATGGGGTACGACGAAAAAGACCTGCATATTCTGGGCACCGGCGCCATCCTCCACGATCTCGGAAAAACGAAGATCCCGAAAGAGATCCTAAACAAGTCCGGCAGACTTACAGATGAAGAATTCGCTATTATCAAGATGCATCCCGCCTACGGATACGAGTTGATTAAACAAACCGGAGAAATCGATGAGATTGCCGCCCTGATCAGCTACGAACATCATGAGCGTTACAACGGCTCAGGCTATCCCGAGGGAAAAAGGAACAGCGCCATCCACCGCTTTTCGAGGATCGTCAGCATAGCGGACACATACGACGCGATCACGGCGGAAAGAATATACAAAAAGGCCAGCCAACCCCACGAAGCATATGAAATGCTCGCCGGCTCCGGCAACTACCTGTTCGATTACCTTGCCGTCAGATCTTTTCTTGAGAACATCGCCGCCTACCCCGCAGGCAGTCTGGTCCGGCTCACTTCCGGCGAAACTGCCGTAGTCATGGAAACCCCCAAAGGTTTTACCTTTCTTCCCAGAGTGAACGTAATAATCGACTCCGCAGGCAGGCTTCTAAAGGAACCGCGCGAACTGAGGCTTTACGAAATGGAGAACGCGGCGGTGCAAAGCGTCCTGACCGAGGAAGAATTCGAAAACCTGTTGAAGAGAGCCGGTAATTAGGCGTTTTACCGCATTGTCATGACCGGGAGCGGGGTAAAATTGACAAAATCCGCACTGCAAAGGTGGAATCTGATTCCCCACGCGCTTTCGGGGAGACGCCGGCTGGCCGCATTTCCGTGCAGGTGCCCGTAAACAACGTGGCTTACTCCGTAATGGCGGAACATCTCGATTAATTCGTTTTCCTCATGCCGTTCATTCGTTGGCATGAAATGAGTGATTACGATGATCTTCTCCGAACCGCGGGCGCTCTTGAGCGAATTCTCCATCCGGATCAATTCACGCCGGTATATCTTCAGATCGCTTTCGCCAAAATCATCGCCTCCGGGACAGTTCCACCCCCTTGAACCGCATACGGCCAAACCGTCCACCTTCAGGCAGTCGTTCTGGATCACCTTCACATTGTCCGGAACTGCCGCGCGCACCTTGGCAAGGCTCTGCCACCAGTAGTCGTGGTTCCCCGGAACACATACGATTAAACCCGGCAACAGTCCGAGAAACTGTAAATCGTAACGCGCCTCCTCCAGTCTCATCGCCCATGAAATGTCCCCCGGCATGAGCACCATGTCGGAGCTGTCCACGCGATCCACCCAGTTTTCATATAATTTCCGGTAATGTTCGCGCCATTCACCGCCGAATATGTCCATCGGCTTGCGCACTCTCACGCTGTCCCAGTCGGACGGATCTACCGGCCCTTCGATAGAAAGATGGATATCGCCTATTGCATATATATGCAAAACCGCATTTCCTCCCCGAACAACCACCGGGCTGCCCCTAAAATAGTTTAGCACAGGCGGTTCAACTTTCCAACACTCACCCGGCGCGAAGCATCTGAGCGAGCGCTTCAACCTCAAGGCGTTTTACCGGCAACTTCATGCGAAGGGCAGCGCCTTTGTCGGCAGCGAACGGTATTGCGTTGCGCCGCAGCAAGCAGCAAGTGTTGCCAGCGGAAGCACCGGGAGTGAGCGGTGACAGGGCACTGCCCAAAAGAGTGAAGGGTACATAAAAAACAACAGCCGGAGTGAACGTTTCAACCTCAAGGTACTTATCAACAAACCACAGACGAAGGCAGCGCCTTCGTCTGCAAAGAATACAGTGCGCCGTGCGGAAACGGCAACAAATCAAAAGGGGCGTTTAAGCCCCCTTACCTGCGCAAATTTTTCAACCTTTCCTCAGGCTCCATGATACTCGTTATTCTTATGCCGAAGTTCTCGTTGACCACAACGACCTCGCCCAGCGCGACGGGTGTTCCGTTGACCAGCACTTCCACGGGCTCATCCACCAGGTTTTGCAGTTCAACTATCGTACCCGGCGTAATACCCAGCAAATCCTTGATGGGCCACCTGGTCCTGCCCAACAGGACCGTTACCTTCAGGGGAATATCGAGAATCCGGTTCAAACGGCGCTGGTCTATACCGGTCACACCCTCCGCAAGCGACAACCCGGCCCGCTCGCCGGCGCCGGGAACCACCGGCCTTGCCGCGTCCCGGCTCCTCGCCCCTACGGTTTCATCAACCGGCCTGCCGGGCCGCGGCCCGTGCAAATCCCTTATCAGCGATTCAACCAACTCTTCGTCCGGCTCTGTTGCCGCAGCGGTTTCAAAAGGCGCCTCCTGTTCCTGTGCATCCGCGCCGCTTCCGTCGGTCAAAAGCTGGCCGAGGATGAGATTCGCTTCTTCCTTCGCGGTATCAACACCCATTACCTGCATGAACTGGGTGTTCAGGATGTCGCCCACAGTCATTTTAAACCAGACGACGACTATCGGTCCCTGATAATCAAGGGGAGGTTTCAAATCATCGGCAGTGTAATAAACTCTTGTTTCAGGAGGAGAAATATTTACCGTCCGGGCAAACATTGCCGCCATGGAGGTGGAAGCGGTGCCGATCATCTGATTCATGGCTTCCGATGCCGCGCTAACGCCGATTTCGGAGATCTCTTCAGGAACGTCTTTCCCTTCCCCGCCCATGATCAAATCCGCCAAAACGGCGGCGTCGGGAAGCCTCATTATTAAAAGGTTGTAGCCGGAAAGCCCCTCGATAAAGCGCACGTAAATGCACATGTGGGGAACCACGAAACTGTGAAAAAGCTCGTCCATGGTTGTTATGGTCACGCGCGGGCTGGTAATGCTGACCTTGTGGTTCAAAAGCATGGAGAGGGTGGTTGCCGCGGACCCCATACAAATATTGCCGATCTCGCCCAAAGCGTCCTTTTCTTCATCTTTCAACAGGTGTTCCATTTCCATGGACACGACCTCTTTTTCGCCGGCGGCGTCCGGTTCCCGGACTGCGTCGCCTGCCGCTTCGAGGCCGCCGTCCTCCGGCTGCCAGCTCTCTGTTACGGCATCTTCAGCGGCAGCCGTTTTCCCCTGTTCGCTTCCTTCCAACAATACAGCCCCCTCTTCGGCCCTTTGCCCGCCTTCGGCGGATTGCGACAACAGGGCATCTATTTCCTCCTGCTTCAAAAGTTTATTGGACATCCTTTTCCCCCTCTTCCACCAGTGCGGTAACCTGCACGGCAAGCTGGTTTCCCATCGTTCCTGCCTGGACCTTGTATTTCAAACTTTCTCCCACGTACAAGTCCATATCCTGGTCCACTTTCTTGTCCAAAATAAGAACGTCCCCTTCCTGTAACTGCAGAAAATCGCTTATCGTAATCTGCGAGTGGCCGGCCATCACTGAAAGTTCAACCGTCGGCAGGCCTAGCCAGTACTGGAGTATCCTTTTTTCCTTCTCGTCAACAGCCGCCGTCTGGGCTCCGAAACGCCGGTGGTGGGCGAGCTGGGAAATAACGGGATCCAGCATGGGGAAAGGCAGGCAAAGATTTATAAATCCCTTTACCGATTCTCCCACCTGCGCCGTCATGGTGATCAGGGCCACTATCTCGTTGAATTCAAAAAACTGCTGCAGGTAAGGATTCGTTTCAATGGTATCGATAACCGGCTCGACGAGAAAAATATCTTTCCAGGCCAGAGCCAGATTTTCCAGGATCTTGACGCTCAGCTTGCGGACCACCGACAGTTCGATATCGGTAAGCTCCCGTACCGACCGCGTCACCTCCCCGCTTCCCCCGAAAAAAAGGTCGATAACCGGGAAAATGAACGTGGTGTCGAACTGAACTATGGCGGTTCCCTTCAAAGGATTCAGCGAAAAAATGGTCAGTACGGTGGGAGTCGGTATTGAACGGATGAAATCATCATACGTCAACTGATCGATGGAAGCAACTTCAATAGCTATGTTGTTTCTCAGATAACCTGTAAGGAAGCTCGACAAAAGGCGCGCAAAATTGGTGTGCATCACCTGCAGCGTGCGCAACTGATCCTTGGAAAATTTGTTGGGTCGCCGGAAATCATAAAGTTTGTGTTCCGCCTGCTTCTTTGGTTCTTTCAGTTCTTCAATGTTTACCTCGCCGGTCGACAAAGCGTTCAGCAAGGCGTCTATTTCACTTTGCGACAGTACGTCCATGAAGGTTCCTTCCCCTGTTCAAACTAATTGCCTGATCTGGATAACACTCTCTCTATGGCCTGCAGGATGCGATCCTGCTGAAACGGCTTGACTATGAAATCTTTTGCCCCTGCCTGGATTGCCTCCATCACCATTGCCTGCTGGCCCATGGCGCTGCACATAATAATGTTGGCGTTGGGGTCGATGCTACGAATGGCTTTGACACCCTCAATCCCGTTCATTTCGGGCATCGTGATGTCCATGGTGACCAGATCGGGTTTGTGCTGTTTGTACAGCTCCACCGCAACCTGCCCGTTTTCCGCTTCCCCTACGACCTCGTAGCCGTTTTTGGTGATGATGTTTTTGATCATCATCCTCATGAATGCCGCATCGTCAACAATGAGGATACGCTTGCCCAAGTTCAATCAACCTCCCGTGTGTCTTCCTTAACATTCCGCCGGCATTCCCAGCGCTTCAAAAAGTCTCTCCAAACCGCCGGTTTCCGGGAGCAGGAAAAAGTGCCCTTTGATCTCGTCCTGTTCCTGAAAAAACAGCGTTTCAATCAACAGCAACCTGTCTTCCCAATGGCCGCTCGCCACCAGGAAGGAACTGAGGACTGCGCCAAGCATATCGAATGCGAACATGGGCACGGACGTGTTCATTCTCAGTCCCGTCATGCCGCCGATGGCGTTTATAAAAGATCCGGTCAGCACGTTTCCTATTTCCATCACGGCGGACTCACCCATGTCGTCAAGTTCGGCCGTCGTTCCGGTCTTATATCCCATCAGCATGTCGACGAGCTTGTAAGTGCTTTGTTCCGTAAAAACGAACATTACCGCCCCGGGCACATCGCCTTCCACGCTGAGACTGACACAGGCCACTACTTCCTCAAGCCCCCCCAGCAGGGGGAAAATCTGCTCGACTTCGAGAAAGGTCGCTTTCGGCACGGCCATGTCCACTTTTTTGTTAAGCAGTTCCGCCAGCGCCGTTGCAGCGTTTCCGAGACCGATGTTGCTGATCTCTTTTAGAGCGTCGATATGAATTTCCGATATTGCCGCAGGTTCAATCATCTATTAATCCCTTCTTGGACAGTTAATTTTTCTTCCGGTAAAAACATGACGCAAGCTTGTCGAAACCTATTTCATGGTAGTTGAAAATCATTTCGCTGGCCCCGATAAACAACACACCTCCGGGATTCAAAGCCTTGTAAAATTTTTCATTAAGCTTTTCCTGAGCTTCTCTCGTAAAGTATATCGCCACGTTACGGCAGGCTATCAGGTCATACCCCCATCCGTAATGGTCGATCAAAAGATCATGCTGCCGGAAGGAGACTTTCTGTTTAATTTTTTCATCCAGCAGATAAAAATTGCCGTTTCTGGTAAAATATTTCGCCAGCCGTTCGCCGCTCACGTTTCGCACCTGCTCCTGGTTATAACGGGCCTCTGCGGCGGCCTTGAGGATATTGGCGTCTATGTCGGTGCCCTCGATATGGTGGCGGCGGCCGGGAGTGATCTCCTCAAGAATGATTGCCAGAGAATAGGGCTCCGCTCCGCTGGAACATGCCGCGCTCCAAATCTTAAGCATCTTCTTCCTTTCCAGGAAGGCCGGAAAAACTTTCTCCTCGAGGAATTTAAACATGAGTTTGTCCCTGAAAAACTCAGATACGTTTATCGTCAGGGTGTCCAAAAACTCTACATACGCTTTTCTGTCGGATGCCAGCATTCTTAAAAAACCGGCGTAGTCTCCGGCCGTTATTTTTTGTTTTGTCATCAGGCTGTCGAGTCTTCGCTTAAGCTGGTTCTCCTTGTAAGAGTTCAGGTCAAGCCTGAAACTGGTGCGCACCCTTTCCTTGAACGCGGCAAAGTCCATCAAATCACCTTCAATTGCGAGCCGACCACCCTGATTGTCACCAGACCGCTGATTGTATCAAGAATCATTGTCCTTCCCTTGTTCCCCCCCACTTCTTCCGCCACAATCTTTATCCCTATTTTTTTTAACGTCTGTCTTGCCATATTGATATTTCTCTCTCCGATATTTAAAACCAGTTTGTCGCTCAAACCCGTAAACATCTGCGCGCCGCCGGCCAGTTTAGCCTGAAGACCGTTGACCCTGCCCCCGTATTTTTTAATCTCCTGTACCAGCAGGGGAATTCCCAGGTCGGCGAATTTGGCCGGTTTTGCAATACTGTTGAACTGGGTGCTGTCGGGTAGCATTATGTGCAGCAATCCACCAACCTTTGTAGCCGGATCATACAGCGATACTCCCACGCAGGAGCCCAGGCCGAGGGTAATCAGCCGGTTGGGCTGCCCGGTCACCTTCAATTCGGCGATACCAACCTGTATTTCATTAACGGGTGCGGGCCGGCCAACCGCATCTCCCCGCACCTGCGAAGACTGCATTTTTCAAATCACCCTACTTCCGCAAATTATTGGCCATGTTCCACATGTCGTCTGCAGTTCGGACGACCCGGGCATTAAAACCGTAAGAACGCTGCGCCTCAATCAAGCCCGCCATTTCTTCCACCAAATCAACGTTGGCCGCTTCCAGGAAGCCCTGTCTGATCTCGCCGAAACCGTCACTGCCCGGCGTTCCCGATGTGATCTCCCCGGCATCCCCGTCATATGAATAAAGGTTGCCGCCTTCCGCTCTCAGGCCGTTCGGATTGGCAAACCTGTACAAAGTGATCTGGCCCGCGTCTGCAATGCCCTCGGCGCCTTCAAACCTGACTGTCCCGTCCGGGGCAACCGTCAACCTTTCCTGACCGGAAACCGGCTCTATTCCTTCGAGTAAAAAGCCTGCCTGGGTTACCAGGTTCCCGTCAACATTCAAACCCAATGCGCCGTCACGTGTATACATCTCTCCCCCGTCCGGCAGGAGCACTTTGAAAAACCCTTCCCCATGTATTGCCAGGTCAAGCTGACGTCCGGTTTCGACCAGACCGCCGGGGCCAAAATCCTTTAGCACGGCGGACACGTATACACCGCTGCCGGAGGCGGCGTCCGCACTGTCACGGCTAACCGGTATGCCGTTTTTTTCAATCTCCTGGCTTATCAGTTCGGAAAATTCAGCCCGGCTCTTTTTAAAACCTGCCGTGTTGATGTTTGCAACGTTGCCGGCAATGCTGTCCAGGCGCAATTGCTGGCTGTTGAGGCCGGAGGCCCCGCTGTTCAAGGCTTTCAACATAAACAGTCACCTCTTAAAAATACTTGCCGGCCGCGCATATAGCCGCGCCGCGGAGCCGGCGCCCGGTCTGAAGCGAACGGCATTTCACAAGAAACAA
>Ga0116192_1003276_pt1 | contig 10191 bp, 11 predicted proteins | sample AD_UKC113_MetaG_FD_89876 | JGI IMG/M metagenome (GOLD analysis project Ga0116192, IMG submission 89876) | Active sludge microbial communities of municipal wastewater-treating anaerobic digesters from Hong Kong - AD_UKC113_MetaG | ecosystem: Engineered > Bioreactor > Anaerobic > Digestate...
CACCCGTGGGGAGGATTTCCGCGGAAACCAGGATGTCCCGGACCTCTCCCTTCCGGGTGAGAACCCGGGAGTATTCGTTCCGCAGGGAGCCCCTCTCCCGGAGATCCCCAATGAATACGGCCTGATCCTGCGCGTTGGCCCACAGGGGTAGGTCCCGGCATGTGCGGCCGATGAGCTCCGTGGGCGAATAGCCCAACCATCGACAGAAGCTTTCGTTTGCGTCCAGGATGGTGTCTTCGGACAGGACCGTGAGGAGGGTCGGGGTCGGACTGCTGAGGAAAGCCTTGGAAAACCGGTCCTCGGATCGGCGCAGGGCCTCCTCCCCCTGTTTCTTCTCCGTGACGTCCCGGATGCACTCGATGGCACCGATCACCTTCCCGTCATGGTCCAGGATGGGAGCCGCTTTCCCCCAAAGGCAGACCGTCCTGCCGTTGGTCATGGTAAAACAGGCTTCCCCCAGCACGACTCTCTCCCGTCGCTCCAGGATCCGGTATTCCTCTTCAATTTCATGTCGGTTTTCGAAAACAAGGTCCAGGAGAATGGGCCTTCGGGTCCCGTAGAAGGGTATCGCATATTCGTAATTGCCTTTTCCGACCATCTGTTTGCCGGGTACCCCGGTGAGGTCCTCGATGGCACGATTCCACGCAACAATCTGCCGTTTGGCGTCGACAACGAAGGTGGGGTCCGGGAGAAACTCGATGATGTCGGCCAGCAGTCGCTCGGACTTGCGAAGGGCCTTCTCCGCCTTTTTCCGCTCCGCAATCTCGCCCCTCAGTGTCCGGTTTGTTTCCTGCAACTCGAGAGTGCGTTGGCGCACCCTCTTTCTCAGGGCTTCTTTTGCCTGGCTGAGGGAAAGACGGACCGTTGCGGAATCGGGTGGGGCCGAGCCCGTCACCTCGTCGAAGGTCAGCATCTGCAGGCGTTGGCGACCTTCCTTGGGAAGAAACGAGGCCGAAACCCTGCAAATGAGGGCCTTTCCGATCTTTTGTCGGCAAGGAAGTTCTTCACGGACGACGTCCAAAGAATCGTCCCAGGCCCGGAGCTCCTGCAACAGACCCCGGCAGTCTTCTTCCGACCTGCATAAGGCTTTCAGGGGTTGTCCGACGAGTTCATCGGGCTGCCAATCGAAAACCAGGTACGTCCACCGATTGGCAAAAAGAATCTTGGAGCCTCTCAGCACCACAACGGCGTGGGGAATGAAGTCCAGGGGGCGAAACGGGGACGAACGGTCTGCCTTTCCGTCATTTCTTCCGGCCATGCTCAGCACTCCGCCGCACGAGATCGAGAGAAAAACTGCACAGAAGGAGGTCGCAAAATACTCATGGGCTGCGTATCGACACAGGCTGCCGGTCCTCGGCAAAGACAGGCACCTGCTCCGAGCGATTCCGAGAGCATCCGGCGATCACGCCCGCGGCGGCGGGCATCCGGAGAAGATGCGCTCTTTCTGGATTTCCGCTTGCGTGGAAATGACGAGGCGGATACGTGCGGGCCAAATCGTTCGATCAGGGAGGCAATCAGGGAAAACCCCGACGGGAAGGTTGCCTGGTCCTCCTCGCAGGCGGCTGCCGCACGCTTCCTGCCCCGGACGGCAGGGTTTCAGGATTTGTCTTTCCAAGGAATCGATCCCCCCGAATGAAATAAGAAGGTTCGATGCCTCTTATACTCCATTTCCCGAAAACGGGAGAAAAGAAAAAGCGGGAAAAGATGACGGGAGTCTCACAGGCGCCCCTACGAAAGAAGCCCCTGTTTGAGATTCGTCGGAGATCTTCCCTCCGTCGGCCCCGGCCGAGACCGGGTTCACGCCGGTCTTCCCGCTTCTCCCCAGTCGGCCGTTTGCTCGCGGATTCCGGTGAAACCGGGTAGGGTTCAAGATCGCTCGGATCTGCGGAGTGAAGATTTGGAGAAAGCGGCTGAATTCTGTGGATGAGCGGTTCCGACCTGAGCGCAACTTCGTGGGAAACCCGGCCCGGGGCCGGGCCGTCTTCGGGTCGGGGGCGATGGCTCGTCCCCGTTTGGGGAGCAACCGGCGACAAGATGACGTTCCAGTCTCGGTTTCTTTCAAGGAAACAACCGGGTCGTTCGGATTCAAGGGAACACAATCTCGCCTTGGGTAGCCGCGCCTTGATTTGACCGAGGCCAGTCCTTATTTAGAAACCAGTTGCCCTGAAGCAGCGGATGAAGTCGGGTCCGCGGGATATTCATCGCAGGACCATGGAGAGTCGTTCCATGGGCATAAAGGAGTAAGGCAATGAGTGTCGACCCCAAGGTATTGGAACAGAAGCTCAAGGAAATGTATCCGGAGATCGACGAACATCGGCTGGCTCTTTCCCTCTGCTTTGATCCGGACAAGGACGCGTGGATCGTGGTGTTGAACAAGGGAAGCCACGAACTGAAGACTCACCTGGAACGCAAGGATGCCGAGGCCTGCCTGGAAGGGACTCAGTGCGTCTACCTGGGAGTTCAGATCGGACAGTTCGTCCAGAATTTTGAGAGGGCGTGAAGATCGGGAGCCGGGGCATGGAGATTGCTCTCCGGGACCCCGGTGCCGGCGGGCCCGCCAAGACGGGGCGCACCGGGAGGGCCGGAGTTCTCGTTTCTACCCCGGGTCCGTGCAGGAAAGGAAGGTGCGTAATGGCGTATACCTGTAAAACGTGCGGTGCGGTCGCCCATGACCCGGGTCATCTGTGCAACCCGTGCGGCGACAAGAGTCGGTGCAAGTTTTGTGGTACGCCCGAGGTGGATACCACCCATGTATGCAAAGACAAACTGGCCCAAATGAAATATGTCTGCCGGGGATGCGGCCGGGTGGCCATGGAGGAGGCTCATCTGTGCAAGCCGGCCCCCATTCATTAGCTCATCTTTCCGGGGGATCGTCCCCGTCCACGAGGGGAGAGGGATGTCCGCCGAACCCTCGGCGGCCCCTCCCCCCCCCCCAACGTCTCAACCTTTGGCCGCAACCTTCTTGGCGATTTCCCTTCCGTAATCTTGGGCCATCTTGATTCCTCCCCCCAGGGAGGCCGACTTCAACATCAACGGACCGTTGACCATGTCCATCCGGACCACGTGCTTGAGGGTGTTGTAGATCCGCCCGGGGGCTTCTCCACTCCACCCGAAAGCCCCGAAAGAGCCTCCCGCTTTTCCTTCCAGTCCGGCTTTTTCCAATGCAAACAGGAAGGTCTTCATGGGCTGGAGCATTTCGCCGTGGTAGGTAGCCGAACCGAGAACCGCGCCGTCGAATTCCGAGAGCCGGGCGGTCATCTTCGTGGCTTCGTTCACGTCCACCACCGTCGCCTCCACGTTCTCCAGGCGAATCCCCTCGGCGATGAGTTCGGCAATCTTGCGTGTCTGCTGGGTGCGTGTTGCGTAGATAACGATGATCTTAGCCAAAGCAGGTCTCCTCTTCTTCTAAAACGGAAATGGGACCACCGGGGACCCGGACTGCGTTGCACATCTTTTGAGCGATTCCAAGCCCATCAGACCGTCATGCCCGCAAAGGCGGGCATCCTGCGGGCCCGCACCTCTTCATGGATTCCCGCCTGCGCGGCAATGACGAAAGGGGATTCGTGCCGGCCAAATCGCTCAATCCGGGTTCTAGTCAACCTGGTAGAAAACCTTCGAGTTGGAGTTGCAGACGGGACAGCGTTCCGGGACCTCGTTTTCGCAAGTGTAGCCGCAGACGGAGCAAATATAATAGTCCGCCGGTTCCATGGCCTCCATCTTTTCGAGGGCTTTCCGATAGAGTTCCGCATGGACCTTTTCCACCTCGTTGGCGTAGGTGAAGGTCCGCTCGGCCTGCTTGTTTCCTTCTTCCTTGGCCGCTTCGATCATGGCCGGATACATGCTCTTGAACTCGTGAGTCTCCCCGGCAACGGCGTCTCGAAGATTCTCCGCCGTCTGCTTGATCCCCCCCGCCACTCGAAGGTGGGAATGGGCATGCACCGTCTCCGCCTCGGCCGCCGCTCGGAAGAGCTTGGCTACCTGGGTGAAGCCTTCCTTTTCGGCCTGTTTGGCATAGGCCAGGTACTTCCGGTTGGCCTGGGACTCTCCTGCAAATGCTTCCATGAGGTTCTGTTGGGTCTTGGTGTTCGCCATCCTTCACTCCTTACGCATCGTGTTGAACGTTTCGTCCGTTGACCGGTTTCGACTACAGAGAGGAAATCGTGGATCTTCCTCAGCACGCGGCCAGGATCCACGGGGATCAATCCTGCCGCCATTTTCCCTTTCGCATGTGGACGGACCTCTCGTCCTCGGCCAGCTTCCTGATCTTGAAAGCCGCATCCCTCAGTACCCCGTAGAGAACGCCGCATCCTGGGTCTTCGCGGGCCATGTCTCCCTGATCGGCGATTTCCACCATGCGATCCGTCAGTTCCAGGGTCTTCAAAAGGTTCTCGTCACAAAGCCTCATCTTCCCACCTTCCGTCGAGATTTCTCCGAACCTGCCCCGGATACCGGGTCTCCATGCTCCCCAAAGGTCCCCTATTGGAGGGCGGGGGACCGAGACATGCCGGAGGACCTTCCTCGGCTTTCCCGTCCCCCTGGGAGAATGGGGGCGGGAACCATGGGGGTCCGGTTGCGTCTTTGGACCTTATCTGGCAAGTCTCATGCCGGACAACCGCCCGGTTTGAATGCCCGGTCTTCCAAGCAAATTCCACGGCTTAGGCCGTCGGATGGGAAAGACCGTCCCCGGGGACACCCTCATACCCGAGACATACGCGATACATTCCGCCCCCCGGGGCCTCTTCGACCCGGACGAGAACGTCCTGGGAATGCCCGGCCCAGATAGCTCCTCGGGCCGGGAAGCGGATGTCTCGAAAAACAACCTGAAACAGTTCTGTATTATGAGACAGGGCCGGATCGGCTCAGAAACCGATACAGGGTTGCACGGCCGACGTTGAGGGCCTTTGCCGCCCTGGACTTGTTTCCTCCCGAAGCGGCAAGGGCTGCTTCCACGGAGGCCGGATTGAGCTTCAGGGCCGGACCCCTCCTGGATTTCGAACAAAGCTCCTTTCGCAGTTCCATGGGAAGGTGCTCCGGTTCGATGACGCAGCCCCGGGTTTTTACCAGGGCGAAATGAACGGCGTTCTGAAGCTCGCGCACGTTTCCCGGCCACGAGTGGTCCATGAGAAGCGACATGGCTTCGGGAGAAACCCGGGCCACCCGGTGGCCCCGGTTGGAGGCTTCCTCGAGGAAGTGGGCCACAAGCAGGGGGATATCGTTTTTGCGCTCGCGCAGGGACGGCAGGTACAGGGGAACCACGTTGAGCCGGTAATAGAGGTCCTCGCGGAAGTTGCCCCTCTCCATCTCCCGCTTCAGGTCCCGGTTGGTGGCGCTGATGATTCGAACGTCCACCCGGATGGTCTTCTCTCCTCCTACCCGTTCGAAAGCCCTCTGCTGGAGGACCCTGAGGAGCTTCACCTGCATGGACTTGGGGAGTTCGGCCACCTCGTCCAGGAAGAGGGTCCCCTTGTGGGCGAGTTCGAAACGCCCCTTCTTGTCCCGAATGGCGCCGGAGAATGCCCCCCGGTCGTGACCGAAGAGCTCGCTTTCCAGGAGGCCTTCGGGCAATGCCCCGCAGTTCACGGGCACGAAGGGTCCGCCTCCCCGGTGGCTCTCGTTGTGAATGGCGTTGGCCACGAGCTCCTTGCCGGTTCCCGTTTCTCCTCGAATGTGGACGGGAAAATCGTTCAGGGCAAGCTCCCGGATTTGCTCGTAGAGCTGGAGCATCTGGTGATCTCGGCCGATGATCCCGGAGAAGCGGTGGACTTCCCCCAGGCGGGTACGCAGTCCGATCAGGTCGGTCACGTCCCGGAAGGCGGCCAGGACCCCCATGAAGCCCCCGGTTTCATCGAACATTCCCGTGACGGACATTTCGATGCGCCGGGACTCACCGCTCTTGGTGGGGACGGTCAAGGAATAGGCGAGCCGGGACAGGCTCTCGACGGGACCGTTGCAGAAAGAACAGCGACTGCCGCACAGGGGACCCCCGAAAACCTGGTGGCAGTCTCTGCCCAGGACCTCGTCTCTGCTGTAGCCGGTGATGGCTTCGGCGGCCCGGTTGAAGAAAAGGATCCTGCGTTCCGTGTCGTGGGCGATCAGGCCCTCCATCAGGTTGTCCAGGATGTTCTCCAGATTTTGCTTTGCCGCCATCAGGGTTTCGAAGGTTCTGGAGGTCATGGGAAGTTGCCTCTCGATTTCTGGAATGGTGGAAAGGACCGAAAACGTTCCTCTCAGGTCTTGGCGGCCGTCATGGTAGTAGAGGGCTTCGCGCCGTGCGTCGCCCGTGGAACCGCAAAAGCTTGTCCGTATGGAACAGGTCGCTTCCATCGACCCTGCGGCCCCGGGCAGAGGGAGCTTTTCCCTCGGGTTGAGCGATCTGACCGGTACCAGTCCCCTTTCGTCGTTCTTTCGCAGGTGGGAATTCGGAAAGAGCCTGGGTCCCCACCGGATGCCCGCCGTCGCGGGCATGACGGGTTGATGCTCTCGGAATCGCTCAGTCCCGGTTCCCGTCTCTCTCTCGTGACCGCGGGGGCCGGGGGGAGAGGCAAGGGCCTGTTCATGGAGGGGCCGAGTCCTGATTCTCCCGCTGCAGGGAAAGGTCGGAGCATGTCCTTACCGGCAAAGCTCAGGATGCTTCCCCCGTGGCTCAGCCTGTCTCTGATCATCGGGGTCGTTGTGGGGTTTTCCGTTGCCGGGCTCCTCGTTGTCAGGCGATTCATACCCCACCACGTGATGAAATACCATAGCGATGTCACCGGGTACATTTTCACGACTCTCGGGCTGGTCTGCGGAGTCATGCTCGCCTTGGTGATCTACGTGGTGTGGGTCCAGTACAACAACGACCGGGTGAACGCCGGGATGGAAGCCGAACAGACCTTGAACCTCATGCGGGGCCTTCGTCTCCATCCCAACCGGGAGCAAGCCGCACAGGTCCGAAAAGCCCTGGTGGAATATGCCCGGGCGGTGCACGAGAAGGAATATCCCGCCATGAGGCGCATGGAGTATAGCGGCGCGGCGGATGAAGCGTTCGGGGCGGTGTGGGTGTCGTTGAAGCTCATGGACCCCCGGACCCGGGGCGAGACGGCCGTCTACAGCGAAATCCCGGGACACATGGACCAGCTTGCCCGGCATCGTTTCGAGCGACTCATGGCCGCCCATGAAGAGCTGCCCCCGGTCAGGCGGCTTTCGGTGATTCTCGAAGGTATCGTTCCCCCGGCGTTCTGCCGGTTCTTCGGCTCGGAGAACTTTCCGGCCCACATCGTCATGACGGCGATGCCGGCCTTCCTTTTGGCGGTGCTGATCTACATGATCATCAGATTGGACCGTCCGTACCAGAGTGAAGACCACGTCCGACCCCTACGATATGAGACAGTACTCGATCGGATCTCCACCCACGAACGGTAGGGATGCGGTCTCGAAGCCCGCTCACGCCTTCATCGGGTCGAGGGTGGACATTGGTGCCCCGCGCGGGGTTCGCGGATGAGGCGGGCGATGCTTTGAGGCGTGAGTTCCCGCAGGGACCCGACCACCCGATGAGCGTGCCGGAGCTTCTCGATGGGGACCGTGCCCGCCAAACCGACGGCGACCATCTTTGCGGCCAGGGCGGCGGCGATTCCGGCCGGGGCGTCCTCGATGACGGCACAATCCCCGGGTCGGACTCCCAATTGCCGGGAGGCCAGGAGGAACACCTGGGGATCCGGTTTTCCCCGGGTCACGTCCCGGCCGGTAATCTGAACGGGGATGTGACCGGTAAGGCCCAGTTTATGCACCACCAGGGCAATGTTTTCCGGGGGACCCGAAGAACCCACCGCCAGCAGAAATCCGTGTTCGAGGAGGGCCTGCGCCAGGTCGGCCGCCCCGTCCATGGGTTTGAATTCCTTCTCCAGGATATCCCGGTAGTACCGCTCCTTGCGCTCCTCCATTTCCTTTCGTTCTCCCAGGGGCGGAGGCGCTCCCCACACCCGATCGAGGATATCCCCGCTGGTCCGGCCGAAGAGGGAGGAGAACTCGTCCCGGGTGAGGGACCTTCCGCATTCTTCCGCCAGGCGTCGCCAGCTTTCGAAATGGGCCTGGTACGAATCCACCAGGACTCCGTCCATGTCGAAAATGACCGCCGGCCGGGAAGTTGCGCTCTCGATGCGGGATGTCATGGCCTGTGAGCTCCTTGAAGGGCCGAAGGTGTTTTCCCCGAAAGGGACCTGTCTTCCTGGTCCGTTGCGCGCCGGGGGGGCGCGGTGTGTCAGGACTTGAACCAGTCCAGGCGAAGAAAAGCCAGGCAGAGCATGACGACCAGCCAGGCGAGCAGGGCATAGCGAAGGAGCTTGTGCAACGGCGATTCCGTCGTCCCCGGGAGGGGCGGCGGAAGGGGCCCGGGTTCGGAAGGCTGCCGGGAGGGATAAACCCAACCGGGTTTTTTGACGGGAATCTTGCTCCCAGGTCGCTTCTGTCCGGGAGAAACCGACGGCACCGGTTGAGGTTGAGGCGGTTCCGCGGATTTTTCCGGGGCCGAGAGCCCTTCCTCCTGCTCGAAAGTCTTTTCCTTGGCACGGATGCTTCGGGTTCCGGCCAACCCGATCCCCAGGAGAAGAATGCCGATTCCAACGGGAATCAGGGAGGCGGCCATGAATCCCGGTTCGAGCACCGACTTTTGGGGTGCTCCGGGATCGTAATAGACCCTGACGGACGCATTGCGCGGGTACCGGGCCGTGAGCTTTCGGGGATCATCGGGGGCAAAGCCGCTGCTTTGGTTGAAGGAGACCCGGTTCCCTTTATATTTTTTGCCCGCTACCGAGTATTCATAGACGATCATGGCCTGCAGACCGCCCGCCTCGGCCCCCGGGGGTCTTTCCACCCGGGACGTGACGATGATCCCGGAAACCGAGGGCCAGTTTTCGCTGAATTTGGATTCCATGCCCAAGCGGGCCCCATAGATGGCGACCGCGGCCCCGACGGCCATGAGGATGGAGAGGATCGCGCGCGCAATCCGAAAGAAGGTCCGAATGAACAGGACGGGAGGCTTGATGACCACCCCGTCCGGCTCCCGGGGCGTGTCCGCTCGGTCGGATGAAGGCAACTGCGCCATGGTAGGACTCCTGTGTTCTGCCGACCTGATTCCGGAGGATGCGGGAAGGACGGGGTTCAGTGCTCTTTCCCCCGGGTCCCGGGTCCGATTGAGGCGAATTGTACCACTATTGCGACGGGGAAGGCCAGTGGGAAGGGCCCGGGAGCGGTTGGGCCGGGGTCGATCCCCCCTGGTTGCCGTAGGTCACGAGATTGCCGATCCTGGCCACTACCTCGACCGACCCGGCCGCCGCCAGGATGGGGTGAACGTCCCTGCGGGTTACGTCGGCGACCAAGAGCACGGGTTTGTCGGAGGTCCAAAGCGCCGTGAGTTCGGTGTTGTCGAGAAAACGCTGGGGGGGTTCCCGGCGCCGGGTGGAAACGTGGTCGTAGCGAGGGTCCTTGAGAATATGGACCAACCTTTTCGTGTAGTACGTGATGCCGCCGACCCACATGTATTCGTGGGGCTCCGTGAAGACCACGATGTGGTCGGGGGTTGCGGCCTGCCGGACGATCTCCGCCATGGCCCGGGTCGAGTGGTAAGGCTCCATCACCCGGAATCCCCAGTGAATCAGCAGGAAAACGGGGATCATCATTCCCGCCAAAATCCGAACGCTCCAGACGGTCCGGCCCCGGAAAAGCGCCGCCGTTGCCAACCCCATACATACTGCCGTACCCAGCAAAGTGGCGATGGTGGGAAAATGGATCCGGTCCAGGATGGAGAGCTGGACGGGTCCCTCGACCCAGCCCGCATCGGGGTAGTTCTGTTGAAAAGCGTGGAAGATGACCTCTTTCTGGGGACCCAGGATGATCATGGCCGCAAGGGCGGCCATGGCCAGCAGGACGGTAAGGATGCCCAGGGCGATGCCCGCGGCCTTCCGAGACCGATCCTGCGCCGTGTCCCTCGAGAGTTCCTCCCAGTATTTGCCCATGAGCAGTGCAAAAGCCGGGAGACAGGGCAGGGCATAGTACTCGAGACGCGACTGGGAAGCGGAAAAGAGGCCCAAGACGACGAAGATCCAGACAAGGGGTAAGAGGTCCGGGGATTTTCGGAGGCCCTCGAGGCGAAGCCGCTTGAATCCTCGAACCAGGGCCGGGGGCAGAACCGCCGGCCAGGGGAAGGTCCAGACATAG
>Ga0116192_1003283_pt1 | contig 10176 bp, 7 predicted proteins | sample AD_UKC113_MetaG_FD_89876 | JGI IMG/M metagenome (GOLD analysis project Ga0116192, IMG submission 89876) | Active sludge microbial communities of municipal wastewater-treating anaerobic digesters from Hong Kong - AD_UKC113_MetaG | ecosystem: Engineered > Bioreactor > Anaerobic > Digestate | place...
ATAACTGCTTTTGTATTTTGAGTTATATTTTCTTCTATTGAATTTGCATCTATCTGTCCTGTATTAAAATCTATATCTGCAAAAATAGGTACCGCTCCTACTTCACTTATACTGCTTGCTGTTGCTATAAATGTTATTGGTGTTGTTATTACTTCATCTCCTGGTTTTATTCCAAGTGCCTTTAAAGATAGTTCCAAAGATACAGTCCCATTTGAAGTCGCTATACAATATTTTGTATCACAGAAAGAAGCCCATTTCTTCTCAAATCTCTCTGCCCAACTACCTTCATAAAGTCGACATAAATTTTTCTCCTTTAAAACATTTAACACTGTCTTCCTATCATCTTCGTTTATTATTGGCCATGAAGTCCAGAAATTCTCTTTATCAACAACTTTCTTTCCCCCATTTATTGCTAATTTCCCCATTCTCCCTCCTCCATTTTTAAAAGCATGTATAAATATTTATTCAACTTGTTTATGTTTAAGATCCACGGGGTAATGTCTATTTTTCCCTGTAAAAACAAGAAGCAACCATCCATAAAATTTTAACTACAAAAATTATAAAACATATTTTAAAGATGTCAAATCCGGCTCGTCCGTAGGGATCCTGCGGATTTTTCTCTTTTTCTTCCTAAATTATATTAAAACCTATCATATCCTTTCCCACTTCTCCTTCTCCCATCCCTTACCATAAGTTCCCCCTTTGATAAACCGATTAAGGAAGGTAGGAATAGCAAAGCAGAGTTGGTGCATTATCGTCTCCCAGATAGCACAACGGGGGAGGGGGATTGTTCTACACAGGCAGTTTAAAATATAGCATACGAACCAGCCCTACCCTCCTTCGCTAATGCTCAGACGGGCAGGCAAGGTAGAGATAAGTTGAGCAGACGGGGTTTAATAAGAGGAGATATAGAGAAATCCACCCCCTCAGGCGTAGCCCAGAGAAATTCTGTGGACCTACGGGCAAGGGAATTAATGTGTTGAGTAAGTATTTACCAAAATTCTTTAAGTTCCCTGTCTTGTTAAAATTATACAGAACATAAGTGAAGAAAATACCAGAACAAAAACAAATTGTACCAAGTAATTTATTCCCTATCCGCATAATGCTTCTTACGGCTTTAAATAAAGAGTCCTACCCTTACAGGCAGAGAATTACCTCATTATTAAATTTTTACCGGTACTCCTTTTTCTATTGATTCATGACTTTTTAGTGTAACTTCAAGTGTTTTAACTGCATCCTGATAATTTGATTTAATAATTTTACTATTTCCTGTCTTAACACCTTCTATAAAATTTTTATCTTCTACTAACATTGGATCTTCTTGTGAAATATATATTTCTTTTTTATTACCCTTATCTATTGTTAATGAATTCCCCTCATAAGTAAGCATTACTCCTTTACCAACTATTTCAACTCCAGAATACCATCCACTCCATAACCATGTACAACTTAAATTTCCAATTACTCCATTTTTAAATTTCATTGCTACAATAGATGCATCTTCAACATTATAGTCCTTATAAATTTTGTTATTTATTCCTTCAAACTTATAAGCAAAAACTTCTTCTACATCCCCAATTAAATATCTCATCATATCAACTGTATGAGTTGCCTGTTCAATCAATTGTCCTCCTGATAATTCCTTTTTGTGTAACCAACTTCCTTCAGCACCTGGTACCTGTCCAAAATATTTTCCTCTAACCAGACCTATTTTTTCATTTTTTATTACTTCTTTTGCTTTATTAACAACATCATAATTTCTTAAAACATACCCAACGCCTGTAATTAAATTCTTCTTTTCAACTTTTTTCGCTATTTCTTTACATTTTTCAAGAACTAAATGGACTGGTTTTTCAACAAAAAATGGTATCCCTTTTTCAATACATAATTCTTCCTGTCCATCATGAGCAAAAGGCGGAATACATATATAACAAGCATCAACTTTTTCCTCATCAAGCATTTTTTTATAATCTGTAAAGACCTTACCTCCATAAATTTGTGCCTTTTGTTTTGCCTTTTCTTCTACAACATCACAAAAAGCAACAAATTCAACATCTTCAATTTTTGAAAGTGCAGACATATGCGCTCCTGCTATTCCACCACATCCAATAAAAGATATTTTTACTTTCATTCCTTCCTCCATTTTTTGTTAAAGGTTTTTATGTTTATTTTTACTATAATTTGTTTTATTTTGCAAGAAAAGATGATAAATTTTTAAATGATATTTTATCAAATTGTTCTTTTGTAATAGTTGAATATTGAAGTTTTAATATAGATGATTCAGGATATAAAAAAGGAACATTTGAACCAAAGATAACCCTATCTTCTGAAATATATTTTAAAAGTGCTCCAAGTGTATCAAGACATTCAATAAAAGAAATATCAAAATATAAGTTTTTACACTTTTCAGAAAGTTTAATTACCTCATGCCAATAAAGACATAAGATAATTATTTTTAATTCTGGAAAGTCCTTTGAAATTTTTTCAATTTGTTTTATTTCTATATCCTTAAGATTTAAAACAGGGCTTTTTGACCTTTCATCTTCAAATCTTTTTTGAATTACAGGACTCATATCTAATTGACAAAGTTTTTCAAAAAATTTATAGACATCTTTTTCAATAATTGAATATCTATGGAATGATGGAACAATTTTTATAATTTTAATTTTATATTCTTTATTATACTTTTCTAATATCTCTTGCCAATTTTTAATTTTGGGATTTATAATAGGTAGACATTTAAAGTTGTTTTGCTTATTTAATTTTTTTATAACTTTTTCATTTAGAATATCAGGGTCAGGAGAAAAAATACCATCAATTGGTGAAATAAATCCCTCTTCTATTCCTTTATTTTTAATTTTATTAATATAATTTCTAAATGAATTAAAATATAAATTCCCAAATGGCCAGTTTCCCCAATTTATGTTTATGTCAATTATCATTTTAGCCCTAATAAATTTTTTGCATTTATACCAAGTATTAGTTCTTTTTCTCTTGCTGTTATTTTTGCTCCATATACTTTTGAAAGTTGAGCAGAAAAATCCCTACCAGGACAATCTGAACCAAATAATATCCTCTCTGCCCCCATCTTTTTCACTGCATATTCCATTATCCCTGTAACTGGTTGTCCTCCTGATATTTCTGCCCAAACATTATCAAAATTTTTAATTTCTAAAATTCCTCTTACTCCACAAGCAATTAAATGAGCCATTATTATTTTAACTTTTGGAAATTTTTTTGCTAAAATTGCAATATCTTCTGGGTCTGACTGACATACTTCTGGACCCCACCTACTATTTATATTGGTTGTATCCCATGCATGATGTAATATTGGCACATTTAATTTCTCTGCAATTTCTGCAACTTTAAAGACCCTTTTATCAGATGCATTACAGGATGCTTCAAGTTTTATTCCTTTTAAATTCCCTTTAACTATGCACCTTTCAATTTCTTGCTTAATAAATTTTTTATCATGTTCAGGATTTACAAAACAAAAACCTGAAAAAAAACAAGGATATTTTTTTACAAGTTTTATTGTCAGGTCATTTATTTTTTTTATTTGCTCATTATTTGGATGATATCCATAATAAAGAACATCTCCAAGAAAATTTATTCTTGTAATATTTAATTTCTTAGCAAAATTTATTAAATTCTCTACCTCTTTTAATTCTTTATCCTGTCTTGGATGAACATGTATATCAATAATTTCCATTTTAATCAATATCAGGACCTAATATCCCATAACTCCATACCTGTGGTTTTGATGTTATTTTATCATATTCTGGTAATTCCCCTGGTTTAAATTCCTTCATTAGTTTTAAACTCTCTTCTATAATTTTTTCTTCTGCATCAACCTCTAAATTTGATTCACTTGTTAAAACCGTCTCAAATCCACCGCCCGTCGGAAGAAATGCTTTCCTATCCGGTATATATCCAAGAAATCCATTCGAAAGTTCAACAAAAAAAGTTATTGGAAAATGTGATGCCTTTTTTACTTTAAGTCCAGTTGAAGAAAAAATTTCTCCAGGACTTGAAATTATTATAACAGGACCAATTTGAATTGCCTGAATTTCTATTTCAACTTCTGGTTGTTTCTTTGTTAAATAATCAAGAATTATTCTTTCTTTTGCAAATGTCCATTCAGTTGTTTGTCTTATATTTTCATTCTTTAATCCATTTTCTACAATTTCTCTTGCCATTTTTAATTTTTCCTCTGATTGTTTTCTTCTTTTTACATTAATTATTTTATTTTTAATTTTCAATGGAGAAAGAGACCCTTTTTCTTCTGTCAAAATAATTTTCAATGCCTCAAGCCCAACTCTTGTCCCAACGAAATGTGATATCTTTTCACCAAAATCAACTCTATCTGATAAATTATTTACCTGTGTTATATCTCCACTTGCTCCCTGTAATAATATTATATCCATATCTTCAAATATTTTTTTTATTATTTTTTCAGTATAAAATAACCAATCAGCAGAAATACCTCCTGGACCTGTCGTCAAATGGCAGGCAAAATTTATAAAAGTCCCTATTGGACTTTTATCTTTATTCCAGAAGGTTAAAACACCAACAGAATGGTCTATTGGGCCTGCTGGCTCTATTATATCAGGATTGTTTTTACCAGGATGTGTATAAACTCTATTATTCTTCATTTTAAATCTTCTGTTAAAACTTACTTTATCTTCATATCCATAACCGACATTACATATAACATCTTCTTTCTTTTTTTCAGCACATATTAAAGAATCAACAACTTTCCTTTTAAAAATTTCATAGTAAAATGGGTCAGAAATAGTTGAATATTCAGAAATGAGTTTTTTTGTAAGGGGGTCAGCATCCTGATAATTAAATGGGAAAAATAAAGGGCCTGCTGAATGCGTATGAGTTGCACCAATTAAGATATTCTCTTTTTTTATTCCAACTTTCTTTTCAATTTCTTCTTTTATTTCAATAACATTTTCTCTTGGTGGTGAAACTAATGTATCTGATACAACGATAGCAACTTCTTCATTCCCATCTTCTATAATACAACTTCTTACTTTTGTTGGGTCATGAATAAAATCTGCATATGCCTTTCTATATCCACTTGGTCTTTCCATTCCTATAAAAGGTGTAATATCTAATTGAAAAAATCCTGCTTTCATAATTCGCCCCCTATTTTTAAGGGTTTCCCCTTTTTTGCACTCTCAACTGCTTTTAAACAAGATATCACTGTTTTTGCACCTTCTATTTCATTTGTTGGTACTTCCTTATTATTTATAATACAATCTACAAATTCATCTATCTCTGCACTTACATTGTGAGAAGCAAGATTAACAGGAAAAGAAGCAAAATTAAAATTTGATTTCTCCCTATAATATTTCTTTGAGCATAAATAAATTTGTGGACTTGTATTATCACATATAATTGTCCCTTCTTTTCCATAAAAAACACTTCTCATTGTATACGGTCTAATACAGCCAATGGAAACAAAAACCTTTCCAATAACCCCATCTGGAAATTTATATATAGCAATAGTACAATCATCAACAGGCCAGTCAACCAAACACTTATGATTTGAATATGCACTAACTTCAATAGGGTCTCCTGCAATCCATCTTAAAAGGTCTACTGCATGACAACCACCACCAAGAAATGGTTCTCTCCTTTTATCTTTTCTCCAATTACCAATTCCTGTCGTTTTTGAATAATCGTGAGCATATTCACTTTCTACAAAAAACAATTCCCCTATATCTCCATTTTCTACCATCTTTTTCGCAAGAACAAAACCTGGAGCATATCTACAAACCTGTCCTACCATAAACTTTTTGCCTGTTTCTTTCACTACTTTAACAATTTCTTTTGCCTCCTCAATTGTTGGTGTCATTGGTTTTTCACACAAAACATTTTTCCCATTTTTTAAAGCATAAATTGCCTGCTGACAATGAAAAAAATCAGGAGAAGCAATAGAAATAATAGAAATTTCTGGTATATTTATAAGTTCTTTATAGTCATTAACTGCGATTTTAATATTATACTCCTGCTTTGTCTTTTCTAATAGTTTCTCATCAGTATCACATATCCCATAAACCTCTGTATAAGGATTTCTTCTATAACCTTCAATATGTGATAATCCCATCCTTAGTCCAATAACACCTACTTTTATTTTCTCCTCCATTTTTCTCCTCCTTGTTATATTTTTGGTTCTGCCAAAATTTTAGTTAATTATTTCTTTTCCCCTCATCTAATTTTTTCCACTAACAGAAAAGTGATTAAAAAATATCTTTTTAGGTTAACATATTGTATTATTTTACAATAAATTATAATTTAAAAAACATTGATTTTTAGGAGAGGGAGTAAACCAGTTTCAGAGTCAAATAAAAGAAAATAAAAAACTTTTTCAAATTTTGTCCCTTCAATTCCAAAATTTATTGAACTCTTGCCCATAAGAAAACTTAAAAGTTGCACATTTTCTGCCCCAACTTGAATATAATCAAGAATGTCCTTACCAGTATAAATTCCACCAGTTGCAGAAATATGAACATCTGGAAATAATTTTTTTACTTCCTTTATCTGTTGTATATTCCTTTCCTTCAATTCTTTTCCACCATGAGCACATCCAAATTCTTTTTTAAAAATCCTGTTTGCAATAACAACTCCATCTGCTTTTCCTTCAACTGCCGCTTTTACCATTTCAATCTGGAAATCAATCCCAAACTCAAGGTTCATAATTTTTGGAAAAACAGATATATCTTTTTTTACTGATTTTATAATAGAAGGAATATTTTTATACCATCTCAATATATTCTCTTTTTCAATCTTTTCTTCTTCTTTCTCCAACTGGGGGCAAAAATCAATTTCAAATATCCTTGCACCCACATTATATAATTTCTCTGTTGTATATATCCATTCATCTTTTTTTATTTCTTCATCAGGTAATGGAAAATGAGCAATTATTGAAGATATGATTAGAAATTCATTATCTTTTTCATATTTAAAAACATCTTCTGCAAAGTATAAATACTCATCTAAATTTCTTGTATCTCCCCTACCATCCCAATGTATTATAGGAAATTTCTTATCAATATCATAATTTTCATAAATACTTTTTAAATAAGTAGGTGGAGTTCTGTAAAGTTCCATACTGCAATTACCTTCTTTATCTTCCCCAACAACTGATTTTAAAACACAACCACCAAAGTTCGCCTCTCGTATTTGCCTTATCTGAGTTTGTGTTCTTGTAAGTTGACCAGGCGCAACAATAAGAGGATTTTTTAGGTAGAAATTACCATATTTCGCAGATAAATCTATACCTATAATTTCTTTTATCCTTTTTTCAATTTCTCTTCTTAAATTTCTATCTTCATATAATTTTTTTAATTCCTCTATTTTATCCATTTATTTAGATTTTTTTTTACAAATTCATCATCCCTTAAATATGAATACTCACTAAAAATTCTATCAATTTCTTCTTTCTGACCAGGAGAAAGTGTAATATCCTGGTTAATACACCAATTTCCTTCAAGAAGTCCGGACCTTCTCAAAATTTCATTTATACCAGGAATACACCCAGAAAATTTGTTATTGGCATCAAAAACAGCACTATTTACATCTGTTATTGCTGCGGAAAGTGTTAAAATCTCTTGTGGGATAGGACTATTTTCTTTAATTATTTCTTTTATCTCATTAAATATATCAACACTCTTTTTTGTCCAAAATGCCCAATGTCCCAATAAACCTCCAACAATCCTTATAATTTTATTATTAAATTTGAAAGGAGTAATTAAATCAATAATAATATTATCATCATTTCCAGTATAAACAGCAATATCTTTTTCTCTTCCTGTTTCTACAATTGCTCTTATTACATCTATTGTTCTATATCTATCAAAAGGGGCAACTTTTACTGCAATAACATTATCTATTTGGAAAAATTTACACCAAAATGAAAAACTTAATTCTCTTCCACCAGTTGCTGGTTGAAGATAAAAACCAAATACAGGAATAATACGAGATACTTCTTTTGTATGTTCAATCAAAATATCATCATCTTTTTCATCTGTAAAAGTTCCTAAATTTAAAAGACCTGCATCATACCCCATATCCCTTGCTATTTCACCTTCTTTTGTTGCTTGTTCTGTCTTCCCACATATTCCAGCAACTTTAATTATTTCATCTTCAAGTTTATATTCTTTAATTGTTTCTATTGCCAACTGGAGAACAGGTTTGTAAAGTCCTACTTTGGGATTGTGAATTTCAAATTGAGTTGTGTGAACTCCAACTGCAATACCCCCAACACCTGATTCAATATAATATTTAGTTAATCCCTTTTGCCTTTTTTCATCTAATTTTCTTTCTTTTGTAAGTGCTAAAGGATGAGCAGGAATAAATACTCCCTTTCTTAAATTTTCCAATATTTTTTTATTCATAATTAAAAATCTCCTTTTATTTTTTACACTTTTCTAATGAAAGTTTGTATTTAATAAAATTTCCTTTTGTCTTAAAACAACCAACTTTATAAATTCCATTTCTATTAGGTGCAGAAAATGGCTCAACAAAAGTATCAACTACACCAGAATCTAAACATTCAACTTTATAAATACAATTTAGATATTTTACTTCAAATTTTTTATTTCCTATCTTAATATCAGAAATATTTTCCCCATCTGTCTGTAATAAAGGAATTTGCACTAAAATATCTTTTACACTACCACTTATTTCATCCTCTATTTCTATCCCTTCTTTATTTATTGTATATGCCTCTTTTATTCTATTTTCAAATTTCCCTTTATATATAACTTCAAATTTAACTTCTTCTGTTTCTTCCTTAATAATTTTTACTTGGACATCTTCTATTTTATCACTTAAATCAGAAAGATAATATTTATTTCCTACCTTATCCTCCCAGCCAGGACCAATAGATACATTTCTTAATGATGGTTCAACTGACACAGAATAATTTGGTTTTGAAGCAATAGGTGTTGATAGCCCAAGTTCAGTTGGAATTGAAATTTTATGAATTCTTCCTAAACCAGTTGCATCATAATTGTTATCTGCCTTTGTGTCTATTTCTATATGATAACCACAACATGTAGCAAATACTTTATGAAAAGCATCCGGTAAGTTCAAAATATATCCACCAATTTCATAAAGAGTTTGTCTTTCCTCAATTGAGTCATCTGCTAAAAGATATGCAAAACCAAATTGACTGGCAATAAGTAAAGAATAAGCACTAAAAAAACCATAACCGCGTTGCCATCCATGTTGGATTTCAGGAGGGAAACTATTTTTAATATGTCTAAAAGGGGATAATCCTAACCATCTTTTAATTGATAAGGCAGTTAGTCTAGCAGTGCGTTTGAAAGCACCTGCAATTTGTAGTTCCCCTTGTCTTTTATATCTGTTTGCCTCATACTCACAAATTAAAGATATTGTCGCTTCATTGAAATGATATTGATTACTTCTGCCTCCAAAAGGCGATTCACCAGTTGTAGATAAAAACAAAAGCGTTGTTAATCCTCCTCTTCTTAAAATCTCATTCAAATCTTTAGAATATTTCCCTTTATATCCAAAATATTCCAATAATGATAAATTCATCCTCGCTGTCCAATCATAAGTCATTGGGTCATTTGGGTCTCTATACATCCCATATTCAGTGAAAAATTGTATCTGTGTCTCTAAATGCCTTTCTATGAAATCAGAATTATCTGCTATTTTATATGCTTTCTTAAAACTCTCCCCTGCTAAACCAAATGTGCAAAAATTATGAATATCTTCTGGCTTATTTTTAGAAAGAACTGCTACATAATTTTTTTCTGGGTCATATTCACCAAGATACTTTTCCCATTTTTTAACCAATTTTTTATCTACTTTATCCTTTAATGCCAAATATCCCTGCATACATTCTTTAACATAAAATTCTGGTCCACTGATATGTGGTCTCTCAAACGAATAATATAGGTCTTCACATGCCCTATTCATACTTTTTATACAAATATCAATTAAATCCAAACAATGTCCCGTCCTAATCAAAAATCCTAATGCACCTACAAAACGGGCTGTAGCAGTAGATGTTTCTTCTTTCTTATAAGGGTCTATTATTCTACCTCCTTTATCCTGCCAGGAAACAGCAACTCTTACAATTGATTCGCTTAATTCAATATAAATCTCCTTTGTAATTCTTGTAGATTCCCA
>Ga0116192_1003286_pt1 | contig 10174 bp, 7 predicted proteins | sample AD_UKC113_MetaG_FD_89876 | JGI IMG/M metagenome (GOLD analysis project Ga0116192, IMG submission 89876) | Active sludge microbial communities of municipal wastewater-treating anaerobic digesters from Hong Kong - AD_UKC113_MetaG | ecosystem: Engineered > Bioreactor > Anaerobic > Digestate | place...
AAAGGAGCTCAGCGGACTCCATGGCGATCTACCTGGAGCCGATGACCTCCCAGGACGTGGAGTCCATCCTCGAAATCGAATCGGAAAGCAATCTCGAGCCGTGGTCCGCCCGGTGTTTCTTGGAAGAGATGGGACGGAGCTACTCCCGGGTGAGGGTCGCTCGAGACGGGCACCGCATGGGAAGAATCGTCGGCTATATCTGCTTCTGGCTCATCGTGGACGAGCTCCAGATCCTGAACGTGGCGGTGCATAAGGATTATCGCCGCAGGGGAATCGGCAGGAAGCTCCTGTCTTACGCCCTGGATACGGGTGTGGTCCGGAACGCTCGAGTGGCCGTACTGGAAGTGCGGCAGAGCAATACTTCCGCCCGGAGCCTCTATGGGCAATTGGGCTTCAGGCCCCTGGGCATACGCCCGAATTACTACGGAGGAATTACGGAATCGGCCATTCTCATGGAACTCGACCTCAAGGATTATCGAACGTCGGAAGCTCCCCGGGAGACCCTTGGACTTTGCGTGGAAGGCTAACTACATGAACCAAGTCCTGCCAGTCGATCACATTCAATCGGACGCTCTGAATCGCAACATGGATCTGACCAACGTCGAGGTGGTCATTCCCGAAGTATTTGAAGTCCTTCGAGAAGCGGTGAAGGGGTACGCAGGAAAGGAGCAGCAGGCTCACGAGTTGCTGCGGGAATTTCACCACCGTTTCCGAAACTGGGAATTCGTCATTCATGAAACCTGGCGTTACGCGGTCTCGAACATGCGCGTGTTCCGGCAGCACCCTCGCAACGGGCGCATCCTCGCCCTCCTGTCCCAGATTCTTCTGGAGGCCCTCATTCAATCGGAGAGCGCGGCCAACCGGAACCTGGCGGCGGATCACCTCATCGCCCTCTGGATCAAGGTAGTGGAAGAGATGCCCGCGGCCGTGGCGGCCTCCGCCCCGGAGGAGGAAGGCGTCGACGGGGAGGAAACGACCCTCGAGACCATCACCACCATGCATCAGGGGGTCCTGAGGACCTACCTGGACAGGCTCCACCACCTTCCCCAGAACCTCTTCGAACATGTCATGGGCAGCTATTACCCATTGAAGCGCCTGGCGGGAAAGCTCTTCCGGTTGTGGCATGATCCGTCCTCCTTCCCCGAACTCCGCAGGCTCATGGAACGTCTCCTCGTCGACAGCTACCGGTTCTGGCTCCAGCGACAGGACCCGGCCGAGTGGCTTGCCCGGCAATCGGGGGGCTCCCCGGAGGCGGCCCCCTGGTTTGACCTGGTGTCGCCCTTGAGTCACCATCGATTGAGATCCCTCTTGAGCCGCATGGAGGAGGAAATCGCCTCCCAGGAAGACGACCGGGCGGCCGTGGGGAAAATGCTCGAGTTTCCCGACTACCACGATATCGTGCGCGCCTATCACGCACTCCCGGAGAAGCTCAAAGCCTTCGACGATTCCGCATCGGGCGTTCATCCCAGCATGCTCATGCGGCTGAGGATCATGGAAACCAAGGGCCTGGAAGGGATCCACGAGGAGGCCCTGCGCGAGATCAACTTCGAAATCGAAAAGTGGGTCCGCCAGGAACCCGTGGATAAGGTTCGGGATTTGCTCGATCGGGTTTTCGAAGTGCTGGGCGGCTGCATGCGCAAACACCCCCAGGCCGCCCTCCAGATCGTTCGAACGGTGGCCATGGAAATCATGGATACCAACGATCGGCCGCTCATCGAGTACTTCCTCCACCGGGTCATCCAAATGGGGTTCCAGACCCCGGAACTGGGGGGAGTGAATCAGCACTGGCAAATGGATGTGAACCCCGCCCATCTGCTCAACGTGCGCATCTGGCAGGATATCATCCGGAAGAATCCCTCGAGGACCCGGAATCTCTTGTCGGCCCTCATTGTGAACCTCACCCTGGGCGGCATTTATGTCCGGGACACGGACCTGTTTCAGAAGGACGTGAGCGAGCTGCTTCACGCACCCATTCAGCCCGTCTACAACCTGGTAAAGCAATTGACCAAACTTTTCCCGGTGTACTTCAACCAGATCGGCGCCGAAGGGCAGTTGAGGGCCGTATCCACGGATATTGACGAAATCACCGGAAGAACGGACCGGTTGATCCATTTTTTGCGAAAACAGAGCCACGTGGAAAGCAACAACGTCATCGTGGGCTTCATCGAGGCCATCATGACGTTCTGGAAGACCCTGGACAAGGATCGTATCCGGGATCACGTCCCGCCGGAGGTTTTCGAAGACGTGGCCACTTCGGGCCCCTTGGTGGAGGAAGTCCGACGAATTTTCGAATCGATCTTTGCCGCACCCAACATCCACCACGCCTCGGACCTGCTGGACCTCACCGAACGGCAGATCCGGGACTTGATCTGGGCCGTGCCCGACGTCTCCGAGCGGGAACGGCAGAGAGCTTTCCTGCTCATCCAGCTCTACCAGCTCCTCCACGAAAAATACGCGTTGAGCTTCAAAGACATCCAGGTCCACCTCCGGAAAGCCGCGACCATTGGCCTCCCCAATCCCGGAGATCTCGTGGAGGCCCTCGATCACCCGGATCCCATCCGGCAGCTCGAGGCCACCCTCGACTACCTGGTGGCCCTCAAGAAGGTCATTCTCGAGCCCTCGGAGCTGCAGATCACGGAAAACATCTACTACAAGCGACACATCGCCGTGGACATTCCGTCCATGTACGGATCTTACAACGAGCGCAAGTTCGATGCCCTGGGGTTGACCTTCCGGCTCGAGAGCCTGGCCAATCTCCTTTTCGAGGAGATTATCTATTCCTTCAACCTCAGTTTCATCACCCATGCCACCTTTTTCCGCATTGCCCGAGTTCTGCCCCTGTTCATCCGGGCCCTCGAGATCGACGGAATCACGTCCAACCGGTTGGCTCGCCAGGAGGAACTCTTCCAGAGAGCCATCGAAATCCGGCGCTTTTCTCACTCCCAGTACATGGATATCTTCCGGGGGTTTTCCGAAGCCATCAAGCAGATCATTCAAACCAACTATCATGCGGCCCACGAAGAAAACCTGGAATTGATCCTCAAACAACTAAACAACGACCGGCTGCTGCCTCGATATCGCCGGGACGGGCACGGGGAGACCCCTGCAGAGAGGGCCCAGCGCCTGTCGGAAAGCTTCTTGCGGGACTTGATCGCCGGAACCTTCGGCCTCCAGTACTTCGATCACTTCATCAGCAGCATCCTGACCACCCTGGCGACCCAAAAGGAGGAGCTGAGCGCCGATCTGCTGGACCTTCTGCTGAGTTATGATCCCGAAAAGACCCTCTCCACCGTGTACGACCCCAATCCCAAGTGTTACGACCTCATTCACATGGGAAACAAGGGCTATACCCTTGCCATGCTCCACTCGATGGGGTTTCGAGTCCCCCCCGCGTTCGTCATCACCACCGAGTACTTCCGCTGCCGAAGCGTCATCGAGAGTCTGAATCCGCCCAGCGAAGATTTCGAACAGCGGGTCATGGATCACATCGGGAAGCTGGAACAGGAGATGGGAAGGAAATTCGCCTGTCCGCAAAACCCCCTGCTCCTGTCCGTTCGCAGCGGATCGGCGGTTTCCATGCCGGGAATGATGAATACCTTCCTGAATGTGGGAATCAATGAGAAGATCGTGGAGGGACTCATCGCCCAGACCGGGGAAGGATGGTTTGCATGGGACAACTACCGCCGCTTTCTCCAGTCATGGGGAATGTCCTTCGACATCCAGAGGAACGAATTCGATGCCATCATGCGGCATTACAAGGCACGGTACCGCAGGCAGGTGAAGCGGGAATTTCTGCCCGAGGAGATTCGCGAGCTGGCCTTGGCCTACAAGAAGGCCATCCTGGACCGGGGCATCGACTTTTCCGACGACCCCAAGGAACAGCTCTTCACGGCCATCCGGCAGGTCATGGCATCCTGGCACGTGCCCAAAGCCGTCACCTACCGGGAGATCATGGGGCTGTCGGAAAACTGGGGAACCGCCGTGACCATCCAGGCCATGGTGTACGGAAACCTGGATACCCGATCGGGGGCCGGAGTGATGTTCACCCATGACCCGTGGACCTCCGAAGACAAGGTGTGGGTCGTGGGGGATTTCACCCTGGGAAACCAGGGGGAGGACGTCGTGGGAGGGTTGGTAAAAACCCTGCCCCTGTCCGAAGCCCAACGGCTGAGCCAGGGGGAACGCAAAGAGCACTCCCTCGAGACCCTTTTCCCTCGAGTTTACCAGCACCTGGTCAAGGTCGCCAAGGACCTCATCTACGGACAGAATTGGGCGCCCCAGGAAATCGAGTTCACCTTCCAGGGAGATCACGAGGACAACGTCTTTATCTTGCAGTCCCGCGACATGTCTCCCCGGGTTCGGAGGCGCTACCCGGTCTTTCGAAGCACGGAAAGCCTCCACAACGAGTACGTGGGCAGCGGCATCGGCGTCAGCGGGGGGGCACTGTCCGGCCTGGTGGCTTTCGACCTGGAATCCATCTCGCAGCTGCGCAGGGAGCATGCGGACAAGGCCGTCATTCTCCTTCGGTCGGACACCGTGCCCGACGACATCCGGGAGATCAGCATCGCCGACGGGATTCTCACGGGCAAAGGGGGAGCTACCTCCCATGCGGCCATTGTGGCGCATCGACTGGGAAAGACCTGCGTGGTGGGCTTTAGCAAGATGCGCCTCTGGGAGGTGGACAAGAAATGCACCATTGACGGACATGTTATCCATACGGGAGATACCATCGGAATTGATGGACGCAGTGGGGCCGTGTATATCGGTGCCCATGAGATCGAGCATGTGGAAATCGTGAATTAGCAGACTCGCGCCGTCCCATGCCGGGTCGGATTTTCCCAATTGTTGGGGGACAGGGGGGAGCGGACATGACGGGAGAAGAAAAACTGGTGCCGATGAAGCTGGGGATCAACGGTTTGGGAAGAATTGCCAAGTTGAGCATTTGGCACCATGTGGAACGACAGTATTTCTCCGAGCTGGTGGTGAATATCGGACGAGAAGTGGGAACGCGGCTCGAGGATATTGCGAGCTTCATCGAGAAGGATTCCACTTACGGTGCGTTGCACAACTATCTGTACGGTTCCCGGGCACGGAGGGTCGTCGAGGAAATCAACGACCGGGAAGGAACCATGCGCATCAACGGCGTGAAAGCCACGTTTCTTCGAAAGAGCCGGAATCCCATGGCCATCGGCTGGCGGGATCACGATGTGAACCTGGTGGTGGATGCAACGGGTGCCTTCCTGGATCCCACTCTTGCTTCGGACGAAACCAAGGGATCCCTGCGGGGACACCTGGCTGCGGGTGCCAAGAAGGTCATTCTTTCGGCTCCCTTCAAGATCAGGGACAAGAGCCGCGAGATGCCCGCCGATGCCGTGACCACCGTCATGGGGATCAACGACGCCGACTACGATCCCAAGAAGCACCTGTTGATTTCCAACGCATCCTGCACCACCACATGCCTGGCCTATATGGTGAAACCCCTCATGGATTATTTCGGACACCGGCGGATCCTCTCGGCGTCCATGACCACGGTCCATGCGGCCACCAGCTCGCAGCAGGTGCTGGATCGAGCCCCCAAGGCCAAGGCGACGGACTTGCGAAAGACCCGGTCCATTCTCAACAACATCATCCTCACCACCACCGGAGCGGCTCGCGCCCTGGGGTTGGTCATTCCGGAAATGAAGCGAATCGGCTTCATCGCCGAATCGGTTCGGGTGCCCACCAGCTCCGGGTCCCTCATCATCCTGGTGGTGATGATCCAGGACGAAAGCATGAGAAACCCCATCAACCGGGAAAAGATCAACCAGATTTACAGAGACGCCGTCAGCCACTATCCCGAAGGCTATCTGGTGTATTCCGAGGAACAGAACGTCTCTTCGGACATCATCGGGCTGCCGAGGGCGGCGGCGGTCATCGAGGGCCACGAGAATCACACCCGGACCGCAGCGGTCCGCATTGATATGGAGCGGGTCCTGGATGCCTGCAATTACTTGAACTCCTTGGGAGAGGCCTCCAACCCCAGCTCCCTGGACGTGACTCAGATCCATGTCGAAGGACGAAGCCCCCGCAATCCAGGCCAAGAGGAAAAGGTCCTCGAGGTTCCCGTGACTCAGGCCGTCATTTACGGTTGGTACGACAACGAGCTGGGAAGCTACACCAACATGCTCGGGGACCGAACCGTGAGCATCGCGCGTCAGATGTAGATCCGGAGGGATTCGCTCCCATGGGTGCCGAATCCTTTGAAAGAATGGATCCACCGGCAAACCTTCCCCATCGAGGTTTGCCGTGAAACGGGTATGGAGGAAAGAAGCCGATTCCGGCGCAACGTAAAGGAGGAAGTTCTATGGCTACTCGTGTGGCAATCAACGGTTTTGGAAGAATCGGCCGCACCATTTTCAAAGCGCTCCTCGATCGAAAGATCCCCCTGGAGGTCGTCGCCATCAATGACCTGGAGACGCCGGTGGAGCTGGCGTACCTTTTGAAATACGACTCGGTGCACGGCGTTTGGCCCCATGAGGTTTCAGGGACGGAAAACGAGTTGATCGTGGACGGCAAGTCCTTCCAATGCGTCAAGATTTCCGATCCCGCCCAATCCCCCTGGCGTGACCTCAAAGTGGCCATCGTCCTGGAGAGCAGCGGCCGTTTCGCGGACCGGGACAGCTGTCAGAAGCATATCAACGCAGGGGCTCAAAAGGTCATCGTCACCGCGCCGGGAAAAGGAATGGACGCCACGTTCGTCATCGGGGTCAACGAGGGGACCTACGACCCCCGCATTCATCATATCGTCTCCAACGCGTCCTGCACCACCAACTGCCTGGCCCCCATTGTGTCCCTGCTCCATGACCGGTTCGTGGTCGAGCACGGGCTCATGACCACCATCCACTCCTACACCATGGACCAGAGACTCCTGGATGCTCTGCACAAAGACCGCAGAAGGTCCCGGGCGGCGGCCCTTTCCATGATTCCCACCACCACAGGTGCCGCCAAGGCCGTGGCCGAAGTGATCCCGGAAATGAAGGGCAGGCTGGACGGTTTTGCCATTCGCGTCCCGACTCCCAATGTCTCCCTGGTGGACTTCGTGTGCCGGGTGGGGCGGGACGTCACCAAGGAAGAGGTGAACCAGGTGATGGAAGAGGCGGCCAACGGTCCCCTCAAAGGGGTCCTTCAGTATGTCAAGGAATCCCTGGTGTCCGTGGACTTCAACCATACCCCCTTCTCTTCCAACGTGGACGCTCAGCTCACCAACGTGATCGGCAAACGAATGGTCAAAGTGTGCAGCTGGTACGACAACGAGTACGGATATTCCTCGCGGGTGACCGAATTGGCCGCCATGATGGGCGAAATGCTGGAATAGGAAATGGATGGGATTCCGACGGTAGCGCCGAGAGGAGGAGGCCTCATGAGAACCCTGGACGACATCGATGTGGCGGGGAAAAGGGTGTTTGTCCGCGTGGACTTCAATGTTCCCCTGGACAAGAACCGCCGGGTGAAAGACGACCTGAGGATTCGAGCCGTCTTGCCGACGATCCGCAAGGTCCTCGATAGCAAGGGGAAGCTCATCCTGGCTTCCCACCTGGGCAGGCCCAAGGGAAAACCCGCCGAGGAGTTTTCCCTGAAGCCCGTGGGCGAATACCTGGCCCGACTGCTCGATCTGCCCGTCGTCCCGGCATCGGACTGCGTGGGCCGGGAGGTCGAGAGGCAGGCAGCCGGGATGGAACCGGGGCAGATCCTGTTGCTCGAAAACCTGCGCTTTCACCCCGAAGAGGAAAAGAACGACCCGGAGTTTTCCCGCCGGCTGGCGTCCCTGGCCGAGGTGTATGTGAACGACGCCTTCGCCGTTTCCCATCGAGCCCATGCGTCGGTCCACGGGATCACCCGGTTTGTGCCGGTCTGCGCTGCGGGCTACCAGTTGGAAAAAGAGGTGAAGTACTTCCGGGAGGCCATGGAAGACCCCAAGAGGCCGGTAGCCATGATCATCGGGGGGGCCAAGGTCTCCACCAAGATCGAACTGCTGGAAAATCTCGTTGCCAAGGCGGATTTCCTCCTCATTGCCGGGGCCATGGCCAACACCTTTCTCAAGGCCCAGGGGAAGGAAGTGGGAAAATCCCTGGTGGAGGACGATCACCTGGAGACCGCGGCTCGGCTCTTGAAAAAAGCCCAGGAACGGGGAGTCAAGGTCTACCTGCCGGTGGATGCGGTGGCGGCCCCGGCCCTCGAGGTGTGCGGATCAGCCCAACAGGTTTCCGTGGATCGAGTCCCCTCCGACCTGCTGATGCTGGATGTCGGCTCGGGGACCCTCGAGGTCTTTGAATCGGTCCTTCGAACCTGCCGCACCATCGTTTGGAACGGTCCCCTAGGGGCCTTCGAAACCACTCCCTTCCACCAGGGGACCTTTGCCATGGCGAAATTTCTCGCAGGGCTGGACGCCCTCACGGTGGTAGGGGGAGGAGATTCGGCGGCGGCCGTGCGACAGGCGGGACTCGAAGATCGCATGGGCTACGTTTCCACGGGAGGGGGAGCTTTCCTGGAAATGCTCGAGGGGAAAACCCTGCCGGGCTTGGCCGCGCTCGAAGAATGCCGGCAACGAACGCAACCCTAGGAGATGAATCCATGAAGAATCGGCGGTCGCTCGTGGCGGCCAACTGGAAGATGCACAAGACGGTGGGGGAGACGGTCTCGTTTCTCGAAGCCCTGCAGGATCGCATCGAGGCCTACGAAGACCGGGAAGTGGTGGTGGCCCCTCCCTTCACGGCCCTGGCGGCCGCAAGACAGGCCATGGAAGGCAATAAGATCAACCTTTCGGCCCAGAATTGCCATTGGGAAGAGAAGGGCGCCTTCACCGGAGAGGTATCCCCGGCCATGCTCAAGGATCTGGGCTGCGATTACGTGATCGTGGGGCACTCGGAGAGAAGACATCTTTTCGGGGAAACGGACGAGATCGTACAAAAAAAGACGGCGTCCGTGTTCGCCCACGGCATGGTGCCCATCCTGTGCGTGGGGGAAGTGCTCGATGAGCGCGAGGCGGGGAGAACCTTCCCGGTGGTGAACCATCAGGTGGAGCGCGCCCTGGACGGATTGAACTGCCGCCTCGTTCCGGCCCTCGTCCTGGCCTACGAGCCCGTGTGGGCCATTGGAACGGGCAAGACGGCAACGCCGGACCAGGCCCAGGAGGTGCACTCGTTCCTCCGGGAGAAGCTATCCGCCCTTTTCGACAAAACCATTGCAAACAAAATCAGAATATTGTATGGAGGCTCCGTTAAACCGGACAACGTGGATGCCCTCATGGCGCAGCCCGACGTGGACGGCCTCCTGGTGGGCGGCGCCGGCCTCGAGGTCGACTCCTTTCAGCGCATTGTCCAGTATCGGTTCCCCGGAGAGTAGAAAACGAGATGTATACGTTTACGGTATTCATTCATATCTCAGCGTGCGTGGCCCTGATTCTCATCGTGTTGCTCCAGACGGGCCGGGGCGCGGAGATTGGAGCGGCTTTCGGAGGAGCTTCCAACACGCTTTTTGGCGGATCGGGAGGCTCCACGTTTCTGAGCAAGCTCACCACGGCGGCGGCCATTGTCTTCATGCTGACCTGCCTGGGGCTGACGCTCCTGTCCTCCGCTCCCAAGACCAAGTCCATCATGGAAAACGTGCGGGTGGAGGTACCCCAGGGGCCTGCACTACCCGAGGCGAAGCCGGTGGCCCCGTCGGCGGAACAGCCCCAGCCTGCGCAATCCGTCCCGGCAACCGGGTCCGAGGCGGCGGTGCCGCAGTCAACCCCGGCTCAACCGGCGGAACCCGCAGCCGTGGAGCAACCGGCCAAGCAGGAAGAAACGACTCCTCCGGCCGAGAAGGCCCCGGCCCAGAAGCCCGACAAGGCTCCTGCAAAGGGGGCCAAGAAGCCGTAGCATCGCGTCCGTGAACGGTCGACCCGGGACAGGGGCCGGTTTGGGCTTGCCAAAGCCGACCGTTGGGATAGAATAGTCTTTGTGCCGAAGTGGTGGAATCTGGTAGACACACCATCTTGAGGGGGTGGCGGGGCGACCCGTGCCGGTTCGAGTCCGGCCTTCGGCACCAACATTGAAATCATTAGGAAAAGCGGCTCTCAAGCCGCCTTTTTGCCAAACTTCTGCCGAACCTTGCCGAATGAAACGCTTAGAAAGCTAAGCACGGTCAGGTTCGG
>Ga0116192_1003287_pt1 | contig 10173 bp, 7 predicted proteins | sample AD_UKC113_MetaG_FD_89876 | JGI IMG/M metagenome (GOLD analysis project Ga0116192, IMG submission 89876) | Active sludge microbial communities of municipal wastewater-treating anaerobic digesters from Hong Kong - AD_UKC113_MetaG | ecosystem: Engineered > Bioreactor > Anaerobic > Digestate | place...
CAAAAGAATTCCCGATACTATCTTTTTCATTCTCGACCTCCTATGTTTTTCCCGAACAATAATGTTCGGAGTGTTTGTACTAATAGGATATCACTGTTTTTTCAATTGTCAAGATAATTTGTTAATTAGATTATTATAATAATTATTTAATATAATTCCTTTATATATAAATAAATATCAATAATAAATGTAATATATTAAGAATATTAAAACAAGTCTTTCTATTGTTTTTTCTTGTGTTTATACAGATATTTTGTTATTATATCCTTAAAAAGGAGTGTATTTTGTCAAAACGCAATGGGCATAATCCTGCTTCAATACGAATAGATAATCAGAAGCTTGTCCTGGAAATTATCAGGAATTCAAAAAACATAACCGTAACCCAAATTGCAGAAAAGATTCAGTTAAGTAAAACTACCCTTTGGAAAATCATTGATCGATTTCTTGAACAGAATCTGATTCTAAACATAGGTAAGGCGAACTGTCCGGATGATCGAGGCAAAAAACCAGAACTATATTGCTTTAATGAATCTTATGGATATGTAATTAGCATAGCTCTATACGGTTATCTTATAATCCTTGCACTAACCGATGCAAAAGCGAATATCTTTTATATGGAAAAGGTTTCTTTACATGAAAATGAACCTTTAGATAAGGTTATAAGAATCATTTCAACTTTTATTGCAAAATGGCAAGAACCAGAAAACCTTCTTGACCATTGGAAGAAATCAAAACTGCTGGGGATAGTAATCGCAGCTACTGGTGTTATAGACTATCGAACGGGAGTCTGTTTTACTGCTTCCCGGTTCAATAATTGGCCTCCTGAAACACGGATAAAGGATCTTATTCAGCAAGAAGTGGAACTTAAAGCCCCTTTCTATATTGATAATTATAATAGGTTTTTTGCTTATGCAGAAAGAACCTTGGGAAGGGGCGGGAATAAAAATATAATAGTTATAGTACAGTCACATGATGGCTTGGGTGCAGGAATTATTGAAGAAGGTAAGATAAAAAGAGGTCCTAGATTCCTTGCAGGAGAAATTGGGCATATCTGTCTAAACCCTTTTTATTCTGAACCTTGCCACTGTGGTGGACATGGGTGCTTTGAACAACTAGTATCTACTGAACTTCTTTTAAAAAAAGCAATTTCTGGTAGAAATGAGCATCCCGAATCCATGATTTACTCCCGGAATAAGAGCAGTGTTAACTTACAGGATATTTTTGATTCCGCTGATAAGGATGACTCCTGGGCGCAAGAACTTCTTCATGATTTAATTACGTGGTTCTCTATAGGATTTCAGAATATTTTACTTGTTTTTAATCCTGAAGTTTTTATTATATCAGGAGATTACCGAAATGCTGGAAAATATTTCAAAGAAAGGCTTTTATCCAGTATGGAGAGCCGAAGTATTGTAAGGATGAAGAAATGTGTCAGTATTGAATATTCCCAATTTGATGAAGTAGGAGCTATTCTTGGAGGAGCTTGTTATGTACTGGATGATTTCTTCCACAACAATCATGCATATTAATATGATGAATTGTGTTTACCCTCTACAATAGATATGAAATGCATACTGTTTCTGTTCCGTTTAGAACCTGAATTTATTGGGGCTGATCGTCCGCATTTTCTAACAATCTTATCCCGTATATAGCCACACGGGGATCCGTGCGGAATAAAAAAGTTGACAACTGTCTATTCCTATACTATTCTGTATCCAGTATCCAGTATCCGAAACATATTTTAGTATTTTTGGGGAGTTTAGGATGAGTAAGATTTCGAATACGAAGATGAGAGCGCTCCTACTTACATCCCCGGGCCAATTTGAAATTAGGGATGTACCCATTCCTGAACCAGGTCCAGGTGAAGTGCTCTGTAAAATTCGTGCAGTAGCGATCTGTGGGAGTGATCCTGAGATTGTCCGGGGTGATATCGCGGGAGTATGGCCCCCTTATTATCCTTTTACTCCAGGCCATGAGTGGTCTGGTGAGATAATAAAAATAGGGCCAAATGTATTTGGTTTCAGTGTGGGGGATAGGGTTTCAGGTGAGGCGCATAATGGGTGTGGTTTCTGCAGAAACTGCCTTGAGGGGAAATATAATCTCTGTGAAAATTATGGAAGAGAAGAAACAGGGCATAGACACTACGGTTTTATCAATCGAGGGGCGTATGCTCAATACAATGTGTATTCTCAAAAAAGCATTAAAAAACTCCCCCATTCAGTAAGTTTCCAGGAAGGAGCGCTTGTTGATACTGCAGGTGTCGTCTTGCACGGGATGGAATTAACAGGGATTACTGCAGGAGGCACAGTTGCAGTCATCGGTCCCGGTCCCATCGGTCTCATTGCTATGAAATATGCAAAGCTGCTTGGTTCTGCACGAATTATTGTAGTTGGAAGAGGTCAGCGGCTCAAAGCCGCAGAAAAACTGGGGGCAGATGAGGTTGTAGATTTCGAAAAGTGTGATCCGGTTTCAACAGTGCGCCAATTTGAAGGAGCTGCTGGTGTGGATGAAGTCTTTGAGTGCAGCGGTGCGGAGGGGACGTTTGCTCAGGCGGTTAAAATGGTAAGAAAGGGAGGGAAAGTAGCTTTATTAGGAGTTCCTCCAGACAAGGTCGTAGAGAAACTTCCCTATAAATATATCGTCCACAATGAAATTGCCATTTATGGTTCGCGTGCAAATCCGAATGTTTCCTGGAAGATTATAAACGATCTTGAGAGTCGTAGACTCATTCTCAGCGATCTTATCACTCACACTTTTCCTCTTGAGCAATTCGGAGAAGCACTTGATACATTCATAAACCGAAGAGGGGGAGCGATTAAAGTCGTAGTAGAACCGAATGGGCCTGAAAAATAATTCAAATTAACTACGGCAAATACCCGGAAGGGGAAACAATAGAAGCGGCTTTTGCCGTGGATTAATTTTTGCGTTGCAAGGAGGCGCAAACATGAAAAGGCTGTTTGTAATGTGGTTAGCTTTAATGCTTATCGTCGTAGTGATTGGTGGGGTAGGAGCACAGGCAAAAACAGCATCCGCCAAACCTGTTAAGATTGCAGTAGTGTTCTTCGACTTTTCGAACACCTACTTATCATACATGCGGGGTGCAATGAAGGCTTATGAACCCAATTTAGGTCCTAATGTCTCTGTAGAGTATTTCGATTCTAGAAATGACCAACCTACGCAGAATGATCAAATTGACACACTCATCGCCAGGGATTTTAATGTAATTGCCATCAACCCCGTAGATCCAAAAGCTGCTTCGACCATGATAGCAAAAGTGAAGGCTAGAAATATTCCGGTAGTCTTTTTCAATCGATGTCCTGATGAGGCTGATATTCTTAGCTATAACAAAGCCTGGTATGTCGGCACTACACCCGAAGAATCCGGTATTATGCAGGCTCAGATGATCATGAATGCATGGAAAGCAAGGCCATCGCTCGATAAAAACAAGGATGGCAAGATGCAATATGTGCTTCTCAAAGGTACGCCTGGACATCCGGATGCTGAAGCGCGTACCAAACTGGTTATAGAGACAATGGAGAAAGCCGGTTTTAAAACAGAACAACTGGCATTGCAACCGGCCAACTTTAAGACTGATGAAGCGAAGAATATAATGGAAACCTGGCTTGGCAAGTTTGGCGACAAGACTGAAATGGTCATCTGTAATAATGATGCAATGGCTCTTGGTGCGGTCGAGGCCCTAAAGGCAGCTGGTTATTTCAATGGTAAGAAATATATGGGCGTAGTCGGCATTAATGCATTGAGCACGGTTGTCCCGCTTATCAAAGATGATATCATGCTCGGTTCAGTACTCTCGGATCCAAACAATGAGGCCATTGCGATCCTCACCATCGCGGTGAACCTGGTCCGCGGCAACGAGCCTATGAGTGGAGTCAAGGTAGGCAGAGTTGGGACATTCAGAGATGTTCGAATGCCGTATTTTGAGATTACCAAAGAGAATGTCGGAATAGCAGAAGCAGCCTACGCAAAGACGGAAGTAAGATAGACTCGATACCCCTGATGCAACAGGATCATTTTCCTTCTATTAGCATCAGGGGTCTCTCTAGGATGCAAGAAATGAACATGTATGTTCTTGAGATGCACAATATAAAAAAGGAGTTTCCCGGGGTAAAGGCTCTTGATAATGCTCAGCTTATGCTCCGCCCAGGCACTGTGCATGCACTCATGGGAGAAAACGGTGCAGGCAAGTCTACCCTTATGAAGTGCCTTTTCGGCATTTACAAGAAAGATGAAGGTGAAATATTACTCGACGGCGTACCGGTAGAATTTGAAAATCCGCGGCAAGCCCTGGATCATGGAGTATCCATGGTACATCAGGAACTTAATCAAGTTCTGGAAAGGAGTGTTCTCGACAATATATGGTTAGGGCGGTTTCCCGTGCATGGCATAACTATAGATAGAAAAAGGATGCTTAAAGAAACCAAAGCCATATTCGAGCAGCTTCAGATTAGGATAAATCCTTTGCAGAAAATTGGCAATCTCTCCGTGTCTGAACGTCAAATGATCGAAATCGCACGAGCAGTTTCCTGCAACGCACGCATCATAGTTTTAGACGAGCCGACTTCGTCACTTACCGAGAGCGAGGTCAAGCATCTATTTTCCATTATCAGAATGCTTAAAGAACAACATGTAGCGATTATTTACATCTCTCATAAACTTGAAGAGATATTTGAGATTGCTGATGAAGTGACCATTATGCGTGATGGCCGCTGGATTTTAACTACTCCTATCGCTGAGATCACAAAGGAACGCCTTATTTCCAGTATGGTGGGTAGAGACTTTTCAAATCAATTTCCTCCAAAGACAAATAAGTGTTTGGATGAGGTTGTATTAGAAGTAAGAAATATTGAGGGGGCGTATTCTCCTGCTGTTCAGGATGTTTCCTTTGAATTACATAAGGGAGAAATATTAGGAGTTTCTGGCCTTGTAGGGTCGCGAAGAACAGAGATGGTAGAGACGATTTTTGGCTATAGAAAACTAAAAAAAGGCGAAATCCGGATTAACGGAGTGCCGTGTAAAAAGCATATACCTCGCGAATCGATCGCTCGGGGCATTGGACTCGTCACTGAAGAGCGCATAGCAACGGGCATTTTCCCTCTCATGGACGTCCAGTTCAATACTATGATTGCAAATCTAAAGAGTTATGCTAGATTCGGAATTATAGATTACAAAAGATCAACCAGAGAAACAAAATGGGTCATCGATACTTTATCTGTAAAGACTCCCTCTCAGCGCAAGGCAATTGTAAATCTTTCCGGCGGCAATCAACAGAAGGTTATCCTGGGGCGATGGCTGCTTACCTCACCCAAAGTACTTCTACTCGATGAACCGACCCGTGGAATCGATGTTGGAGCCAAGTATGAAATATATCAGCTTATGATAGATCTAGCGGCCAAGGGGAATGCAATTATCTTTATTTCATCAGAAATGCCGGAACTTCTGGGTATTACCGATAGAATTCTTGTCATGAGCAATGGGCGAGTAGCGGGTATTGTCAATACTTCAGAGACAAATCAGGAGGAACTGCTGATGCTTGCTGCTAAATATCTTTAAGCCAGGGTGGAAAATATGTCTCCAACTATGAAAAAGATCATTTCCGAGTTTTTACTTAAAAATGCTCTTTATATCGTCATGTTTGTTCTACTGACTATCATTGTGATGGTGCAGCCAGGCTTCCTGCAGCTCCAGAATTTTTATTTTATTATAACCCAGTCCTCATCACGGATTATCCTTGCCCTGGGCATTGCCAGCATTATCGTATTGGGATATACGGATCTTTCCCTGGGCCGCAATGTCGGAATGGCTGCAATCGTTTCTTCATCCCTATTACAAGCAGCGAACTATTCGCAGCGAATCTTCCCGGATCTCCCCCCATTCCCGATTTTTTTTCCGATTTTACTTGTAATGATTTTATGTTCATTATTCATGGTAGTTCAAGCATTCGTTGTATCGAAGTTAAAAGTGGCTCCTTTTATTGCTTCGCTTGGTTTTCAATTGATCATCTATGGACTCCAGTCCATCTATATCGACCAGCTCAATGATTCTTCCCCGATTGGTGGACTTGATCCGAAATTCAGTAATTTTGCGCAAGGAGCAATCGAGTTTAGCAATTTCCGCATTCCTTTTCTCATCATCTATGCCTTCATTGCATCGGTCCTCGTCTGGTTTATCTGGAATAAAACGAAACTAGGCAGAAATATGTATGCCATTGGAGGTAATATAGAAGCAGCCACGGTATCGGGCGTAAATGTAATATTCAATATTTTTACAATTTATATCATTGCAGGTATGATGTACGGGTTTGGTGGAGCACTCGAAGGAGCACGCACGGGTAGCGTTACGAATATGCTGGGACAAGGGTATGAGCTTGATGCGATTGCAGCTTGTGTCGTGGGGGGCGTTTCGATGCGAGGGGGTGTGGGGACAGTCCCGGGGGTAGTAGCAGGTGTCTTGCTCTTTCAAATTATCAACTATGGTCTTGTATATATCGGGGTGAATCCTTATGTGCAATTCATCGTCAAAGGAATGATTATCGTACTGGCGGTTGCAATAGACTCACAAAAATATGTGAAACGACGGTAGACAGCGTATTTATATTTCAAAATCGGTATGAAAACCCTTTGCTATACGGCGGGCTGTATTGAAATAATGATCCCGTACTGCCAATTCGGCTTGCTCCTTATCGTGGGCGGCCATTGCTTGAGCGATACGTCTATGCTCTTCGCATACCTGCCTATAGCTATCAGGGAATTCTAGTGCCAGAGCTCTATAGTGTTCGCTTAGCTGATAATACTGTTCGAGAAGATTTTCCAGCTTGGGCGATTTTGCAGCAGCAATGATAATGGCATGAAATTCTTGATTTTTCATAAGCATCGCCTTTGAATTTTCTGAGTATTCGATTTTTTCCATTTGATCACAAAGCTGGATCAGTTTTGTTGAATCTTCATTGGATATCTTCCCGGCGGCTAGACGTGCGGCTGCCCCTGATAGAGCTGCGCGAATATAATAAATTTCAAAAACTTCTTCTATCGATAATTTTTTCACCTGGCAGCTCTTATGCGGAGATTCTTCCACAAGACCGATGGAGATCAACCGATTCAGCGCTTCCCGTATGGGCGTACGGGATACACCCAGACGCTTTGAGAGATCAACTGAATTGAGGGTATCGCCAGGTTTTAGCTTTTGATTTACAATCTCATCCCGCAAAGTGGTGAACACAATATCTTGAATGCTTCGGTATTGACGTTTGATTTCATCCATCGTAGCTATCCTTTTAAATGTATCTTGTATCCAGCATATAGATTATTATAATCTTTTGCAATTCTTAAAAAAAGAAATATCATACTGAGGAATTTGTTAAAAATATTGACAATCAAATGATATTTGACTAATGTATCCAGTATACAGTTAAATTAAAAAGAGGGGTAGAATGGATACTAATGGATACTATTGAAGAAATTCTCAATACATTCACTCCAGCAGGAACGGACGTCTACGTCACGGGAAAGGGAGCAGGATGGAACTGACCTTATAAGGTATATCGCTATATAGAAGGTTGAAATGACAAGAAAGAAATTAGGTTATATTGGAACATATACCGAACCTATCCTTTTCGGCACAGGGCAAGTACTTGAAGGGAAAGGAAAAGGGATATATACGTTTGAATTTGATGGCAGGGATGGAAATCTAAAATTATTGGGACTTAGTGAAGGAATTGTTAATCCCTCCTATCTTGTAATAGATCAGGCTGCAAAGACTATCTATGCAGTCAATGAGCTAAAGATATATGAGGGACAACAGACCGGGACGGTAAGCGCTCTCAGAATTGGGAAACATCCCTGGGAACTTCAACTGTTGAATAGGCAGGTGACAATGGGAACAGACCCTTGCCACATTTCACTCGATAAGACTGGTAAGTTTGCAGCTGTGGCTAACTTTAGAAGTGGAAGCATTACGGTATACTCCATCAAGGCAGATGGGAGACTAGGGGAGCAAACAAGCTTTGTCCAACATTCGGGATCGAGTGTGGATCCAAAACGACAAACAGGCCCCCATGCCCATGCTGTAATCTTCGATTCTTCGAACCGTTACCTCCTGGTGCCTGATCTTGGACTCGACAAAGTGATGGTGTATGCATTTGATCAAAACACCGGCTTAATAACATTCCAGGAAAAGAAGACCCTTAGCATTGCAACAGGATCAGGTCCGCGATACCTCGAACAACATCCATCCGGTAGATTTTTCTACCTTGTTAATGAACTCAGGTCCACAATTACTGTTTTAAGAGTTGCTGATGGGAATTTTTCTTTAGAAGCAATACAGAACATCTCTACATTACCGGATGGGTATACAGGCTATTCGACTTGTGCGGATCTCCATATTTCTCCGTCGGGAGAATTCCTCTATGCTTCGAATCGGGGTCATGAGAGCATCGCACTGTTCCAGATCGATAGAGAGAATGGCCTTTTATCCTCGATCGGTCATGTACATACGAAGGGAAAAACTCCGCGAAATTTTGCCATCGATCCGGATGGGAATTATTTATTGGTGGCGAATCAGGATACTGACAACATAGTAGTGTTTTCCATAGACAGCACCAATGGTTTGCTGGTGGAAACCGGGATAGAAGTATCAGTTCCAACACCCGTCTGTATTCAATTTGCACGTATTTACCTGACCTGATTTCGGACTAAACTTTTCAGAAATGAGCGCAGGAACTACGGTAAGAAAATCGTTAAAGGTAACCAGTAATACAAGAACCGCGATCGCAATAAGAAGGTACGGCAGAACACCGCGGAAGGATCACTCGATTGTTAAACCGCTGATTGATGACGCGATCAGCAGGCAGAGGCCGTACAGCGGTGTTGTAAGTCCGAGTGCGAGTGTGATTACGACAATAAGACCAAGAGAGATCGGGTTTATACCAAGTTCCAGGGCTGAAGGAAGGATAATCGAACCGAGCGTGGATGAAACTGTAGTTACACCTACAGAAGTTTCCTTATCGTAGCCTTCCTCAAGATACGAATGTTTACATGTGCCAGTCGCCAACGAATATGTCCGATCAGAGCGATACAAACATCGATCAGCTTCTGGGTGATAGCGCCTGAGTTCATCAGATAGGCCGATAGAATGAACAAGGGTGTTAAGGGCTTGTCAAGATTTTCGATAAATTTAGTACCTTTAGTTTCAATCCACGCGCCCGTGAAGGGCGCGACAAGCAGTTTGACCAGCGTATCCAGCGGATGTTCCTGTTTCAATCCACGCGCCCGTGAAGGGCGCGACTACAATTTTGCGTTGTAGTTTAGGCTGTGCTGGTGTTTCAATCCACGCGCCCGTGAAGGGCGCGACAAGCGTTACTACCTTACCTTTCTCTTTTGCTTTATGGTTTCAATCCACGCGCCCGTGAAGGGCGCGACCTACCTTAGGCTCCCTCTTGTATGAGTGCGAAGGGGTTTCAATCCACGCGCCCGTGAAGGGCGCGACACGAGGCCGTATGAATCAAGCGCGGAGCGGACGGATTGTTTCAATCCACGCGCCCGTGAAGGGCGCGACTCAGCCAGTTAGGATAAGGAGAAGTATATGTTGCAGGTTTCAATCCACGCGCCCGTGAAGGGCGCGACCAGGAGGCTGCAAGTGAAACTTAGGGATGAGTTAGAGTTTCAATCCACGCGCCCGTGAAGGGCGCGACGGGGGAAAAAATGTCACCTAAAGAGGTAGTCACCATAGTTTCAATCCACGCGCCCGTGAAGGGCGCGACATTAATGCTTTTGCAAAAACCGCAAAAGGAATAATTGTTTCAATCCACGCGCCCGTGAAGGGCGCGACGCTCATCCCTGAGACATCCTCACCAAGAAACCGCCGGAGTTTCAATCCACGCGCCCGTGAAGGGCGCGACGCACCCGGTCGCCCACCCATTCCCGCATCGCCGGGTTTCAATCCACGCGCCCGTGAAGGGCGCGACAACCGTGGATGATCCACGTGAGTAATTCTCCGTATGTTTCAATCCACGCGCCCGTGAAGGGCGCGACCGTGATGACGCCGATAACCGTCTGCAGTAGCGTAAGTTTCAATCCACGCGCCCGTGAAGGGCGCGACGTGTGGATAACTAACCTAATATCAAAGCGACCCCCGTTTCAATCCACGCGCCCGTGAAGG
>Ga0116192_1003290_pt1 | contig 10171 bp, 6 predicted proteins | sample AD_UKC113_MetaG_FD_89876 | JGI IMG/M metagenome (GOLD analysis project Ga0116192, IMG submission 89876) | Active sludge microbial communities of municipal wastewater-treating anaerobic digesters from Hong Kong - AD_UKC113_MetaG | ecosystem: Engineered > Bioreactor > Anaerobic > Digestate | place...
AGACAATACCGATCCGTTACTCGGCAATCTGCCGCAAAATTCGCAGGTATGGATGTCGCACAGCGATGTCATTCTCCGCTTGCCCGATCATTTTCGAACCATTGCATCAACCGAAGAAGTAACAATTGCTGCTTATAAAGTTGAAGGCGAACCCACTTGGGGAGTTCAGTTTCATCCCGAAGTATCGCACACGGAACATGGAATGAAAATTCTGGATAACTTCCTTACTATCTGCGGATGTAGAAAAGACTGGACACCGGCTTCGTTTATCGAAACCACCGTCAAGGAACTGAAAGAACAATTGAAAGACGATAAAGTTATCCTGGCCCTCTCAGGGGGAGTAGATTCGTCAGTTACTGCCATGTTGTTAAATAAGGCAATCGGCAAAAACTTAACGTGTATTTTTGTTGATCACGGACTATTGCGCAAAAACGAATTCGAAAAGGTACTGGCCGATTATCAGGATATGGGATTAAACGTTATCGGTATCGATGCCAAGGATCGTTTTTACGAAGCATTGAAAGGGGTAACCGATCCTGAAAAGAAACGGAAAATTATCGGAAAAGGGTTTATTGACGTTTTTGAAGAGGAAGCCGGCAAACTAGAAGGCATAAAATGGCTGGCTCAGGGAACCATTTACCCCGATATCATCGAATCGCTATCCATCACGGGCATGACCATAAAAAGCCATCACAACGTGGGCGGACTCCCCGACAAAATGAACCTCAAACTTTGCGAACCGCTCCGACTCTTGTTTAAAGACGAAGTGCGTCGCATCGGATTGGCACTTGGAATGAAACCCCAAATCATCTATCGCCATCCGTTTCCGGGTCCCGGCCTTGGAATTCGCATCCTTGGCGATATTACTCCCGAAAAAGTACGCATTGTACAAGATGCCGACGACATCTTCATCTCTGCTCTCCGTGCCGCCGATCTATACGATAAAGTTTGGCAGGCAGGGGCTATTCTGCTGCCGATACAATCGGTCGGCGTAATGGGTGACGAGCGTACCTATGAAAACACCATTGTGCTTCGCGCCGTGACTTCCATCGACGCCATGACCGCCGATTGGGCACATCTCCCTTATGAATTTCTGGCAAAAGTATCCAACGAAATCATCAATAAAGTAAAAGGAGTAAACCGTGTGGTTTACGATATCTCGTCCAAACCTCCTGCCACAATTGAATGGGAATAAGGAAAACGCCTCACATTTCGTTGAAAAACGGTGAGGCGTTTGTTTTAAGTTTGCACTCGGGTTTTGAGCTCGGGGTAAGCAATACGCGTATGATAGATGGTTTTCAACTTATCTACAAATACTTCTTTTACCGTCTCGATATCTTTAAAAGTTATCGGCGCTTTTTTGAAATACCCCTCTTCTAATTGATCATCGATTATCTTATTAACCAAATTACGAATCGACTCTTCGCTATACTCCGGCAAACTACGTGAAGATGCTTCCACTGCATCTGCCATCATCATGATAGCTGTTTCCTTGGAAAAAGGATTTGGACCGGGATATCTGAACACTTCTTCATTGATTTCTTTTCCGGGATTCACATTCTTCCACGAGATATAAAAATATTTCGGTACACTTGTGCCATGGTGCGTTTCAATAAAGTCGATAATTTGCTGAGGCAACCCATTTTGTTTGGCAATTTTCACTCCGTCTTTCACATGATTGATAATGATGCGTGCACTTTCTTCGAAAGGCAATCCCGCGTGAGGATTTATTCCCGGCGCCTGATTTTCGGTAAAAAATGCCGGATTAACCATTTTTCCGATATCGTGATACAGTGCCCCCGTACGCACAAGCGAAGCATTCGCTCCAATTTTCGTTGCAGCAGCGGTAGCCAGATTAGAAACCTGCATGGAATGCTGGAATGTGCCCGGTGCTTTTTCCGACAGTTCTTTCAACAAAGGCTTATTGATGTTGGCCAATTCCACCATGCTCACTCCTGAAATAAATCCGAACGACTTCTCGAAAATATAAACCAACAAATAGGAAAACATGATGAAAATGAAGTTAATAAGGAAATAAACCAATATCATGCCGTTTACTTTCTTAATATCACCTTCGGCATATAACGTCAATCCCAGGTAGACCAAAATATAGGTTATAAGAATAAAAAACGAACTTTGAATCAACTGCGAACGTTCGGACAATTCTTTCAGCACAAAAATAGAAACCATAGCCACCGTTATCTGAATCACGATAAACTCAAACGGATAAGGCACCATCAACGAACTGAGAAGAATGGTTACAATACTGGCAAATAGTGCGGTGCGAGAATCGATAAAAGTACGAATCAAAATCGTGACGATAGCATAAGGAATGATATAGACATTAAATAGGTTAAATCGAACGGTTATGGCTGTTAATATCACAAAAAAAGTGATGATCAACAACATAAAAGTGACATTTTTTCGATTCCGAAACTCTCGGGTCCTAAAAAACAGCAAATAAAGATAAAACGATCCCATCAATATCAACACCAGCAGAAACTCTCCCACCAGTCGCCAACTATCGCTCCCCACACCACCGCTGCGTTCTTCGATTACACGCTTGAGCGAAGACAATATGGTATAGGTTTTTGAATCCACAATTTCACCCTGATCAATTATCCGTTGACCCGCCTGTATCATACCGATGGTAGGCGAAACCTGTTGAATAAATTCCCGTTTGGCTTTTTCTGATGTAGAAGCATCATAAATAATGTTTTCTTTGAGATAATTATTGATATCGGCCGATTTCAGCTTATTTTCATCCAAATGCTTCGGCCTCTCGTTCAAAATTTTTTCGTAGGCCGAACGGATGGTAAGGATACTTTCGATATCCCGTGAATTTGCCACATTCCCTTCTTTAAGTCTGAAAGACCGGGTAGCAGAAGAAGCTATTCGTTCGTAATCCTCGACACTCATAATGCCTTGACTGTACACTTCCGTCAACTTATTACGAATGTAATGAATGTAAGCCGGCTCAAGATTTTTGAGATTGGATTTTGTATTCCTATCCGCATCGAACTCGGCCAAGGCATTTTTCATCACCTGATTGTCGATGATATAATAAGGCTCAAAAAAGGCCAGAATGCTGTCTTGTTCTCTTTTCAGCTGTTCTGCCGATTTATACACAGGAAAATCAAACGGAGCCGTAAGCAATCCATACCGCCAGGGTCGCCCCTCACTAAACGAATATTGGAATTTTCCTTGACGGGGGAAAAAATAAGTGATCAACAAAATGGCAATCAAAAAGATCATCGGAACAAAAACTCGTGTTCTGATCCTTATTTTTTTACGAGACAAAGTATTAACGTTTTCCATTACAAATCTTTATGTATTTTAAACAACAGAAAAGCGCGATTGTTTGGAAAAACAAACTTAAAAAAAGCCGAAAACGTATCGTATAAATCAGCAATTATAAATCGGCTGCCATCTTTTGCATGATTTGTCGCGTGGCTCCGACATTGCTCAAGATGTAATTCTCAGCTTTAGCCCCTGCTTCAGAAAGAGTTTCAGGATTCTTTACCCAATAATCCATCAGTTCGTTGAATTCCTTCTCATTATGGATAACAAATCCCCCACCCTTTTCAATAAGGTCGTGTGCTTCGCGGAACTTTTTGTAATTGGGACCAAAAATCACCGGAATGCCATAAACCGCCGCTTCGGGCAAATTGTGAATACCTACACCGAATCCTCCGCCAATATAAGCTATATCACCATAGCGATAAACGGAAGAGAGCAAACCGAAACAATCGATGATCAGGCAATCCTTATCCCAAATGTTTTCTTCAGTGGCAGCAGAATAGCGTATATAAGGACGTTTCAGTTTTCTTTCGATTTCCCGAAGATGCGATTCGTGTATTTCATGCGGAGCGATGATCAATTTTAAGCGTGGCCGGGCATTGAAATAATCGATAAAAATATCCTCATCGGGAGGCCATGAACTTCCTGCAACCAAAACCATTTTCCCATCGCTTTCTTTATCCGCCGTAAAGGCATGCACAAGAGGCAGCTCCTTTGCTTGGCGTCGAATCTCAATCACCCGATCGAAACGGGTATCGCCCGTAACCGTCACGCAAGTAATACCCTGTCGGTTCAATAATTCTTGTGAATGCTTGTCCTGGACAAATATCTCTCGGTAAAAATGCAGCATCTTTCCGTAACGTCCGGCGTTTTTCTTAAAAAACGGTTGATTTTCTCTAAAAATGGACGAAATCAGATAGACCGGAATCTTTCGCAGATAAGCTTCATGAATGTAATTATACCAAAATTCATATTTAACGAAAACGGCCAGCGTTGGTTTAACCAAATTGAAAAAAGCGTTCACCCTCTTAGGGGTATCGAAAGGCAGATAACACACAATGTCGGCAAATGCATACTCTTTTCGTACCTCATAACCGGAAGGGGAAAAAAAGGTAAGCAATATCCGGTATGCGGGATATTCTTTTTTCAGTGTCTCGATCATAGGTCGGGCCTGCTCGAACTCACCGAGCGAGGCACAATGAACCCAAATGTATTTCTCATTAGGGTCTATCTTCTCACGAAGAATGCGATACGTATTTTTCTGACCACATACCATCTGTTTTGCCTTTTTGTGAAAAGGCGAAACCAAATGAACAAAAAAAGCATATAAGCGGATAGCGAGGTTATACATGAGGCGTTGGAATAGTTTCAATGGCTTTTTTTAAACGGGAAATAGTTTCTTCTTTACCCAGCAAAACGGTGATATCGAAAATATGAGGACCTTTCCCTTCTCCAACCAAAGCCAAGCGGAAAGCATTCATCACGTTGCCGAGGTGATATCCGTTGTCCTGAATCCACTTCATAATGACTTTTTCTTGGTTTTCGGCAGAAAAATCATCCATTTTTTCCAGTATACCGATTAATTCACGCATCTGATCGGGTGTTTCGGCTTTCCAGCGTTTTCTAACCGTCTTTTCGTCATAAACCGTTGGAGCTACAAAAAAATAGGACGATTGATCCCATAATTCTTTCACAAAACTCACCCGATCTTTCACCAACCTCACCACTCGGGTTACATAATCGCGCGAGGCAGGTATGTTTTTTTCTTTCAATACCGGCATAAACATAGCTGCAATTTTCTCATCCGGCGTGGCAAGTATATATTTATGATTAAACCAGCGTGCTTTTTCGTAATCGAAACGTGCGCCGCTTTTGCTGCATCGTTCAAACGAAAATGCACCGATAAGCTCCTCCAACGAAAAAATCTCCTGTTCTGTTCCGGGATTCCATCCCAGCAAAGCCAGAAAATTAATTACCGCTTCGGGCAAATAACCACTTTCGCGGTAACCTGAGAAAATTTCGCCCGTTTTTGGGTCTTTCCATTGCAACGGGAAAACGGGAAATCCCAATCTATCGCCATCACGCTTGCTTAGCTTTCCGCTCCCTTCGGGTTTAAGCAACAAGGGAAGATGGGCAAACTGCGGCATGGAATCTTCCCAACCGAAGCTCTTGTATAACCACACATGCAATGGTGCCGAGGGCAACCATTCTTCACCCCGAATTACATGGGTAATTTGCATAAGATGATCATCCACCACATTTGCCAAATGATAAGTAGGCAATTCATCGGCCGATTTATAAATCACTTTGTCGTCCAATACCGAGGAATTAATGGTTACTTTTCCCCGAATAAGATCGTCGACCGTGATATCGATACCGGGTTCTATCTTTATGCGAACCACATATTGTGAGTGACTGTCGAGGAGTGCCTGCGTTTCTTCTTTTGAAAGCGAAAGTGAATTACGCATCCGGTTCCGTGTAGAAGCATCGTACTGAAAATTGGGTATTTCTTTGCGTTTTTTCTCCAGCTCTTCGGGCGTATCAAAAGCGATATAAGCCTTCCCCTTTTCCAAGAGTTGCCAAACATACTGCCTGTAAATGTCTTTTCGCTCCGATTGTCGATAAGGACCGTATTGCCCCCCTTTTTTGGGACTCTCATCAAACTCCAACCCCAGCCAGTCGAAGGTTTCCTGAATATATTCTTCTGCTCCCGGCACAAACCGTTGGGAGTCGGTATCTTCGATACGAAGAATGAAATCGCCCTGATGCTGCTTGGCAAACAAATAATTGTACAATGCCGTACGAACGCCGCCGATATGAAGCGGCCCGGTAGGACTGGGAGCAAAACGAACGCGCACTTTCTTATCCATAATTGCTTTTTATAAGATGCAAAGATAGCGATTTTCGGTTAAAAAGTACTTATAAATACAAACGCGATTCATTCCCCATGTTAAACAAGAGATCAACAATACTCAAGTTCTCCAGAAATCCATATTTTTCACTAAACACCTGATAATAAGGAATTGCCTTGAAGTTGGGATCAGGTTTCTGCCGACTTGGCTTGGGATGAATGGTTTCTCTGAAATCCATCATTCCATCGGGAACCGTTTCGATGAAACGTTCGGTATACGTTACTAGGGGATGTATATCGAGCAATCGGCAAATCAACACACGAAGATCTTCGTTAAAATCAACCAGATAGGTATATTTTTTCTCGTAAAACTGCCGGAAATCATCGCAATAATATTCGAAAAAAGGAGTGGAATTATACGCCGAAACCAGAGCATTCCAATGCAGATGCCTCCAGTTTCCATGATCGGAAATGCGGATATCTTTCATCTCGCATTTCTCGACTTCCGGTTTTTCGATAGGAATACTTAATGGAAGGACGCCGTTGGCTCCGGCGATCAGACACCGATTCCGATAGGATTGTTTCTGATAAGTATCGTGAATTTCGATACACACTCTTTCGGCACGAAAAAGCTTGCTGAAATATTGAACAGGAGCCAAATAAAACGACGACAAGAGAACGGAATCCATTACCTCTTAGCACTCCTGAACAACCGTTTCCAGCGGATTTTGCCGTGAAACCATTCTTTATCTTTGTCGAGAGAAAGCCAAATCAAAATCGGCTGACCAACGATATGATCCTCCGGAACAAAACCCCACACGCGTGAGTCGGCCGAATTGTGACGGTTGTCACCCATCATGAAATAATAATCCATCGTAAAAGTGTACGAATCGGCCTGTTGTCCATTGATATACACTTTTCCGTTACGGTATGCAAAATCGTTGCCCTCATAATTTTTTATGCAACGTTCATAGGCAGCCACCTTGAAATCGACATCCTCGTCAAAAGTAATTTTGGCGCCTTTTTTCGGTATCCAAAGCGGGCCATATGTATCGCGTGTCCATCCGGTTTCGTAATCCAACGGATAATAGTATCCCGCTCCGGGTTGCTCCTTTTCCTTTATTATCACCAATACGAAAGGCTTCGCTTTCATTTTTTCGACCATCTCATCCGTCATCGGCATAGGACCATACAATTTGCCGAAAGAACCGTTGTATTGCTTCAATCCCAATTGAACGGCACTCAAACTGTCGACATGGGTCAAATCCTGATATTTTGGAATAGGCTGCCCGAAATTATCCACACCCAAATAATCGCTTTTACTGATGCCCAAATCTTCAAAAACGGATGAAGCGATAAGGGTTCCGTCCGTCTGAATATAATAATTGTGTTGAGCCATTTTGGGATGGGGGATAATTTTTCCGTCGATATACACCGTATCGTTTTTCATTTGAATGGTTTCGCCCGGCAATCCGATACATCGTTTCACATAGTTTTCGCGTCGATCAACCGGCCGCCAGATTACCTCGCCATATGTTTGTTTATCTGCCCTGATACCGGCACTTCCGTTGGGATTATATTTGGCAAGGGTATAAAAGTCGACAGCTTGCATATTCAGGGCTACCGTATCGCCTGCAGGAAAATTAAAAACCACGATATCGTTGCGCTGTACATTACCAAAACCTTTCAAACGCCTGTATTTCCACTGCGGCTTTTCGATATACGATTTTCCACCCACTACCGGCATGGTGTGTTGCGCCAGCGGAAACGATAGCGGCGTCATGGGTGCTCGAGGACCGTAACTAAGTTTGCTGACGGCAAGAAAATCACCTACCAGCAATGATTTTTCGAGTGATGAAGACGGTATCTGATAATTCTGAAAGAAAAAAGTATTGATGAAATACACAGCAACGAGGGCAAAAATAATGGCATCGACCCATTCCATCACTTTACAGAAAGCAGCGTTCTTCGATTTTTTCCAGAACGTCCAATGAATATATTTTGTAATGTAAATATCGAAAAACAGGATGATGAGCAACAACAGCCAAGCGCTGCCATACCAAATGGAAAAAAGGGTCCAAAGCAAAGACCATACGGAAAACCCTATCCATTGTCCGCGAGTGGCTTTGGAGATGCGTTCTTTCAGTGTCATATTTATTGTATGTATAAAAAATCTTTTTATTTAAAACTTCAACAGGTCTTCCATCGTCAGAAAGCCTTTTCTCCCTTGGGTGAACTCAGCCGCCAGCACTGCACCCAAAGCAAAGCCTTTACGGTTTTTGGCATCGTGCGTGATGCGGATCGTATCGGCTTCCGATTCGTAAATAACCGTATGGATGCCGGGCACCTCGTCTTCGCGAAATGCTTTTATTTCTAATTCATGGGGCGAATGAGCCTCGTTGAGCACCCAACTGTCTTTTCGGTCGATACGGGCAAGAATATCTTCTGCCAACGAGATGGCCGTTCCACTCGGGGCATCCAGCTTGTGAATGTGATGCGTTTCCTCCAGCCGCACATCGTAATCGGGAAACCGATTCATGATTTCTGCCAAATAACGATTTACCGCAAAAAAGATATTTACGCCAAGACTGAAATTCGAGGCATAGAAAAACGTTTTCCCTTCTTTCTCACAAAGCTGTTTCACCTCATCCAAATGTTGCAGCCATCCGGTTGTTCCCGATACCACAGGAACACCGGCAGCAAAAGCTTTCCGGTAATTGCGAAGTGCACTTTGTGGAGAGGTAAACTCGATGGCCACATCGGCACTTTTGAATTCAGGAGAATCAAACTTATCTTCGTCGTTTATATCGATAATGCAAACAATTTCATGACCTCTTTCGCGGGCAACTTTTTCGATTTCATGCCCCATCTTACCGTAACCGATCAATGCAATTTTCATTCTATGTTTTTTTATAGAGAGCAAAAATAACAAATTAAGCCGTAGTTTCTTCCGCGTGAGCGTTATTTGTTCTTAATTTTATGTTTTCCATCAACGATTCACAACCATCCGTTTTCTTTATACCACCGAACCGTTTTTTCTATACCCTCCTTCAGCCGGTAATCCGGACGAAATCCAAGATCATGTTGAAGTGGCGTGATATCGCACAACCAGTTACGCTGTTTCATGATGTAATACTTATCGGTATTGAACGTTGTCGGCTTGCCAACCATTGCCGCTATTTTCTCATTTATGAACGCGGCCGGTTTTACGATCCAAAGCGGAACCTTAAGGCGCAGAACATGCTTTTTGCCGAGCGCTTGCTGCACCAGTTTGTTGAATTCGTCATCGCTATAGCAATCGCCATCGGCTACGAAATACTCTTTTCTTCGAATCCCTTTTTCGATGCAGTCGAAAATAACCTTTATCAAATCTTCCACATAGATAAAAGTCAACCACTGTTTTTTAAATCCGGCTTCCACGGCAATGCCTCTTTTTACGGACCGCATCAAGATGAGATAATCTTTGTCGCGCGGGCCATAAACACCGGTCGGACGCAATATGACGTAAGGAAAATCGGGAATGCTTTTGATATAATTCTCCGCCAACAATTTGCTTCGTCCGTACGCCGTATTGGGATGAGGGGTATGATGGACAGAAATAGGCGTATATCCTTTTTCGTCTCCAACACCGTACGCACTTAAACTGCTGATGAAAATAAAACTGTCCGGAACATTTCGAGTTTCGACAAGTGCATCGACAAGATTTTTCGTATATAAATAGTTAACGCGCTCGAAATCGGATTTATGCAATGCTTTTGTGATCCCGGCTGTATGGACAATGTAATCGAATCGTCCATTTTCGGCAGCAAAAGATTGTAATTGTTCCACGAGCTTGGCTTTATCGCCATAAGATAAGTCGATAAAACGGATGCGTTCATCTTGCAAGTAAGCTTTATTGCTGCCGACACGCACGCCTGCCCATGTTTCGTAACCCGATGCAAGTGCTTTTTCCACAGCCGCACTGCCGATGAATCCGCTGGCACCGGTAATAAGGATTTTCTTTTTGTTCATGTTACCTAT
>Ga0116192_1003291_pt1 | contig 10169 bp, 10 predicted proteins | sample AD_UKC113_MetaG_FD_89876 | JGI IMG/M metagenome (GOLD analysis project Ga0116192, IMG submission 89876) | Active sludge microbial communities of municipal wastewater-treating anaerobic digesters from Hong Kong - AD_UKC113_MetaG | ecosystem: Engineered > Bioreactor > Anaerobic > Digestate...
AGCTGAAAACAAGGTTTTGAATAAGAAACAAATATTCTGATAAATATAGCTTGTCAACATCCAATTTGTAAGTTATTCCGTCAGAAAATTTCAAAAAAAACCGTAACTTCGTTGAATTAAATGCAAAAATCTCAACTCCATGAAAGTTTTATTTATTGGCGGAACAGGCATTATCAGTTCGGCATGTACGGAAGCAGCCATTGCCAAAGGTATGGAAGTTTTTCATCTGAATCGTGGAACGACCGATAAAGAAAATGTTCCGAAAGAAGTAGTAACTATTCATGCCGATATCCTCAATGGCTATGAAGCTGAAACAAAACTAAAAGGACATTATTTTGATGCTGTGGTCGATTTTATAGCTTTTGAACCGCATCACATCGTTCAGGACATTCAACTTTTCAGAGACTGCACTGCTCAATTTGTGTTTATCAGCTCTGCTTCAGCCTATCAAAAGCCACCCGAAAAATTGCCGATTACTGAAAGAACTCCTCTGTGGAATCCTTATTGGGATTATTCACAAAAGAAAATTTTGTGCGAAAAACTGTTGCAGAGTGAAGGAGAAAAATCAGGTTTTCCTTATACCATTGTTCGTCCTTCGCATACCTACAGTCAAAAGAAAGTGCCGGCCATAGGTGGTTACACGGTTTTGCATCGAATGTTGAAGGAGCAGCCGGTGGTGTTGCCTGGCGATGGAACTTCTGTGTGGACATTGACCTATCATCGCGATTTTGCAGTCGGTTTAGTCGGATTGTTGGGAAACAATGCTGCCATTCACCAAGATTTTCACATCACTTCTGACGAATGGTTGACGTGGAACGGAATTTATAACATTTTGGCAAGCGAATTGGGCGTTGAGCCAAAAACGGTTCATATTCCATCGGAAATTATTGCCTTATACGATAAGGAAATGGGAGCAAATTTATTGGGAGACAAATCGCACAGCATGATTTTCGACAATTCCAAGATAAAAAAGTTTGTACCCGAATTTTGTGCCAAAACGCCTTTTAGTTCCGGAGCGGCAGAAGTCGTTCAATGGTTCAGAGAGAACACCCTGTTCAAAGGACCTGATGCTGCTGTGGAGAATTGGATGAATCGCCTGATAGAAGATTGGCAAGGGTTCAAGTCGTTTCGAGAACATTAAATGGTTAAAGTTGCTTAAACCGTAACACTCACAGTCATAAAGGCAGATTACTGTAATTTTAAGTTGCATGGAATGAGCTTTTGAAAAAAAATAATGTATTTTTGTACTCAAATTTCCTCATTTAGCTGAAAACATAAACCATCATTCTTATGAACAAAAGTTTATTTCAAAAATTGCTGCCGCATTTTGTAGCGCTCATTTTGTTTTTTTGTTTGTCGTTCTGGTATTTTTCTCCCGTTTTGGAGGGTAAGCAACTGATGGGACATGATACCCAAAGTTGGATGTATGCAGCCAAAGAGACCCTTGATTACAACCAGACCCATGATGACAAAACCTTATGGACTAACTCGATGTTTAGTGGGATGCCTAATTATCAAATTTCGATGACGCAACCCAACAACATTATCAAATATGTAGATCAACTTTTCAAATCCTTGCCTTCGCCCGTATTTTTTCTGGTACTCTATCTTTTGTGTTTTTATATTTTACTTTTAGCTTTCGGAATCAGTCCGTGGCTGGCCATCATTGGTTCGTTGGCCTTTTCCTTTGCCTCGTATAATTTTATTATTCTCTCTGTCGGCCATAATTCTAAAGCCATTACCATAGCTTATACTGCGCCACTTATTGGTAGTATTTATATGGCTTTCCGTTCAAAAAGGATGTTGGGAAGCCTGCTGACGGCACTTTTTCTGAGTTTGGCCATTTACGCCAATCATATTCAAATTCTTTATTATACACTACTCATCGTTTTGGTTTTTGGCTTGGTGGAACTGATTTTCAGCATAAAGGAGAAAAAGACAAGCGCTTATTTTAAAACGTTAGGTTTGCTGATTATAGCGGCATTGCTGGCAGTAGGAATGAATGCCACAAGTTTGCTCACCACCTACGAATACAGTCAGTACACCATGCGTGGAAAATCGACAGGACTTACCATTGATGAACAGAATGCACAACACGGACTAAACAAGGATTATATTACTCAATGGAGTTACGGAATCGATGAAACGCTGACATTGCTTATCCCGAATTTTAAGGGAGGAGCCAGCGCCGGTACACTTTCGCCGGAAAGTAAAACCGCCCAGCGACTGACAAGTTATGGAGTTCCCAATGTGGAAAGAATGATGAAAGAAATGCAACTTCCTCTGTATTGGGGCACACAGCCCGGAACAGCAGGTCCGGTGTATGTAGGAGCAATTGTCTGTTTTCTGTTTGTGTTGGGGATTTTTTTGGTGGATAAACGCACAAAATGGTGGCTATTGCCATTGATTATTCTTTCCATCATGCTTTCATGGGGAAAAAATTTTATGCCGCTTACCGACTTTTTCATCCAGTATGTTCCTCTTTACAATAATTTTCGTACGGTTTCCATGATTTTGGTAATTGCCAGTTTTGGTATGGCATTGATGGCCGTATTGGCGTTAAAGGAAGTATTTAAACCTCACGCCGATAAGACAAAACTTTTACGCCCTATTTCGATCAGTGCAGCAATAGTTGGTGGCATTTGCTTGATTTTTGCTGCTGTTCCTTCTCTGGCAGGAAATTTTGTTTCACCGGCTGATGCGCAATTTACTGGCGATTATGCTTTTTTGAAAGAAACGCTTCCTCTGGATAGACAAGCTTTACTCCGTAGCGATGCCTTGCGCTCTTTGGCTTTTGTTGTTCTCTCAGCCGGCTTGATTTGGCTCTATGCCAAAAATCTGGTTAAAAAGAATCTTACTTATGTTTTCTTGGGATGCTTGATGCTGGGAGACTTGGTGCCGGTAGCCAAAAGGTATTTAAACGATGACAACTTCACACGAAAAAGAAGCATCGAAAAGTTTGTTCAGCCATCGACTGCAGATAAAATTATTCTTCAAGACAAATCGCAGTTCAGGGTACTCGATGCTACGGTAGATATTTTCAATGATGCTTCCCCCTCATATTTCCACAAAAATATTGGTGGATATCATGCGGCAAAATTGCGTCGTTATCAGGAGTTGATCAATGTTCACCTCACAAAGGAACTCGGGCAGTTGTTTGGAGCGTTTGGAAGAGCTAAGACGATAGATGAAATTGTACCGGTGATGGATTCATTGGGCGTTTTGAACATGCTGAACATGAAATATGTGATTTACAACAAGGAAGCGCCTCCTTTAGTAAATCCTTATGCCAACGGCAATGCATGGCTGGTAAAAAACATAAGAATTGCTGAAAATGCAGATGAGGAAATGCGTTTGTTGGGAGAAATAGATACCAAAACAGAGGTAGTGGTGGATAAATCTTTTGCATCACTTTTGCCTGCCAAGATTATTCCCGATTCAACAGCTCGCATTCAACTTGTCAGCTACGAGCCGAATCACCTGATTTATAATTTCAGTTCAAAAACCGATCAGCTGGCTGTTTTTTCTGAAATTTATTACGATAAGGGTTGGAACGCATACATTAATGGCAGGAAAGTTCCCTATCTTCGTGCCAACTATCTGCTAAGAGCAATGCCTTTGAAAGCTGGTTCTTATCAAATAGAATTTAAATTTGAACCTGACTCTTACAGAATTGGCAATATAATTGCCCTTGTTTCATCGGTTTTGTTTGTGCTTTGGCTGCTGGGTTTTATTTATATCAGTTGGAAAAAATCGACTCCATCAAATGGGGAATCGAGAATAGGAGAAAACATTCAGAAAAAATGATGCAACGGAATCAATTAGACAATTTTTAGAAAAAGAACATCGGAAATGGGTAAAAAAAATAATTTTCATAGTTCACGGAGTATAAAAAACATTCACTTCACTTCAACCTTCAGCATGTCGTTGGTGCTGTTTCTGGTTGGACTGGTAATTTTGTTGCTTTTGACGGCAAGGAATCTCGGTGTAAACGTAAGAGAGAATATCAACCTTTCCATTATTTTGGATGATGAAATAAAAAACACCGAAATACAGAGGATTCAAAAATATCTGCTTTCTTCGCCTTATGCCAAATCGGTGAGATTTATTTCCAAAGAGGAAGCCTTGGAGGAACACATCGAAAGTTTGGGCGAAGATCCGCAAAAGTTTTTGGGATACAATCCTTTACTGGCTTCTTTTGAAGTGAAACTGAAAGCCGAATATGCTAACAATGACAGCGTTGAAATGATTGAATCGAAATTAAAAAAATTTGAACACATCAATCGCATTGCCTATCAGAGAGATATGGTCGACTTGGTAAATCAGAATATTCAGAAATTGAGTTACATACTGCTCGGAATAGCTTTGGTATTGTTGTTTGTTTCTATGGCATTGATAAACAACACCATTCGACTCCTTATTTATTCCAATCGTTTTCTTATCAACACCATGAAGCTGGTTGGGGCCACTTGGTGGTTTATCCGTTGGCCTTACATAAAGCAGGGAATGATTAATGGATTGGTGGCTTCCCTTCTTTCGCTTATATATTTAGCAGCTACGATTTATTATGTTCAATATGAATTTGGTATTACGGGAATGGTTATCCCTTTTGGCACCGCTGCAATGGTATCGGTCATTATTTTGTTTTTGGGAGTTGCCCTTACAGGTATTTCTTCCTATTTGGCGGTAGGTCGATATTTACGCATGGACACCAATAATATGTATTTTGTATAATATTTTCCGTGTTTCACCTGTTAACTGAAAAGTACTATGAAAGAGCTCACTTTAATAACCCCGACTTTTCTTTTTTCGGCTGTTTCACTTATTTTGCTGGCTTATACCAATCGTTTTCTGTCGTATGCCCAGTTGGTGCGAACGTTGAAAGATCGCTACATGGAAGATCACTCGGCAGTTACGCGAGCTCAGATTATGAATCTTCGTAAAAGGCTCTCACTCACACGGATGATGCAATGGTTTGGCGTGGCCAGTTTGTTGCTATGCGTGGCCACCATGTTCCTTATTTATGTCGGTTTTCAAACCGTTTCAGCCTATGTTTTCGCTGTTGCGCTTTTTTTACTGATTATCTCCCTTTTCCTCTCTGTTTGGGAAATACAGATTTCTACCGGCTCGCTGGAAATTTATCTGAAGGAGATGGAAAATGAAGAAATACAGGAAAAGGAGAGAAATCAAAATTAAAAAAATGAAAACAAATTTTGGATTTATCCGTGTTGCAGCTGCAGTTCCCGAACTGAGAGTTTCGGATGCTTCGTTTAATGCTGCAAAAATCATAGAACTGATGCATGCTGCCGAAGAAAAACGGGCGCAAGTGGTTTGTTTTCCCGAGTTGTGCATCAGCGGTTACACTTGTGCTGATTTGTTTTTTCAGCAACAGTTGCAGGAAGAAGTTTTGAAAGCCTTGTCCGAAATTCAGATGGCAACCCTGTCGGTTTCCTGTGCCGTTATTGTCGGCGCTCCGCTTCGTTTTCGCAATCGGCTTTTCAATACGGCGGTCGTTTTACAAAAAGGGCGGATCATTGGTATTGTACCTAAAACTTTTTTACCCAATCATGGCGAATTTTATGAAAAACGCTGGTTTGCTTCGGGGAAAAATCTTCGTGGACAATCCATTGTTTGTAATGAACAGGAAGTGCCTTTTGGTAGCGATTTGATATTTTCAACGCTTTCTTTTTCTTTTGGAATCGAAATTTGCGAAGATTTATGGGCACCGCTTCCTCCCAGTACAGAATTGTGCATGGCAGGAGCAGAAATTATTTTCAATCCTTCTGCCAGCAATGAACTGATAGGTAAACACGAATATCGACTTCAACTTATTGAACAACAGTCGGCTCGCTGTCACGCCGGATATGTTTATTCTTCTGCAGGTATGTATGAATCGACTACCGATTTGGTCTTTTCGGGAAGTGCCATAATTGCAGAAAACGGGAAAATTCTCGACACATCTAAGAGATTTTCTCTTGATTCACAAATGATTTACAGCGAAATAGATGTTGATAGAATACGTTTCGAAAGAATGCACAACAGTAATTTCAGTATAGATGCCTTACAACAGACTTACAGGAAAATTGAAATGCTGGAGCAGCCTCTCGAACTGAAAGAAATTAAAAGAACGGTTTCACCTTATCCGTTTGTTCCGCCGATAGAGAAAAGGGAAGAAAGTTGTGGTGAAATTTTTGCCATTCAAACGGCAGGTTTGGCGAAACGTTGGCAGCATACACAAGCCAAATCGCTGATAGTGGGAATTTCCGGAGGTCTCGATTCTACGCTTGCCTTGCTGGTATGTGTTAGAACTGCCGACAAATTGAACTTCAGCAGAAACAGCATTATTGGTGTAACCATGCCCGGTTTTGGCACTACTGACCGAACGTATGGCAATGCACTGAACCTGATGAATTCGTTGGGAGTAACCGGTTTGGAAATTTCCATTAAGGAAGCTTGTCTGCAACATTTCAAAGACATTGGACACGACCCAAATATCCACGATGTGATTTTTGAGAATACACAGGCACGTGAACGCACGCAAATTCTGATGGATTTGGCAAATAAATACGAAGGATTGGTGATTGGAACCGGCGACCTTTCCGAATTGGCTTTGGGCTGGGCAACCTACAATGGCGATCACATGTCGATGTATGGTGTAAACAGCGGTATTCCCAAAACTTTGGTTCGTTATTTGGTGGAATACGTGGCACAAAGCATGGAAGAAAAAACCAAAAACATTTTGGAAGATATACTGAATACTCCTGTTAGTCCCGAGCTGTTGCCTGCTGATGAGAAGGGAGAAATTCATCAAAAAACGGAAGATTTGGTTGGCCCTTACGAGTTGCACGATTTTTTTCTATATTATTTTGTTCGTTTTGGCTTCAGTCCGCAGAAAATTCTTTTTCTGGCGCAGAAAGCTTTTAACGATAAGTATACGGAAGTAACCATACGAAAATGGTTAAAAGTTTTCTTACGACGTTTTTATGCTCAACAATTCAAACGTTCCTGCTTGCCCGATGGTCCAAAAGTCGGATCCATCAATCTTTCGCCGCGCGGAGACTGGCGAATGCCGAGCGATGCCTGTTTTCATTGGGACGATATTATTTGATTTAAAAGAACCACTGTTACATTTTAAAAATTTTGAGATTCATGTTGTTATTTTTTGAAAGAGTAATTCTGGGAAACCGGCTGTCCGATTGGGGAATTTCTTTGCTGATAATTTTGGGCGCATTTTTACTGAATAAGGGTATTTCGCTTTTCAACAAAAATGTAATTCAGAAAATTACGGCCAAAAGTAGAAATCGGCTGGACGATATATTGGTTAAAACACTTGAGGCTCCAGTTTTACTGGGTATTGCTTTGATTGCCATTTGGGTCGCTGCTCGCCGTCTCGATTTGGGTGCACAGGTTGACAGAGTCATTTATCGCGCTTATCAGATACTGACGGTTTTGAATATAACCTGGTTTTTGGTAAAATTAACCAGTGCGCTGATAAATGAATATCTTCTGCCGCTTTCAAAGGAAGAGGAAAGCAACAGGCGGCTCGATGAAAGCATGATCAGAATTTTACGTCGTATTTTACTGGGTATTATTTGGGCTATCGGTATTGTCATGGCGTTGAACAATGCGGGAGTAAACGTGGGTGCTCTGCTGGCCAGTTTGGGAATTGGCGGTTTGGCGGTTGCTTTGGCAGCACAGGATACGTTGAAAAATTTTCTTGGCGGACTTACCATTTTCATGGATCGTCCTTTTCGCATAGGCGATCGTATCATTACCGGAGGTTTTGACGGAACAGTGGAAGATGTTGGTATTCGTAGCACCAGAATCAGAAACTTCGACAAAAGAATCATTACAATTCCTAATTATAAAATTGTGGATGCTGCTATCGAAAATGTTTCCATTGAACCCATGCGGCGGGTGGTACTGAAAATAGGGCTTACTTATGACACTTCTCCTGAAAAGATGAAAGAGGCTATTTCCATATTGAAGAATATGCCAAAAAAAGTTTTGGAAATCGACTCAAATGAAGTGAACGCTTATTTTACCGATTTCTCTGAATCGGCATTAATCATCACCTATATTTATTTTATTAAAAAGGAAGCTGACATAATGAACACAATTTCAAAAGTCAATACTGAAATTTTGGATCAATTCAATGCAGCCGGTTTAGACTTTGCTTTCCCAACCCGTACGGTTTATATCGAAAATCAAAACTGATGAAAACAAGAAACTCATCCGGATTTTTATTTTTCAAGGTTTTATGATTTATTTTACGATCCGATAAAGATTCCCCGGAAAACATTTTACCAGTCCTTTAAATTCCATTTCCAGCAGTTTGGAAGAGGTTTTGCTGAATGGTTTTGACAACATTATTGCCAATTCATTCACCTGCAGTCCGTCGGGATGTTGACGAAGCAAAGAAACGATTTCCCTTTCTTCTTCAGAAAGGTCAAAATTTAAAAATGTTTGAGGAACATCTGTTACAGCTTCATTTTGTTTTTCCCAATTCATAAAAGTTATCAGATCTTCTGCAGATTCTATCAGCGAAGCCTGATTTGCCTTAATCAGCTTGTTGCATCCTTTGGACCATTCGTCTGTTGTGCGGCCGGGGAATGCAAATACATCGCGGTTGTAGTCATTGGCCAATTCGGCAGTAATCAGCGCTCCTCCCTTAACTCCCGATTCTACTATCACCAAAGCATCACATAATCCGGCAATAATCCTGTTTCGCATTACGAAATTTTGCCGGTCAGGATTGGTTTCACTGAGAAATTCTGTTACCAAAGCACCGTTTGTTAACATTTTTATGGCTGTGGACCGATGTACAGAAGGATAAATTCTGTCCAAGCCATGCCCCAACACGCCAATGGTCGGCAAATTGTTGTCGAGAGCTGCTTTGTGAGCGCTGATATCTATACCGTAAGCCAGTCCGCTGACAATAGTAAGTTGTGAAATCATTGCCGACAAATCGGAAACCAGTTTTGCCGAATTTTCTTTACCGATTTGCGTGGCACTTCGGGTTCCTACAATTCCTACAAATTTTCCTTCGTTTAAATTGCATTTCCCCTTACAGTAAATCATTATGGGCGAATCGGGACATTCCTTCAAGCGATAGGGGTAGTCTCGGTCGGTGAAATAAATAGGTAAAATATTATTTTTCAGTACGAATTCCACTTCTTTTTCTGCTCGCAACATTACATTCTGAGAAACAATTTCTTCGGCCAATACCTCGCCTATGCCGGGAATTTTGGACAAGTGCTGTTTTTTCTCGCGAAAAACACCTTCCACACTTCCAACGTAGGCAATTAAATTTTTTGCAAGAATATTGCCGATGCCATGAATTTGAGTGATAGCTATTTTATATTTCAATAACTCATCCATTATTTTCTTTTTTATTGTCCGGAGAGTTGATATCTTTCATCTTATAGAGCAAAACCGACGTAAACAGAAATCCGGCAATAATCCCTGCTGTATCGAACAACCAATCGAGCCATTCTGCCGAACGTGGACGAAAAACCGAACTTTGTAATAATTCGATTGTTCCTCCAATCAAGATGGGTAATATCAGACTTGTGAGGATGAAAGAAATTTTGGAAGTAAGTACGACATTATCATTGTGGAAATCATATACCAATACCGATGAAAAAAATGCATACATCAGAAAATGTACAACCTTATCGGCGTGCCGAAATGTGGGGATATCTTTAAATGTTGATGGGCTGGCAAACGACAGATATAAAATTATGAGCAATGCCAGTAAAGATTTCCAATATTTGATAATAAACATTTTTATTTTTACCGTATGTGGCATAAAGCAATAATAGTTTGTCAAGCAATAAATAATTAAATGTAAAGTTTCACCACATTTTTGATATTTTTTTCTCATTGTGAAGTGAAGCGTAGTGAAACGAAACAATGTGAAAAAAAGCATCCGAATGAAAACTTGATTAATTTTGAAAAATTAAAAACAAAAAAATATGCAACAAGTTTACCATCTGAATGCAGAGACAAATATACACATTCGCCGCCCAATTAAAGAAAGTTCTTTGACAAATTTTCAATTAGCCTAAACCTTTTATACTTCTCCTGCTACCATGAGCAAGTGGAAAAACGGGGAAACGAATGAAGACAAAAGCTCACGTCCTCATCAGATCGTATATGTTTTAAAT
>Ga0116192_1003295_pt1 | contig 10160 bp, 13 predicted proteins | sample AD_UKC113_MetaG_FD_89876 | JGI IMG/M metagenome (GOLD analysis project Ga0116192, IMG submission 89876) | Active sludge microbial communities of municipal wastewater-treating anaerobic digesters from Hong Kong - AD_UKC113_MetaG | ecosystem: Engineered > Bioreactor > Anaerobic > Digestate...
GCACAAAGCAGAATAGATGAGTATGTCAGGAGGATAAAGATTGTTGTAAATTTTCTCAAGGGTTTTGGGCATGTTGTCATATGTAGAGTATATCAAACTCACAGGAGAATGTGGGAGGGACACTCACCCTCTCTCTCTCCTCTGGGGGTTCTGCCTAGGTAGAACCTCGCTATCTCCTGTTACATAAAGAACTTGGTCTAATAACAAAATCTAAGCACTTCAGAGTAAATCGATACACACGAATTTCACCAATTTGATATTCAAAAATACTTATTGAATCTAGGTATTTAGGACAAAGGTGTAACCAAGGTTCACCCTTTTTGAATATAAAGAGGGGAAAATGGCAGAAGAAAGAGTTTTTCTCGAGTAAGAACAATGAAAAAAATCTGCCATTATGAAGTAATTGTATCTACCAAAAAGCCTCATTCTATAGACAAAAACACAGGATATTGGTTGAACCTAGGTAGAACCTAGCCTAACAAAAATAGTTTATTATATGTGGAAGAAAAACTATAAATCCAGTAATAATTGACACCAAAACACTGACCAGAACCGCTCCAGCGCTTACATCTTTCGCATATTTTACATTTACTCTGTAATCTGTGGAAACAGTATCACATATTGCTTCTATTGCACTATTTATGGCTTCCGACGCCAACACCATTGAAATGACAAGACTTATTCCAATCCACTCATAATGAGAAATCTTGAATACAAAACCCAGAAATACCACTATCACACCAGCGACCAGATCTATCCTGAAATTTCTTTCATTTTTTAATATCAGCTTTATTCCGTTCCTTGCATAGCCTTGGCTTTTAAAAAAGCTCTCTGCTTTATACTTACTGTTCTTCATTAGCTCACGAGATTTAATATCACAGATAATATGATTCCAGAAATTACAATAAATACTAGACCTATTATCGCCCATGTCAAAGTTCCCTGTGCTTTTTTAATTTTGATTGGATCACCTGCTGATGTCATCCACATATATCCTCCCAAAACTATGAAAATGATACAAAGGATGCCAGCTATCGGAGATAGTTTTTGAAAAATTATCTCCAATGTTGAAAATAACTGCTCCAAACGTGGTGGTTCATCATCCCCTGCAGCAAATACAGCAGTTTTATCAAGCATTAAAATACAAAAAGGAACTAATAACGAGCCTATTATTCCGCTTTTTTTCATTTATTTTACGCCTAAAATTTGTTTAAGTATGAACTGTACTATATTTGGAGACATAAATACAACAATCAGACCAAGTATAGAGAAAATGAGTGATTTCGATGCTTTTGATATTTTGTCCTGATTTCCCATTGATAACATGTAGGTAAATCCAGCAGAAATGACAGAAATAGCAGCAATAATCCCAGATAAAGATATAGCGAAACTCAATATGAAAGAAACAAATTCTTGCAAATCACTATGTCCAGACCAGTTCAAATTGCTTAAATCTATTGGGGACATAGTGATAAGACATCTTGATAATAAAAACTAATCAACTTTCAACAAAGTTCCAAGTATATACTGTACTAAGAGGACAGCTATAAAGCAGATAGCTAAACCAACAATAGCCCATGTTAATGTTTGACTTGCTTTCTTCACTTTCGCTTCATCCCCCGCTGCTGTTATATAGGAATATCCTGCGGTTATAAGCATAACAACACAAACCAACCCAGCCAATGCTATAACTGTATTTAGAATATTTTTCACAAAGCTAATAATATCTGTTCCATTGCCCGTCTTTGTAATATTTTCTAGGTACGCTGTAGCAGATTTTCCATCTCCTGCTGAACCACCACCCGCATCATTCGCAGCAAAGGACATAGTAGCTGTCGTAAGCAATAAAACATTCGCTGTCGTAAACATAGACGAAATCTTCTTAGCTATTTTCTTCATATTTGTAATGAATTACATAATATTATGTTAATACTTTTGAATTATACTGGAACAAGAAAGAACTTGCAAGACTATCCACCTACAAAGCTCAACACGTATGTGATGATAAGTTTGCCCAAAAATATAATCACTAGTCCAACAATAGCTGCTGTTAATGTTTTTTGCCCACTAGCAACTTTTTCACTGTTCCCACCAGAAGTTATCATCGTATACCCACCAATAATTATCATTATTACAGCAACTAACCCAGAAATGTTAATTATCAAGTTAATTATACTCACAACCTTCCCTTCCATAAGGTCATCTATATCCCCTCCACCCAAACTGATTAACCCTGACCCAAAAAATTGTGAAATATTGACTGCCATAATAGTTAATAATTATTCATAAATATTTAATTGCAAGCTTCGGCTAATAAGCAACAAGATTGCCACACACAATAAAACTACAAGAAGCCCTATTATTGCATTAGTTATAACACTCCTTGCCTCTTGTAATTTATCTGGACTTCCTTGACTCGAAATAAGCAAATACCCACCATATCCCAATAAAATAACAGCACACGCAACACTCAAAGGCACCGCCAAATCAACTATTTTCTGGACAAAATCCTCTTTTGAAGTAAACCCTCCATTAATACTACTCATTTTTTCACTCAAAGTATCACTTAATGTCCCTGCTGCATATGTTTTGTTTATCAGTAGATCTCCTAATACACTCATAATGCCCGTATTATACAATATAGTTATAATTCTGCATATTCACATATAGAATTGTAGTCGCAATGCCTACAATTCCATATATTTGCAATAGGATCAAACTCTCCCTTCCTAATTAAGTCAACTCCCTCCAAAATCTTCTCCTTTGCCTCTTCCCTTTTCTTCTCAGAAATATCTACATTTACAGGTTTACAAACTTCAACAAAAATATACTTTGCTCCAACAACCCTCAATCCTAATTTTTGTTCCACCAAAAATGCATATAGCGGTAACTGAAGATCTTTTTTTATATCCGAATCTTTTTTCTCAGATCCAGTCTTGTAATCAATAATCAAAACATCTTTTGTTCCATTCCCTACTAAATCGATTCTATCAATCTTTCCTGTAAAGATGGTATTTCCCATGTGAATATTTAGTCCTTCTTCTAGCTTAAACGGCTTTTCATCTGAAGAATAAATTTCATTATAATACCTCTTAAGCATATCTCTCCCCTCTTCTTTTCGAATTTCTTCCTGCTTTCTACTTTCATACCCACTCGAGACCCAATTCTTCTCGTATAATCTCAAAAGATCATCAATCGTAGGAACACTAAATATTCCTTCTAAACCTTGCTGTAAACCAATAACAATCCTGTAAAAATCTCTGAGGGTATTATGAATGGTCGTTCCAAATGCGGTCGCAGCATATTCCTTTTGTGGTATTCTAAAAACATATGCATATTCATATTTTCTAGGACATTGAGTATATGTATTGTATTGCGAATAACTGAATGTCTTCGCAAAGTTTATGCTTTTATCTTTTGCAATTACAGCCTCATAACTTTCCTCTGGAATTGAGCTTATACGAGATAATCCATTGTCTCCCGGTCTCGCTCCAACGGCATTAAAGTCTTCATCAACTTTTCTATTTGAAATCTCTCTTAAAAATACACTTGGCTTTTTCCTTCTCTTTGCATCTCCATAGAAATTGGAAGCAGTCAAATATAGCCTTTCTTTTGCTCTTGTAGCACCTACATAAAAAAGCCTTCTTTCTTCCTGCAGATTCAACTCACTTTCACTGAGATTTTTGTCAAATACCTCTTTGATGAGATCATCTGGTATTGGAATAGAATCTTTTCTTCCTTGGGCAGGAAATCTTTGGGCAACAAGGTTTACCATAAAGACAACTGGAAATTCCAAGCCTTTTGCACCGTGTACAGTCATTATATTAACTGCATTAAGATCATCCATATCAGAAGAATCAACAAGTGGAGAATCACCACTTTCAATTGAATAATCTAGAAACTCTGCATATTCATATATGTTAGATTCAGGATTATCCTTTTCATACTGCTTTACCAAATCCAGATACTTACTAATATTTTGTACTGAAAATTGGCTTTCCGCAGACTCTCCATCTTTCATAATATCTTGAATAAATCCACTTTTCATTACGAAATCGTACAAAATATTGAAGAATCCTTTATCTTCCTTAATTTTAATAATTCCAGAATTTAGAAAATCCAACAATGTTCCTATCCCTGCTACAGCATCAGGTGAAAGTTTTTTTAGAATGATATTTCCATCCTCTATGCTCTTTGTATCTATTTTGTCTGTTTCCCCAAGATGAATATTCCATAACTGCTCAAGCTGCTCAAAAACACTTTGTCTCTTTTCCATAGCCAGTCTATTAATTTCAAGGAATTCTCTAGGATTTAGTTTCCACATTGGAAGAGAAAGAAGTTTGTACATGGCTGCATCATTTGTATAGTCAACCAAAACACGAATAAAGGATATTAGTGCTTTAATTTCACTTCTAAAGTACAACCCTCTTGTTCCTCCAAGTTTGTATGGAATTCCTTTGTAACGAAACATTTGTGTGAATGCATCAGCATGAGAATTTGCTCTTACCAGAACAGCTATATCAGAAAATTTGTATTTTCCATCTACAGTAGTATCTAGCCTTAACAAACTAGACTGTCCACTTATGTCAAAAATTTCTCCATTTTTAGATGTTTCCTTTATCAGATCTCCATATCCTGTTAGTCTCATTATTTCATTTGCAACCTCTTCTGCTTCATCAACTTCTTCTTTAGTAAAAATTAACTTTACAGGATTTTCGTCTTTTTCAAATGCACTTTTTGCTATGAGTTTTTTATCTATTCCCTCAGTAACTTCTAACCTATACGGATCATTATACTTAATTAATGTATAGGCAGAATCGAGTATCTCCTGTCTTGATCTATAGTTTTCCGTCAAAACAATTTTTTTAGCATCTGGATATGTTTCTTTAAACTGTAATATATTTGAAATTGCCGCACCTCTAAATTTGTAAATTGATTGATCATCATCTCCAACAACAGTCAGAAATGGTCTCACCATTGATTCTTTTCCATTTTCATTACCAATAACTAGCGTATTTATGAGCATATTTTGGTTGTAATTAGTATCTTGGAATTCATCAACTAGAATATATTTGAATCTCTTCCTGTACTTTTCTAAAATATTCTCTCTCTCCCTAAATAGCTTTAGAGTCTGGGTTATCAGATCTCCAAAATTCATCTTTGAGTTTTCAATTTTCAAATCAGAATATTTTTTGTAGCTTTCTGCCAATTCCTTAAATTTCAAATATTCTTGTTCCTCTTCTTCTGTGCTTCTTGGAAGTTTTGAAACATATTGAATATATTCTTCAGGAGAGATATCTTCATCCTGTAACCTTGAAACGTGATCTAAAAAGCCATTCAAGAAGTCTCGAGGATTTCCCCTTGGACGAAGTGTTTTCAATGGAAGGTCATGAACATACTTCCTCAAGAAAATATATTCCTGAGCTCTACTCATTAAAGCATAATTTCCATCAATTCCTATGTTGTAACCATCTTCTTTCAGAATTGTGTCGCAAAAGGAGTGGAAAGTTGAGATAAATGGTTCATCATATCCATAATCAATTTCCACATCTATTCTGTCCTGCATTTCCTGTGCAGCTTTATCCATGAAGGTTAGGGCCAAAATTTCTGACGGCTTTGCCCATCCCTCGTTCATAATATGCAGGATTCTTTTTGTGATAACTTGAGTTTTCCCAGTTCCTGCACCTGCAATTATGAGCAAATCTCCTCCGTTGAATTCTACTGCTTCTTTCTGCTTTTCATTTAGATTGAACTGCTCCCCCATTATTATTTAAGAAGAAATACTAAATACAAAATAACACCGATCAGAATACCAAGTATTACGAGAAGGAGTACTTTTGGCTTAGGACAGTATTTAACAAATTTCTGCATGAATGTTCTAATTTCTCTTTTCATAGCTAAAGATCGAATTTTACAAATAAAATATATTAGTTGATTTTAGCAAGTTTTTTTAACTCTTCCACCTCTTCAATTATTCCCTCTGAAGTTCTCAGAGATGGAGTTTCAAGCAGGAATGGAATGTTTTTCAATTTTTTGTTGTTCAATATTTTTGATATTGTTTCTTCTCCAAGTTTTCCTTTTCCTAAATCAGCATGCCTGTCTTTGTTTGAGGAACAGTCAGACAGAGAGTCATTTAGATGTATTGCTTTAATATTTTCAAGTCCTAATTCATTCTGCATCTCAGATATTACTTCATCCATTTTATTGTTCCAATCATACCCGGAGGAGAAAGTATGTTGAGTATCGACAACATATCCTACTCTGCTTTTTTCTTTAACACCGTTTCTCATTTTTTTAAGCTCTTCAAAATTTCTACCAAGGGTAGTACCAGCTCCAGCAGTCGTTTCTATGAGCAATTTCTGTGTCCCAGAGACTTCATCTAAAACCCATTGTATTCCATATGATATTCTTTCCATACTCTCTTCATATGAAAGTTCTTTTGTGGAACCAGGGTGAAAACATATTCCAAGTATTTCTGCATCTATCCCTCTTTTCTTAATTAAAGATGATGCTTTTTCTGCGAAATCAAGATATACAACTAGACCCATTTTTCCCAAATGAAAGAGTTGTTTATCTTTTCTAGCGAGATTAGTTAAATATATTCCATGAATTAGAATCTTTTTCACAGAAGATCCTTCAAGAGCATTCACAAAGGACAAGATTTCATTATCAGGAATAGGTTTTGTTGCCCATCTCATTGGAGGAGTTAACATCATTTGTATGGCATTTACACCATATTTATCACCATTTTTAATTGAATTCTCTATTCCTCCAGAGGAGGATACATGGATACCAAGATACATACCGTATTCTAGCATAAATATGTGCTATGAAGTATAATGGGCGGGTGTTGGAGAGGTGCCTGAGTGGTCGAAAGGAACTCACTGCTAACGAGTCGTAGGCCCAAAAGCCTACCGAGGGTTCGAATCCCTCCCTCTCCGCCATTTTAGAAATTTCCTAGTTGTTTTTTCGTTTGAGTTTTGCCTTTATATATGGAAGCCAATCATCTTTTGTTCCAAAAAGAAAAGCGATTGATGCTAACGCACATCCAAATACAGAGTCTATTACATAGTGCTCACCTCCATACCATGTTGAGAAAATAACTAATATTGGTACTGTAAACAGAAGTAATCCCTTTGGACCTAGGATATATTCACCCCACAAAGCACCGTAGAAAGACCAAGCAGCATGTAATGATGGAAAAGCTGCAAAATCATTATGTCCATATCCGTTTACCCAGAACTGGTAGTCTATTCCAAAATATTTTGATGCGAAAAAAATCCTTTCCACACCAGGCAGTAAATTCATGTCTCCTGCATACCAAGGCGGTGCAGAAGGAAAGAAAATATATATGATAGTTGAAAAAAGAGATATTCCTAAAAACCCATAAATATATTTTCTAAATGTACTAATTCCTTTTCTCCAAGCCAAAATAGCGATGAAAATCCAAAACCAAAAAAATGATATATACGCAATAAAGAGGAGGTAATCATACCAATTTAATGTAAAAGCTCCTGATCCAACGGCCGAAAAATTCTTTTGAAGAAACTCTACAAGTGCCTGACTGTTGATTGAAAAGAAACTCTTTTCCCATTGTATCAATGAATCATTAAGCAGAGGTCTATTTAACAACTTTGAGATATTGTATGCTTCTGCCCTCAATATCTCATATACGAATAAAAGAAGAACTGGAATTGTTAATTCTTTTAGAAAAAGGTCTTCCTTTTTGAAGATTAAAGCTCCAATTATTAAGGCAACTGCTAAGGCTGTAAAAGAAAGTTTGTAGACAAAGAAATTAATATAAAGGAGAAATAAAAGAAAAAAGACTAGGATAATTCTTTTCCCCTTAGCTGTTTTGAAGAAACTATTCTCATGCATATGCAGAATATCAAAATTACTCTATACAGCAATTTACTTTGTCTTTGACAAATTTTCCTATCTTTTTCCAAAAATCATTGCTTTCTTCTTTCTTTTCTTTTCCTTCTTTCATGCTATTTTTCTTTTTCTGATAATTTTTCTTTCGTTATAAGACCCGTATTCAATGCCCAAAATAGAGAGTACAGATTATATGCTTTTTCAAACATCTCCTGTGCTGTTTTTTCATCTCCCTGCCCTAGATGTTTTGTCCCATACTCCATAATTCTGTAACTCGAGGCAAGTAGATGCTTAGAAATACACCAAACCTCTCCATCATACTCTTTAATAATTTTCTTTAGAAGTCCTTTTCTCATTTCTCTAATTTCTTTAAGTAAGTGATAGTAAGCTGGATTCTCCGTTTTTGCTCCACTAAAAAAGAGATGTTCTTCTATTGATATAAGGTTCATGACTGCGATGCTCAAATCTTCATCAGCTGATAGATCAAGCTTGTTGTCTTCTTGAAGACTTTTGTATTTTCCAACAAGTTTATTAACTTCTTCCATATCCATTTGTTCTTTTTCTTTTTTCACTACGATTGGTATAACAAATTAACACTAATAGTATACTATCAGATACAGTATGATAGTAGCTACAAGAAGCATAAATACCGGAATCTCAACTTTTTGAAAGGGGATATAGACTTTTCCATTGTTCTTTTTCAAAAGCTTTTTGTGAAGTCCCTGCCCTGCTAGAAAAGCAAGACTGCCAACAATCATTCCTGCAATTACTTTATCTATTCCCCAGATTCTATTCATTTCATGACCAATTATTCCAGAATATTCCAAGGGAATAATGAATAGTAAAACTGTGAGAACGAATACACCCGCACTAATCATTTTCATATTTTTCTCTTTCTTTTCCTTCATTTTTGAATTTACCCAGCCCACTGCCCAAAGTGCAGATGATATGACAAGTCCTCCTATCCAAATTCCACAGATAGTATCATCTATTCCCAAATATCTAGAGAATCCAACTCCTGCACCTACCGCAATCGTACATACAGGGCAAATTGCATATGCAGGACGAGCATATAACAGAGGGATCATTGACAAGAATATTAGAGACATTACATTTGTAACAGCCTTCTTTTTCTTTTTTTCTTTCTTCCCATTATTTCCAGATTTTTTGATAAAAGATCCAAAAAGGGGAAGGAGTATTAAAAAAGTTATAACCCCATATATCAATTTCTCGGTGTTTTTCTTCCCTATTTCATCTATTTCCTTTACACCCTCTTTCTTTTCTTCTCCTTCAGCGATTGAATTAAGGCGATCTATTATTGTATCTACAGAGCGATAGCACCTTTTTCCATCGTAAAGCATTGGTATTGTTGCATTGTTACTACTCACTCCGCATTCTGTAAGCTTTTCCCTGAATCTTTCTAAATTAGCTTCACTTTCATGTACTTCTACATGCTCTATATTTACTTTTTTGTCTAGGGCAAGCTCAGATATTTTGTTCTCAACTTCTAAGCAATATTGGCATTCAGAACTCCAAAAGAGAATTACTTTATCAGTATTTTGTGCCAGTACAGGAAGGGAATTTAGAAATATTGCTATGGCAAAAATAGCCACAATCAGAGGTATTTTTTTGATTTTGTTTAAATTCTTCTCATTTAGCATCTGGATATTCTACTATATTTTTAAGGGAACAGTGCGTTTTCTGTAAAAATTCTAAAAGAAAATGATATATTGTCATTATGAAAATAACAGAACAGGAGCTTGAAAAGAGTCCAGTATTTTTGAAAATAAAGGAGCTTGGTTTGAAACCAGAGGAATTTTTAATAATTGGATCAGGAATTATGTTTGCATTAGGAATAAGAGATGTAAAGGACATTCATGATATAGATATAATTGTTAATGATAAAGGATGGGAAAAGGTTAAGAATCTATCTAAGGTCTACATAAATGAGATAGGAGAGAAGCATTTGTATTTGCTTGGGAAGAAGATAGAGATATGGGATACACATAATAGTCCTAAGTATAATTTTAAGGATTTGCATAAAAGAGCATATTTTGTTGGAAAATACCCATTTCTTTCTCCTAAGGATACAATACGCTACAAGAAGAATATGGGAAGAAAGAAAGATGCAAAACATATACAGATGATAGAAGAGTATTTATCTAATAGAATACACTTTGGTGGAGACGATGGGAATTGAACCCATGTCCAAGAGTGTCATTCGGCACCATATACAAACATATCTGATCTTGTTTAGTAGAATATGTCTAAAAAATCAGACAAAA
>Ga0116192_1003297_pt1 | contig 10156 bp, 10 predicted proteins | sample AD_UKC113_MetaG_FD_89876 | JGI IMG/M metagenome (GOLD analysis project Ga0116192, IMG submission 89876) | Active sludge microbial communities of municipal wastewater-treating anaerobic digesters from Hong Kong - AD_UKC113_MetaG | ecosystem: Engineered > Bioreactor > Anaerobic > Digestate...
GCAACGCCGGCGGCCTTTCCAATCCGCCCTCCCTCGATCAGATACTTCAGCGAACCCACGAGAAAGTAGATGTGAATGCGAGGCAGCATCGCGTCGAGTGCAGCAACAAGGTCCTCGACGGTGGCGCCGCGCGAGGCAAGCGCGGCAGCGTGCATGACCATGAACCCGAGGCCCAGCGCAGCCATCCTCGAGTCATAGATGCGGACACGCGTCGGATCCGTCTGTTCCGCAGCTGAGTACGCGCTGTTGAGCGTTCCGCTCATGGCTGATGACACGTGGATGCTGAGCACCTGGTCCCCGGGAACGGTCAGGAGTTCTTCGTAGACCGCGCGGAACTCCTCGGGACTAGCCTGGGTGGTCGACACCTTGGCTCCAGCGCGCTGTTTCTCGTAAAAGGTGTCGGAAGACATCTCCAGTCCTTCCCGATACGACACGCCATCCACGGACACGCGAATGGGCACGACCTTGATACCATGTTCCTCCGCGTACCCTGCCGGCAGACAACTGATGGAATCTGTCACGATGTGGATGGCCATCACTCTGCCTGACCTGGGACTTCCGACATGCTGACGATGGTCACATCCTCCACCGGCCGTGAACGCTCTCCCCAGGGCGCCTGCGTGACGGGAACGGCAGCAATCGCTTCGAGCACGTCCATTCCCCGTACTACGTGGCCGAAGGCGGTGTACTTGCCATCGAGCTCATGTGCTGTCCCCGTCATGATGAAGAACTGCATGTCCGACTGGTCAACTCCCGCCCGCTGAGCAGCCATGCTGATGACACCACGCTCATGCCTAACATCCGAACCCTCAAATGGTACAGTGCCGCCGCCCGTGCCGTTGCCCAGGGGATCTCCCCCCTGAATCATGAAATCCTGGATGATGCGGTGAAAGCGCAGACCATCGTACGCCCCGCTGCCTACGGCCTTCATGAAGCGCTCAACCGTCCTAGGTGCGCGGGCCGCGTACAGTTCCAGTTCCATCGTGCCCTTCGACGTTTCCATGCGTACGAACCTGTTCTGCTGTGTCATGGTTCCCCCTGGCGGGCGACTTCGGTCGCCCGGATAATTGTAACCGCATCTACGGGGATCGACTGTTCACCCTGAATCAGTGGGTTCTCCCGAACGGGTACGTCTGCTATCTTGTCTACAATGTTCATCCCGTCCACGACCCGGCCGAACGCCGCGTACTTGCCGTCCAGCGATGACGCATCTGCCAAGAGAATGAAGAACTGCATGTCAGACTGCGTCACTCCAGGACCCGATGAAGCCATGGAGACGACTCCGCGCGCATGATGGATCCCCGTCCTCTCCAACGAAACCGCTCCTCCCCCCGTGCCATCGCCTGCAGGGTCTCCCCCTTGGATCATGAACCCCTTGACGACGCGATGAAACGTGAGTCCATCATATGCCCCGGCACGCACATTGTCCAGGAACTGCGCGACGGTGCGTGGCGCTGAATCACCATCCAGCTCAAGCGTGATGGTACCCATCGAGGTATCGAGCTGAACGTTATGAAGGCCTGAAGACCCGGACGATTGCATGTGTCTGGTTATCACGACTACTATGAGCAGCGACAGCACCACTGTCGCTACAAGAGTGACGACGACGGTGCGCTTACTTGGTGGGATGGGCCTGTGCCCCGGGTACGCCTTCTGCAGTTCTTGCGCCCGCGTCAGTCTGACCGGCCTCTGCTTTTTCTTCGCGCTCATCTTCTGCCGCTACGCTCCTCACCGTCTTCAGGAGGCCCTGGCCAATCAAGAATGTGCCGGTAGCCTCGGTCATGACCTCACCTGAGGCAAGGTCCCTGATGCATGCCTTCGTGCGCTTGATTCGACTTCCCCTGTCCTCCGGCACACTGGCTTCCACACGGTACCGCCTGCCCGAGTACATCGGGCGATGATACCGCAGCTGCATCTCGACTGTGAACGCAGGCAGCCCTGACTTGTAGAAGATGTTTGCCATGGCATCATCCAGAATGGCGGCCTGGATGCCGCCATGCGTAATGCCTCTGTAGCCATCAAAGCGGGCATCCACGGTGAACTCCGCGACACACTCGTCACCGGAAACGACGAACTGCAGATGAAGTCCAGAATCATTTTGTGGAGAACAGACAAAGCAATTGTCAATAATCGGATTCATTCGTTTTCATTGGTGCGGGGACCCGACCCCGGGTCCCCGTCTTGTTGCAGATGCTAGTAATTCTCGCACTTCACCTGGTAGAAACTGTAGGGATGCTGGCACGCAGGACACTTCGCTGGGGGTTCCGTGCCTTCGTACACATACCCGCACTCTCTGCAAATCCAGATGATCTTGTGGTCTTTCTTGAATACCGACTGCTCCTTGACTTCCTTCAGCAGTTTCGTGTACCGCTCCTCATGATGGGCCTCTGCGACGGCTATCGCACGCAGACGTACGGCAATGGCAGCGTAGCCTTCCTTCTCGGCGACGTCGGCAAACCCTGGGTACATGGTCGTCGTTTCATAGTGCTCGCCGTCGATGGCCGCCTGCAGGTTGTCCGCCGTCGTCCCGAGCACGAGCGGAACTCCCGCCTCCGGAACTTTGAGATCTCCCCCGTTCTCCTCCTTGATGTCCTGAAGGAGATGGAACAGGATGCTCGCATGCATGCGCTCCTGCTCCGCCGTTTCCGTAAAGATGGCTGCGATCTGTTCGAATCCCTCCGTGCGAGCTACCTTGCTGTACATCGTGTAGCGGTTGCGAGCCATGGATTCACCGATAAAAGCAGCACCAAGATTGATGAATGTCTGTTTCAATCCTCACCTCCATGTCCGATTTGTCGTACCATCATCATTGTATTCACCGAATACCAGTGCCACACCATGCATGCCTTCACACTGCTTCAGCGAAGGCCCGTGATTGTTCCATCCTCGGTCACGTCGATGTTGACAAGTGCGGGCACCTTGGACAGGCCGGGCATCGTTTCCATCGTTCCGCCCAGCGGGTACAGGAAGCGTGCCCCGGTTGCAGCCCGGATGTCTCTGATCGGAAAGAGATAATCGGAAGGCGCACCTTTGACGTCAGGGTCGTGGCTGATCGAAAGGTGTGTCTTCGCCATGCAGATAGGCCACTGGTCGTAGCCCGCCGCCGTGAACTCTCTGATGCGCTCTGCTGCCAGCGGGGCCAGATCAATGTCTTTCGCACGGTAGATGGCACGGACCAGCTTGCGCATCTTGTCTTCGATGCCATCCGTCAGCTCGTATGGATAGTGTATCTCCCCCACGTGTGAGGAGGCTGCCACCTCCTGCACGGTCCTCGCCAGTTGCAGGCCGCCGTCGCTGCCATCCACGAAGAAGGTATGGGGGACCGCGGCAACGGCGCCGAACTCACCGGCTTTCCTCTGAACCAGGGCTACCTCGTCAGCCGTGTCGTCCGGGAACCGGTTAATTGCAACCACCACCGGCAGGCCATATGAGCGCACGTTCTCGATGTGAACGCGGAGGTTCTCACACCCCAGCTCCAGTGCCGGCATGTTGGGTGCTGCCACAAGAGCGGGATCCAGCCTCTTTCCGGGTTTGATGGTGTAGGCCCCTCCGTGCATCTTCAGAGCCCGGATTGTCGCAACGATCACGACACAGTCAGGAGCCTTCATCCCTGCTTGCCGAAGTTTGATGTCCATGAGCTTCTCGAACCCCATGTCAGCGCCGAAACCGCTCTCAGTTACGACGTAGTCGCCCAGGCGCAATGCTATGCGGTCAGACAGGACAGAGTTGTTGCCGAAGGCGATGTTGGCGAATGGCCCGATGTGAACAAACGACGGGGTGCCCTCCTCGGTCTGCACAAGGTTCGGATAGATGGCGTCCTTGAGAACTGCGGCCAGCCCACCGGTTGCATGCAGGTCTGCTACTGTAACGGGAGTTCCGCCGCGGGTTCTCGCGACGACAATCTCAGACAGACGCTGGTGCAGGTCTTCGAACCCGGTGGTCAGTCCCAGGATCGCCATCACAGGCGAGGCTGCGGCGATGTCAAACCCGGTCTGATAGGAGGTTTCAGTCTTGAGTCCATTCTTCTTCTCAGTCATCAAGATGGTCAGTTTCCTGAGTGACCTGTCCTCCACATCCATCGTCCTTCGCCAGCTGATGGACTGCGGGTCGATGTCCAGTTCGTTCCCCTGCGTAACATGGTTGTCGACCGCGGCGGCCAGCAGGTTGGTTGCAGTTTCAACCGCGTGGATGTCACCCGTGAAGTGCAGGTTGATCTGCTCCATGGGGAACAGCGACGATCTTCCCCCTCCCGTGCCGCCGCCCTTAATGCCGAAGACGGGGCCCATGGACGGTTCCCGCAGCGCATTCACCGTGTGAAATCCTAGCTTGTTCAGCGCCATGCCCAGGCCAATCGTCGTGACCGTCTTCCCTTCGCCAAACGGGGTTGGGGTGATGGCAGTCACGTCGATGTATTTGCCCTCGGGTTTGTCCTGCAGGCGGTTCAGGATGTGGTAGTCGACCTTCCCCATGTACCTGCCGAAGTAGTCGATCTCCTCATCGCGGATACCCAGAGACTCTGCCAGCTCAGCAATGTCCTTCTTTCCTGGTCCTTTTTCAAACATCAGCTGCCTCCTTGTCCACGTCCGAAACTCTGTTCGTGCCCACCCTGCTACCCATCAGACATCACACAGCATTCTACAACAAACCAGCCGCGTGAGCCACCAGTGTGAACACACCTGCCGCCGTACAGTACACGGCAAACCACTCCATCTTTCCCTTGCGGGCCACCCTGAGCAGCAATCCTATGGCGAGAAGGCCGGTCAGCGCACTGACGACGACACCTATGCCAATGTCCAGATACCCACCCGCGTTCAGCCCCGCCTGAACCAGATCCTTGACCTTCGCAAGAGCCGCGCCCGCAATCGTGGGGATGGCCATGAGAAAACTGAAGTGCGCAGCGTCTTCCTGACGGATGCCACGATACACCCCGACTGACATCGTCGTTCCGCTCCGTGACAGCCCGGGGAGCAGGGCAAACGTCTGGCCGATACCGATCGCGAGCGCATCCTTCCATGTGACTTCACGAATCGTACGCGTTGTCGCAGAAAAGTGCTGCAGGAAGAGGAGGAGCCCTGTGACCAGGAACATTGCCCCTGCGAGTGTGATGCTGCTGAATGCCTTGTCGATCGTATCACTCAGCAGGAACCCGGCAATACCCGACGGAAGAATGGCCAGCACCAGGATCCAGAACACGTTCCTTTTCCGGACCGCGGCAGGAGGAGAGCTGGCGCGGAACGTAGCCAGAAACCCCTGGAAGAGACCGACAACATCTCTCCAGAAGAAGAAGAGCAGCGCAATGAGACTGCCGGCGTGCAGTGCAACGTCATACGCCACCGACGTGCCTGCCTTCAACAGCTGTGAAACGACCACCAGGTGACCAGAACTGCTGACGGGCAGGAACTCTGTAAGCCCCTGCACTATGCCCAGAACAATGCTCTTCCACAGGACCATCGCGCCTACCTCCCGATGTGACAGCCAGCACATGCACTATCGTAGGCAAACCACCTCAAAAAGCAAAGGCGAAGGCCTGTACGCGTGGCCGCATCACTCGATGACTGCACCCGCGGGGACGAGCTGCACCATCAAATGCCCCTCCCGCGTCAGAATTGCCAGCCAGCCATCTGGTATCTCCGTCCACAAAGCTGTTCCAAGCGGCTCACTGGCGACAACAGTCATGCCTGGCACCTCAGCGAGGTAGAGGCTGTGTCGGTCCGGCTCACTGCTGGAGTGCAGCGCATACATCACGCGGCCATTGGTCAGCAGGAAGTTGAGCCCGGTATGCGCCCCTGCGACAATCGCAGCAGAAACGCCTGCTCTCAGGGCTTTCACCGGGTCCGGCTGCGCGCGAAGGTGCTGCATCAGACATGCGAAATAGACTTCGCTGTCCGTGCCCCCGAGCACGCGGGCTGCAAACTCTGGCAGGAGGATCCTTTTCAGGGAACTGCCGTCACACGCCCCATTGTGGCAGAACAGCCAGTTCTGCCAGACGAAGGGATGCGTGTTCTCGAGGGTGTGGCCTGTCCCGCTGCTGCGCCGCACGTGGGCAACAACAACAGGGCTGCGCAGAGCCCGCGCCGTGCGCCTGAACGCCAAGGAGGTATCAGCAGGAACCGGCTCCTTGACAACGGTTGGCTGTGCCTCACCTTCGCTGTACCATCCAATACCCCATCCATCACGGTTTCCGCAGCCCGATTTATCCTTCCTAGCCAGAGACTCGATCGACGGGCCTTCCCCGGCCAGCCAGCCTTCGACCTTCTCCTCCCGCTGGCCACCATGCCGAACATTCTGCACATGTGCTCCCCTCTCTACTACCGACACACTGAATTGTGAATCCCTTGGTGCCAGGCACCGAAGGATTCACAATTGATGCTTGCTGTCCACAGCCATGCGTTCATGGCACCACAGGCGTCTGACCTACCCGAGTATGGGGAACACACCACATGCAACGAACAGGCCTGACAGCATGCCAGCTCCAACAGTCTCATTCGTACACCTCTCCTCCGACACTCCGGTGAGTCCGGAACTTCATGCGCTCTTGAGTATATAGTGCCCCGGTCCAGCAGCGAGTCACTTCGACACCCTCCTCCGCGGACCCCTGGAAGTGCCACCCACGATGCGTCCTTGACTCACCAGGGGTGGACCGTACAATGACTCAGTAGAATAGTGGTATATCGGTTTTCTGGATGGAGGTCAACCTGGCTATGAGAATTGGTATTCTTACGGGCGGCGGGGACTGCCCCGGGCTCAATCCGGCAATACGTGGCGCGGTATTTCGAGCGCTCGACTTTGGGGACGAGTGCGTCGGCATCGTAGGTGGATGGCAGGGCTTGTTGTCCTGTGAGACCGAACCCCTCGACCTTGCGCGCGTTGATGAGATCATCGACCGCGGCGGAACAATCCTGGGAACCTCGCGCACCAATCCGTTCAAGGATCCAGCCCTGGTCCAGCAGACGATCGCGAACATCGGCGCCCTTGGGTTGGACGCCGTCATCGCCATTGGGGGCGATGACACTCTGGGCGTGGCATCCAAGCTGGCGACGCTGGGCGTGAAGGTTGTGGGGGTCCCGAAGACCATGGACAATGACCTGTCGGGGACCGACTTCACGTTCGGGTTTGACACCTCGGTGTCAGTTGCCCTGGATGCCGCCCGCCGCCTCAAGGATACTGCTCTGTCCCATCGGCGTATCATCGTCCTCGAGGTCATGGGGAGGCACGCCGGGTGGGTTGCTCTCTACACCGGCATTGGGTCCGGCGCCGACTGCACACTGATTCCGGAGGTCCCTGTCGATTGGGAGACCATCGTCCAGCGTGTCATGACTGCCTACAAGCGCAAGAAGTACGCGCTCGTTGTCGCGAGCGAGGGAATCCAGATCATCCAGACATCCGGCGAGAACGTCGACGACTTTGGCCATCCGCTGCTCCAGAGCAGGGGCGTGGGGCCGGAAGTAGCCAGGATTCTGGAGGAGAAGACAGGAGTGTCAACGCGTTCCGCGACGATTGGTCACATTCAACGCGGAGGAAGCCCAACGCTGTTCGATCGCATGCTTGGGTCGCGTGTTGGTGTGAAGGCCGTGGAGATGATTCACAACGGCGAGTTCGGACAGATGGCAGCCCTGCATGGGACGGAGGTCGTGGCAGTTCCTCTCGCAGAGGCGGTGGGCCGGCTGAAGACCGTACCTCAGGAGTGGGTCGATCTGTTGAACGTTTTCTCGAAGTAGCCACATGAAGCGCATCGGGCTGCTGACAAGCGGAGGCGACGCCAGCGGGATGAATGCCGCAATCCGCGCGGTGACGAGGACGGCCGCGTCGTTGGGCATCGCGACGATCGGCTTCCAGCATGGCTACGACGGTCTTGTCACGAACACATGGACCGAGCTCAACGCCCGCGCAGTTTCCGGCATTCTGGAACTGGGCGGAACCATGTTGAAAAGCGCCCGCAGCGAACTGTTCCGTACGCCTGAGGGACGCAGGCAGGCCGCGCTGGTCGTCCAGCAGAACCAGCTCGATGGCATGGTCATCATTGGTGGCAATGGTTCACAGACGGGAGGCTACCTGCTCGGCCAGCTGGGAATCCCTGTCGTGGGCGTGGCCTCGACCATAGACAATGACCTGTATGGATTCGACTACACAATTGGCTTCGACACGGCGGTGAACGTCGCAATTGATGCGATCGACCGCATCCGCGACGCGGCCGAGTCGCACGACCGGGTCTTCGTCGTCGAGGTCATGGGCAGGGACAACGGGTCCATAGCGCTCGAGGCGGCAATTGCCACGGGCGCCGACATCGTCCTGACCCCGGAGCTGCCGTTCAGCATTCCTGAGCTGATTACACACCTGCGAGACGATGTGATGGCCCAGAAGAAGCACCATATTATCGTCATGGCCGAGGGCGCCGGGCACGCCGAGGAACTGGCCCGCTACATCAATGCCAACCTTCCCGTGGAGTGCCGGGCCACGGTGCTGGGCTACGTCCAGCGAGGCGGGAGTCCCACACGGTTTGACCGGATTCTTGCGAGCACGTCCGGAGAGGCAGCCGTCGTTGCTCTCACCGAAGGACGTTCCAGTATCGTGGCAGGAACCCGTAGCGGTCACATTGTGCTTCAGGATACACTGGAAGCCGTAACGCGGCGCAACCTTCTCAAGCCGGAACTTGTTGAACTGTTGAAACGGGTGTCCATTTAAGACCACTACCGCCTGGGGGCAGCATTGGGAAGAATCTTTAAGTCCCTGACCTTCCAGATCATCGTGACGGCTCTGCTGATCGTTGGCGTATCCATGGCGGTCCTGAGCAACGGTCTCATCCTTGAGTTTCAGAATGAGCTCGTAAACAAGGAGACAGAGACCCTGGATGCTATTGGTCTACAGGCTGTGGAACGCTGGAACCGCATGTATCGCGAGTTATCCACGAGTTACAAGTTCGACCAGCTGAGTCAGACGCGGCAGGACCAGCTCATAGGTGTCTTCCTTTCCAAGTCATTCTCAGACTATATTCAGGGGTTCAAGAGCAACTTCCCACGTATCAGCATTGGCTACCAGGTGCCCCTCTTCACGCCCAGCCTCGTCTACCTGACCGATGTCTCACGCAATGCGCTTGCCAAGCTGACGGTTACGCTTCCCTTGAAAGCCGGGACACGCACGCTGGGATACCTCATTGTGGACCGCGACATGCCGCAGGTTCTTGCCCCTCTTCAACGGGTGCGGTTCGAGGCATTCAAGACCTCGACCATCTCCATCGCGGTAAGCGGCCTTGCAACGGTCATCCTGCTTGCGTTCTTCCTGATACGTCTCCTCAATCTGCGCCGAAGTGTTGTGCGGCTCAAGACGAACCTCGACACCCCAATCCCGCGCGGCGGTGGCGAACTTGGAGAAATCTCGACTGCCGTCGCCGATCTGGCACACTCGCTCAAGCGGAGCATCGAGGAGGCCAAACAGACGGAGTCCCTCAAGACGCTGGGCGTGTTTACAACAGGCATTGCCCATGAGGTACGCAACCCTCTCACGAGCATCAAGGGGTACGCCAGCCTTCTGGAGAAGAAACTGCAGGGACGCCCCGAGGCCAAGTACGTCCTGCCCATCAGCAGCGAGGCAGACCGCCTGGAGGCTCTTGTCAAAGACCTGCTCACGTACGGACGGCCGGCACCGCTTCAACCGGTGGCCTTCGATCTGCACGAGTCATTCGTCGCCCTGGGAGACCTCATGGGTCAACAGTTCGGAGATAGCAACGCCACGCTGGAGCTGCAGGTACCACCGCTCATGGTAACATGGGATGCCCGGCAGACTGAGCAGTTGTTCATGAACCTCCTGCAGAATGCCATCCAGGCCATGCAGGACAAGGGGGGTGGCGTGGTGACCGTGACGGCTGAAGCGGAGGGAGACCGCGTTGTCGTCAGGGTCGCTGACACGGGTGTCGGCATCCGCGACGAAGACCGTCCCAAAGTATTCACTCCCTTCTTCACAACCAAGGAGCACGGCACCGGTCTGGGGCTTTCCATTTCTCAGAAGATTGCGTCCGCCCACAATGGCATCATTACGTACGAAACGACGGAGGGGAAAGGGACCACGTTTGTTGTCAACATGCAGCGCGTCGTCCAGAGCGGGGTTTGACTTGACCCCCGAAACCCCTAGACTGTCAGATTGCCTATGAAAACGCAGAACA